>Ga0247727_10010191_pt1 | contig 16729 bp, 16 predicted proteins | sample WisWelCaveWW1625_FD_202498 | JGI IMG/M metagenome (GOLD analysis project Ga0247727, IMG submission 202498) | Biofilm microbial communities from Wishing Well Cave, Virginia, United States - WW16-25 | ecosystem: Environmental > Aquatic > Deep subsurface > Groundwater > Cave microbial mat | place...
GCGTGCCCGTCGTGCCGTTGAAAAATGATTTCAGCGGCATTTTTGAGTTTTTGAAAACTGGCAAAGTCACCGCGTTTGAGGCGCCGAAAGAGTTCGAGTTTGAATTTGATCTAACAAGTGAACCAGGGTAATTTTTTGCGGAGGGCAATATGGAATCTCTACATCCGCCGCTTGAACAGTTTTTAGGTACTCTCGATACGCTCTCTTCGGAAGAGCTTGATCGAGTGGAGAAGCGTCTTGCTTCTGTACGCGGGGAAAAAAATGGCACTCCACGAATTCCGGCTTTGCCGTCGGCGCCGCGTGATATTTTCGCCATCACCTTTGACGAATATCTCGCCATGTCGGATGACGAGCGCGACGCGATTCAGGAAGAGGCTTATGAAAATCATTTAGATTGGATCGATCAAACGCTGAAGCGGCACCACGCCAAATGGATATTGGTTTGTGGCAGAAAAGTTATTGAATCAGGTCCGGCTTGGGAAAATTATCCAATGGATGAAAAATTGCAAGTCATTGGTGAGCAATATAGCTTAATCCCCTTTGTTTTTGCGGCTGCGCCGATGATTGAGGAAACGGATTGGGCCGCTCTTCCTAATAAGAATGATTTTTACCCAAGCCTTCCGATTATGATTGTTCCCAAAGAACAGCCTCCGCACACCCTCGCTGAACAGGGTCTAAAAATTCAAGCGGATTTTGATACCGGTTCACCGGATGTTTTGCTTAATTATGAACAGTTGCTGGAACAGGGTGTCGTTAAGCGCCAGCGGCTAGTCCGTTTCAACACCCGCTTTCATTTGGGATATCCTTTTCGCTACTACCCGCAACCGATTTTGCTGGGAGTTATTACCGAAGGCAGTAAAATGATCTCCAAAATTATTAATGTGCTTTGCGTGCGCAATTGGGCAAAAAGCTCTTTTCGTTTAGCGAATCCATCCCGTCAAGCTTTAGCTGGCCGAAATGTGCTTAGGGAACTTGGGTTGCAAATTAAATTGGACGGTCGCAGAAAGGTGACTCATGTGCTCGACGATTGATCGCCTCAAATTTGATTTATAAAGTGAAGAAATTCAAATTTTACGAAAGGCAATATGGAAACTCTGCATCCGCCGCTTGAACATTTTTTAGATACTCTCGATACGCTCTCATCTGAAGAGCTTGAGCGGGTTGAAAAACGTCTCGCTTCTGTGCGCGAGAAAAAAAATGGCCGTCCACGAATTCCGGCTCCATCGCCCGCGCCTGTTGCAAGAGAGCTTTTTGCCATTTCGTTTGAGGAATATCTTGCGATGTCGAGAGAAGAACGAGACGCGCTGCAAATTTCGGCTTATGAAAATTACCCAAAATGGATTGAGCAAGAACTTGCGCGGCACGATGCCAGATGGATATTGGTTTGTGGCGGAAAAGTTGTTGAATCCGGGCCGACGCTGAAAAGTTATCCAAGATCACCAAAAGTCACGTCGGTTGGCGAGCAATATGGCTTGGCGCCTTTTGTCTTTGTTAGAGGGCCTATGATTGAAGAATCGATTCCGACAAGTTTTAGCTGGACGGAATTTGCTCATGAAATTACCTTTACGCATTGAATTAGATGGTCGCAAACGGATCACCCAAATTTTAGATCAATAACCGAGGAGGAGAGGAATGGAAACAAAACCCAAAAAATCCCGCAAACTGCGTTGGCTCGGCGTTTTTCTCGTCATGCCGGTATTGCTTTTCGCTGGTTACACGTGGCTCACCTTGACGTGGAGTTACTCAAGCGGCGAACGCGCCGGGTATGTGCAAAAATTTTCGAACAAAGGCTGGCTCTTTAAAACCTGGGAAGGCGAGTTGGCGATGGCGACGATGCCCGGCTCGATGCCGGAGAAATTTTTCTTCAGCGTGCGCGACGACAGCGTGGCCGCGCGCATCAACAATTCGCTGGGCAAACGCGTCGCCCTGAGTTACGAACAGCACAAAGGCGTGCCGACCAACTGGTTCGGCGAAACGGAGTATTTTGTCACGGCGGTGAAGGTGATTGAGTGAGACGCTTTTCGAGACACAACATTAACGCCTCGTGAATGTCATTCTGTAAGAATCTTTTTTGTCTCCAAGACGGACTTGAGTGAAAAAAGATTCATCCTGAATGAGAATAATGACGCCAACAACTAAAACCCAGAGGTGAATATGGCCGTTATCACTGCTGATGTTGAGCAAATCTGGCAGACCATTGAGTCGCTGCCGCCGGAAAGCCGTGAAGTTATTCGGGAGCGGTTTGGGTTTGAAAAGCCGATTCAAAGTTCCTCTCCAATTTCGTTCGGAGCACCACTGGATGACGCGATTTTCAAGATTTCATTTGAGGATTATCTTGCTCTGTCTGATGATGAACGAGATGCAATTCATTCTTCCGCTTACGAAAAATACCGAGATTGGATCGACGCAGAGTTGGAACGCCGAGGCGCGGAATGGATGCTCGTTCTCGGTGGCGATATTCTTGAAGCCGGTGAAACCCTTGATGCGTATCCGGCGCGAGAGAAACTTTATAAGCTTGGCTATCATTTTGGCGTGTTCCCGTTTGTATTCGTGGCTAATCCGATTATTGAGGAATCGTTGTGGGTTGCTCAAGCTTAACCTTAACCAAAGCGGAGGCGTTTATGACTGCCGTCCAAACCAATGTCGAACAAATTTGGCAAACGCTTGACGCGTTGCCGCCAGCAGGCCGCGAAATTATTCTGGCGCGGCTTGCGAACAAAAAGACGAATGATCGCATTTTCTCGCCGCCCAAAACCTTGCTCAATGACGAAAGGTTTTTAATTTCATTTGAGGATTATCTTGCTTTGTCGGATGACGAGCTTGATGACATTCAAATCGCGGCATATAAAGACTATCACGCTTGGATTGACCATGAGCTGGCGCAACGTCAAGCCAAGTGGATTCTAGTGTGTGGCGGAAAAATTGTTGAATCATCAAAAGTTCTTAATGACTACCCCTCAGATGATAAAATGTACGCGGTGGGTAAACAGTTCGGTTACTCGCCCTTTGTTTTTATGGCCGGCCCTATTATTGAAGAATCCGAATGGGCTGGTCTTCGCAATAACGATTTTTATCCAAGCCTCTCAGTAACACTTGGCGGGACAAATTGGGACAGAGATGAGGTGCTTATAAATGGCATCCTGCTTGACGCTGATTTTGATACAGGGGCGGGCAATACCTTGCTTGATTATGATCGGCTTCGTTCCAAGGGTATAATTACAAGTCGACGATCTAAGCGCGCGCATGAGCGTTTTCATTTGGGACAGAGTTATCGTTATTATTTTTTGTCCGTTCAAATTGCCGTAACCACTGAAACGGGAGAGGTTTTTTTCAAGGACGTATCTGCGATGTGTGTCCGCAATTGGCAACAAAGTCCACTCTGTCTGGCTAATTCCGTTCGGAAGGCTTTGGTTGGCCGTGATCTGCTATTGGAATTCCCTTTGCGCGTCGAATTGGATGGCGGCAAGCGAAAGACAAAAATTCTGGCAGCTTCCTCATGAAAAAGAAACCCCTCGTCGCCATCATCGGCCGGCCCAATGTCGGCAAATCGACGCTGTTCAATCGCATCATTCGCAAGCGCGAGGCGATTGTGCATGAAACGCCCGGCGTCACGCGCGACCGCAATTATGCTGAAGCGGAGTGGACGGGATATGAGTTCACACTCATGGACACCGGCGGCTATTTTCGCGACAGCGATAATGTTATTGAGCAGGCCGTGCTCAAACAGGTTTATGACGCGATTGACGAAGCCGACTGTTTGATCTTCGCCGTCGATGCGCAAACCGGCGTCACCGCCACTGACGCCGAGGTTGCGCGCATTTTGCGGCGCAGTGATAAGCCGCTGGTGTTGGTGGTGAATAAAATCGATGACACCCATCACGAGCCGAAGTTGGCGGATTTTTATGATCTCGGCCTCGGCGAGCCGGCGCCAATTTCCGCCGTGAACGGCCGGCAAGTCGGCGATTTTTTAGATCGGCTCGTGGCGCTGTTGCCGGCCTCGGCCAAACGCCAGCCGCAAGCGGAGGCGGCGGAAGAGAAAGAAGAAGCCGGCGTTTTAAAATTGGCGGTGATCGGTCGCCCCAACGTCGGCAAATCATCATATGTGAATGCCGTGCTGGGGCATAACCAAGTTATCGTCACCGAAATTCCCGGCACGACGCGCGATTCTATCGACACGCACTTGCGTTACAAAAATTATGAAACCGTGCTCATCGATACCGCGGGTTTGCGCAAAACCTCGCGCGTCAAAGAGTCGATTGAATTTTACAGCACGCTGCGCACGCGCGAGAGCCTGCGCCGCTGCCATGTCGCGCTAATTTTATTCGATGCGCTCGAAAAAGCCGTCGATCAGGATTTGCACATCGTCAGCGAGGCGGCGCGCTTGCGCAAAGGGATCGTCATCGGCGTCAACAAATGGGATTTGGTCGAAAAGGACGCGTTAACGGCCAAAGTTTTTGAAAAAGAGTTGCGCGAAGCCTTGCGCATTTACAGCTATGTGCCCATACTTTTTATATCGGCGGAGAAACACCAGCGCGTGTTTAAAATGCTCGACGTGGCGCAAACCGTTTATCGCGAACGCCAGCGAGAATTGCGCACGACCGAGTTAAACGAGTTTTTGCAAGCCGTGCTCAAAAAGTATCCGCCGCCGGCGATGGACAAACGCGAAGTTAAGATCAAGTATTGCACGCAAGTCAAAATCTCGCCGCCGGTCATCGCCGTTTTTTGCAATCATCCCGAAGCGATTCGCCCGTCGTATCGGCAATATTTGGAAAATCAGTTTCGCGCGCGTTTCGGTTTTGCCGGCGTTCCTTTGACCTTCAGCTTTCGGAGAAAGTGAATAAATGATGAAGCGTTTTTTTGTTGTGATGTTGATGGCTTGGAGCACAATCATTTCCGCGCAGACCCGCGCGGAAAATTATCAATTACTGCTCAATACCGCGCAGATTTCCGACGAGAGAATACTGCAGGGCAAATGCGGCCTGCCGGCTTTTGCCGCGCTGCAGCAAGCCATTACGCAACGGCCGGAACTCAACGCGCTGTTCAAAAGCACGTTCCAGCGCCCGACGTTGCCGCTCAAATATGTGACGCCGGATGGCCGCTTTCGTTTTCATTATGCCGTCACCGGTAATGACGCGGTCAATCCGGCTTCGACACAAGTGAGCGGCGTGCCCGATTATATTTACGAAGCAGGGCTGGCGGCGCAGCGGGCGTATAATCTTTTGCACGTCCAGCTTGGTTTCGAGCTGCCGGTGAGCGATCAAAACGTCGACGGCGCGGAATATGATTTTTATGTGATCAACGAGCCGGCGGATCGCTACGGCGAAACCGCGTGGGATTTTCTGGACGGCAATGGCCGGGGCCCCGCTTATTCTTTTGTGGACAATGATTTCACTAGCTACGCCACCACCGGTCTCGCCGCGTTGCGCGTGACGGTGGCGCACGAATATTTTCACGGCGTGCAATTGAATTATCGGTTCCGCAGTGAGGACATCTACTTCCTCGAAATGTCTTCGGTGTGGTTTGAAGATTTTGCTTATGACGCGGTGAACGATTATTATTTTTATCTGCGGACTTTTTTTAATAATCTCGACATCCCGTTGCACGAAACCGACGGCTACGAATCGACGGTCTGGTTGCATTATTTGGTTAAACGCACGCGGGCGCCGCGCCTCATGCTGGATCTGTGGAATAGAGTGCGGGCGGAGTTGGCGATCAATAGTTTTAAAACCGTTTTAGAAGCGGCGCCGTACAACCTGCCGTTTACGCAGGCGTTCAGCGAGTTCAACACGTGGTGTTATTTCACCGGCACGCGGGCGGACACGGCGCGGTATTTTGCAGAAGGCGATAAATATCCCCAGCTTAAATTCGAGAGCACCCTTACCGCGAAAAGAGACACCACGGTGAGCGACGGTTTGTCTTCGCTCTCGGCGCATTTTTATCGGGTGATTCGCAATCCGCAAAACTTGCAAGTGCTGCTGCAAACCAACGAGCCGGGCCGCTGGCTGGTGACCGCGCTTTCACGCAGTAATCAACAATACAATTTGCAAAGCGGCGGCGGCTTGACGCCGATTGCCGTTGCGGCGGCGACCCGCGAAGATACAGTTATCGTCGCCGTGGTAAATACGAGCCTGCCCGCGAGCGGAGGGCAATCCATTTTTTCCAACTATCAATTACAGCTTAGTTTAGTCAGTAAAGTGGCGCTCACCGATGTACTGGAAAATCCGTTCCCGAATCCTTTCCGTGGCAAAGGGCTGCAATTTTTTCCTTTCCGCCTCAGTGAACGGATGACGGTTGAAGCTGCGATCCTGCGCGAAGACGGAAAGGTGATGCGCCGATTTAAGTTGGGTGAACTCGGCGCCGGCGCGTATTCGAGCCAACTTTATTGGGATGGCAATGACGATGACGGCCGGCGCGTGGCCAGCGGGGTTTATCTGCTGCGTTTGTTCGCCGGCGGCTTTCAAGAGACGGCCAAGTTTGTGGTGATCAATTGATTTGTGAAGTCCGGCTGGCGCTTCAGAGTTTTGCCAAATTAGATGAATCGTCAAGCGCCAGTCGGACTTCGCGTTTTCGTTGGAAGTGTTGACTTTGAAGCGATTTTTGTTTATCATTTAAGTGGTTGCAACATCAACGTCATGCGGATATGAACCGGTTGCGGAGTTCGCCGGATCAAAATTGGTTCGCTTGAAACGGCTGGCAATGAGTTTGAAAGATGAGGAATCTTTATGGCGCGTGGGCGTGATTGGTTTCTGGGATTGCTGTTAATAGCGGCGTTGGCGGTTTTTGTCTTCTTTATCGTCTCGCTGTTTTTTGGCATATCGGACAATGACTTCGACTTGCACACCGGCGAACGCATCGGCGTGGTGGAAATTGCCGGCGTTATTTTAGACAGCAAACATGCGGTGGAGCAGCTTGAGCGTTTTGAGAATGACGGCTCGATCGATGCAGTCGTTCTCCGCATTGACAGCCCCGGCGGCGGGGTGGCGGCGAGCCAGGAAATTTATGAGGCGGCCAAACGCTTGCGGCAACGGAACAAGTTTGTTATCGCTTCGATGGGTTCGGTGGCGGCCTCCGGCGGTTATTACATTGCGTGTGCCGCGGATACGATCATGGCGAACCCCGGCACGACGACGGGCAGCATCGGCGTCATTTCCGAAATAATGAATTTGACGGAACTGCTGAATAAAATCGGCGTCCGCTTTGAAGTGATCAAAAGTGGAAAATATAAAGACAGCGGCTCGCCGTATCGTGCGATGAACGAGGAAGATCGCCGATACTTTCAAGGTTACGTTGATGACGCCTATCAGCAATTTGTTGGCGTCGTTGCCCAAGCGCGGCGAATGGAAAAAGCGGACGTTTTAAAATATGCGGACGGCCGCGTTTTCACCGGGCAGCAAGCCCTGGCGTTTGGTTTGATTGATCGACTCGGCACCTATCAAGACGCGCTGGCACTGGCGGCGGAACTCGCGGGTATTGAAGGCCGACCGCATGTGGTGACCTCGCGCAAACGCAAAGTGACGATTTGGGATTTGATGTTTGGTGATCTCGAAGAACATCTGATCCGATTACAGACCTTGCCGGTTCTGCGCTACCAATGGGTGTTGTAAAAACATGGGCCGGTTAGTCCCGACCATGTCGGGATTTGCCGGTTAATAGTGCGACTAAATTTAAAGTTGTAAAAAAATGATCCGGACGATTCGGAAAATCCGGATACCGCTTATTAGCGGAGGTTATATGCCGATCTATGAATATTATTGTCCGTCCTGTGAAAAAAAGTTTGAAGAATTGGTTTTTGAAACCAAGCCAGCGATCGTTCATTGCCCGAAATGCGGCAAGCCCGAAGTCAATCGTTTGATTTCATCGTTTGCAATGGCAGCGAGCGCCAATAGCTCGATGCAAATGAGCGGAGAAAGCGGCGGCCAGTCCTGCGGCTGCGGCTCGTGTTCCTGCGGTCATCGTTGAGGTTTTGAATAAAGTAAATGAATGCAACCGGCCAACGGGCTAACTGGCAAACCGGCTAACTTTTCCACGGAGGGTGAAGTGAGTGGCAATAAACCAATTGCGAAAATGCAAATCGTCGATATCGTTGCCGAAGGCACCGGCTTGACCAAAGTCGAAACCACAGCGGTGATCGACGGTTTTCTGGCGACAATCAAATGGGCCGTCAGCAATGACGCCCGGGTGACGCTGCGCGGCTTTGGCGGTTTTAATCCCGTCCAGCGCCGCGCGCGGGTGACGCGCAATCCGCGCACCGGTGAAAAAATCGACGTCCCGGCGTATCGCGCTGTCGTCTTTCGTCCCTCCAAAGAACTGCGCGACGGGGTCAAGCAAGGCTTGCCGGAAAAAGCAGAAGCTATCTTATTGCCACCACCGGAACAAGCCGGAACACAATAAAAATGACGCACGGATTAAAAACTCATGGAATGATCCGGTGTTTTTTAGCGGCGCGGAATATTAACTAAATTTTTTTTCAATAGTATGACAACGCCAAAACCATATCCCGAAGCGGAGCCGGTTTCTGCAATTCAGCCAAACAAGGTTGCAGAAACGGTTGCCGCTTCTTACTTAACACGCACGGAAATCGAGCGCGGAACGTATTACCGCCAACCCGCGCCACGTTTCATCGCCGGTTTGCCGGCTTCCGATGACGTGTGGAATTTTGCGCAGGAATATGCGCTCGCGCCGCATATCGAAACCGCGGTGCGATTGGCGCGGGAACACTTTAAAAAAATTCGGGAGATCAATCTCGACTACATGGTTGATCCGGAAATTCCCAACCACTCTGATCTGCTGATCAATCTGCATGTGACAGGCACATTCGATGAATTGATCAATGCGGATAACGCTTATATTCGTGCCATTAATAGAGCGATTCCTGACGACGTACACGATAAAATGTGCCCCCTGTTATGGGGTGAGGCCATCGATCTGAAGGAAAACTCAATTGCGTAATCTCATGATGGAAGGAAAAGAGTTCTTGATCGTGGCGCAAAAACTGGCGCAGATGCGCACAGAAGCAGCGCTCCGTTCGGCGTATAGCCGGGCTTATTATGGCATTTTTAACACCGGGGTCAAGTTGTTAAGCGATTTGGGTTTTATTTCGCCAACCGATGCGTCTTCGCATGAGTCGCTCTATCGGCGGTTGAGTAATTGTGGCATTTCAGACCTTGAGGCTCTCGCTCGCCGTTTAAAGTCTTTGCGTCTCAAACGTAATAGCGCCGACTATGACATGAAGAATCGTGGCTTCCAATCTCACACGGAATGCGCTTTAGACCTCGCCCGCGCCAGCCTCGTCATCGCCCAATTAGAAAGCTGCTACCAACAGCCTCTCCGCAATCAGCTCAAAGACGGCATTCAAGATTACGAACGAAAAACCAAATTACATTCATAAAATGATCGCATTATTAAGGAGGTGAAAAACACTTGCCCAGCGGGAAAAAGCGTAAACGGCATAAGATTGCCACGCACAAACGTAAAAAACGTCTGAGAAAAAATCGCCACAAGAAGAAACTCAGATAAGCTGTGCTTCATCCCGCCTTTCCAATTTGCCATGGAAACGGCGGGATGAAATTTTAAAATTCTCTCCGCGTGAGGTTGAATGTCCGCCACGGCGCCTCCAAAAATTCTTTTGATTGACGATGAGACGACGCTCCACGAGCTCTCGCTCGCGCATTTGTCCAGAGCCGGTTATCGTCTGATCTCGGCGTATGACGGCGCTTCCGGTCTCGCGCTCATTCTCCAGGAAAAACCCGCGCTGGTATTGCTCGATTACATGCTTCCCGATATGGACGGTGAAAAGGTTTTCCATGAGCTGGCCAGCAACCCGCTTTATGAAGGCGTGCGGCAAACCCCCGTCATTATGTTGACCGGGCATGAAGCGGACGATCATTTAAAAAAGAAATTGCTCGAGCGCGGGGTAAGCGCCTATTTGCACAAGCCTTTCGGTTTGCGTGAACTGACCATCATTATTGAAAACATTTTCATCATTCGGGATATCAGCCAACGTAATCGGCTCCTGCGCGCCGAAGTCGAAGCGACACGCGATTATTTGACGCTGATTCTACACAATGCGCCCATCGGTATTTTTTCGACGGATGCGCATGGCCGTATTCGCAAAGCCAATCCGCTGCTGTGTCAGTTACTCGGCTTGCCGGCGGAAGCGCTGCTCGGCGGTGATGTTTTCGAGCAAGAAAATCTCAAAGAAACCTTTTTGCGAACGGCTGTGGCCCGGGTCAACACTGGGCAGAAGTTGTGGAGAGTGCAGGATTTTGTTTTTCGAAAACCCGATGGCCAAACGCTCGTTCTGAATATTCATACCGTCCCCCTTTGGCAAACCGAAAATAAAATCGATGGCGTTCTCGGCATTGTCGAAGACGTCACCGAGAGCCAGAAGCATGACTATCAACTGCGGATGCTGACCACCATCGGCCTGGCTTTGCAAAGTGCCATCAACCTTGATGAGTTGCTGCATTTGATTTTGACCGGCCTCACCGCTGGTCCCGCGCTGGGTTTTAACCGCGCGATGATTTTTTTACCGGACGACAGCGGTTTTTATCTCGTGGGACGGATGGGCGTGGGGCCAGATGATGGTGAAGCCGCACGCCGGATTTGGGAAAAGCTCAAAGACGAGCACATTTCACTGGAAGATTTTTTGGTAAAATATGGCAAACGCCGGCCGGAACCAGATGATCCGTTCAACAACCGCGTGCGCGCGCAAAAACTGTTGCTCACCGCGGAAGATTCGGATTTTGTCGCCGCGATTCGCCGCAAGCGCCACTATCGCGGCCGGCCCGAGCAAAATGTTTGTGCGAGCTGCCGGCAATTTTTTGAGAAATTGACGCTGCGCGATTTCATTGCCGTGCCGTTGGTGGCGAAAGATCGGCTCCGCGGCATGATCATCGCGGATTATCTTTACAGCCAACAAGCCATTAATGATGACGCGATCAAAGCGCTGGAAATTTTTGCGAGCCAGGCGGCGCAGGCCATTGAGCGCGCCGATGCCAACCAGCGTTTGGAGCAGGAGAAACATAAACTCGAAGCGGCCTACAAAGAGTTGCAGACGACCCACGAACGGTTGGTGCACGCCGAGCGGTTGGCGGCGATTGGCAACATGGCCGGCCACGTCGCGCACGAAATTCGCAATCCGCTGGTGGCCATCGGTGGCTTCGCGCGGTCATTGCGGCGGCTGGCCAAAGATAATCAGTCGATTTTAAACGTGGCCGAGATTATTGCCGAGGAAGTCATGCGGTTGGAAAAAATTCTCGCCAATGTCATGCAGTTCAGCAAATATCCGCAGCCGGCCTTTCAATTGACCGGCTTAAACGCGATTATTGCGGAAGCCGCCAATTTATTGCAGGCCGAAGCGGAGCAACGTCACGTGCAGCTCATGAAAACACTGGCGGCCGACCTGCCCAAACTGTTGCTCGATCCGATTCAAATCAACCAAATGCTCGTCAATCTGCTGCGCAACGGCATTCAATCCATTGCCGAATCCGGCGTCGTTGAAGTCTCGACGCAGTTGATGGCGCCGCATGAAGTTTTGCTCGTCGTGCGCGACACCGGCAGCGGCATTCCGCCGAATGTTTTGGAAAATGTTTTTAACCCGTTTTTCACGACTAAACCTGATGGCACGGGCCTCGGCTTGCCGATTTGCCAGCACATCGTCGGCGATCACGGCGGCCACATGACGGTTGAATCGCAAGTGGGATTTGGCACAACATTTTCCATTTATCTGCCGTTGCCACACCATCAAATTCTCCCCGCCAATGGGCTGTTGAACAAATCGTTAACCGAGGAAATCGCCGCGTGAAAACCTCAACACGACTCTGGCAATTTTTTTTATGGTTTGTATTCTTGCCGTGTCTGCGGCAATTTGGAGTTGGGGCAATTGTTGCAACGAAAAAGAAACCGCAACTCAAAAAGTTTTTTGGCGCAAGATATTTTTAATAGAATAGGGTACGTTTGTCAGACTTTGTTGATTTTCGCCGCTCCACGCCGCAACCGGAAACATTGACGGTTTCTGGCCTCACGCAGCAAATCAAAATGCTGCTGGAGACTGGCATCGCGCCGATTTGGATCACGGGCGAGATTTCCAATTTCAAGCGCCATTCTTCCGGGCATTTTTATTTTTCGTTGAAAGACGAAAACGCACAAATTCCCGGTGTGATGTGGGCGGGGCGAAATCGGAGCTTGCCTTTTCTCCCACAAGACGGCATGCAGGTGCTGGCGCACGGGCAAGTCACAGTTTACGAGAAGCGCGGCAACTACCAATTCGAGGTCTGGCAGATGCAGCCCGCCGGCGTCGGCGCGTTGCAAATGGCGTTCGAGCAGCTCAAACGGCGATTGCAGGCTGAGGGCTTGTTTGATGAAGCGCGCAAGAAACCGCTGCCGAAATTTCCCGATACCGTCGGCATCGTCACCTCGCGAACCGGCGCAGCAATTCGCGATCTGGTGAGCATCCTGCGGCGGCGTTGGCCAGCGATGAAAATTATTTTGCGGCCGGTGCTCGTGCAGGGGGTGGGCGCGGCGGAGGAAATTGCGCAGGCGATTGGCGAATTTGATGCATACAAAGAAGTCGATGTTTTAATCATCGGCAGGGGAGGAGGCTCGTTGGAAGATTTGTGGGCGTTCAACGAAGAGATTGTCGCGCGCGCGATTTATGCCAGCAAAATTCCCATCGTTTCCGCCGTCGGTCACGAGATTGATTTCAGCATCAGCGATTTTGTCGCCGACGTGCGCGCCGCCACGCCGTCTGCCGCAGCGGAGTTGGTCGCGCCGGATGCGGAGGAAATTAAACGCCAACTGCAAGGCCTGCTCTATCAATCGTTTCGCCAGTTGCAAAGATTGCTGGAAACGCAGCGCGAGCGGTTAAAGCGTTTCGCCTCGAGTTACGGCCTGCGCCAGCCGCTCGATCAAGTACGCCAGCGCAGCCAGCAGCTTGATGATTTGCAGCGCCGCCTGCAGTTGGCCTTGCAAAATCGCCTCGCCATTTGGAAGCAGCAGCTCAAAGCCAAAGAACAGCGCCTGCGCGCGTTGAGCCACGAACATATTTTGCAGCGCGGCTTCGCCATTGTTTATCGCGAGCCGGATAAAAAATTGGTGCATGAGGCGAAAGAATTGCAAGCGGATGATTCGATTCATATTCAATTTGGAATCGGCAGCGCCGAGGCGAAAGTGGAGAAGGTGAAGAAGTCGATAAGATAATTTTTTTGTATGTCATTCTGTAAGAATCCTGTTTGTATCCAGCAGGTGTTCTAGCTCGCAACAAGATTCCTGCGAATGACAGTTTTGGTGTGGCGGAATTGGAGTCAAAATTAAGAGTGCGCGAACCTTTCAAGGATGGAGCAAGGACGGATGAGCAAAAAGACGACGTTTGAAACGGCGATGACGCGGCTCGAAGCGATCGTGCAGCAGCTCGAACAGGGCCGCATCGGCCTCGAAGAAGCGATCAAGATTTTTGAAGAGGGGATGACGCTGTACAAACAATGCCAGTTGCAATTAAAAGAAGCGGAAAAGAAAATCGAAGTGCTGGTAAAAACCGATGAGGGGTTTCAGTTGGAATTGATGGAAGTTGAGGCGTAACCCAGACCGCCGGTCTGGGCTTTGATCCTAAAAAACTTTGAACGCGGATGACGCGGATTTGACGGATCGTCGCGGATTTAAAATTCTAAAACAAAATCCGCGGTAATCCGTGTCATCTGCGTTATCCGCGTTCAAAAAGAATGCGGAGAGGTTTTAAGAAGTTCGTTGCAAAGATGAAAATGCGGACGTAAATTACAGCGGTTTCAATATGAATAGGTAAAATAGTGATTTTATCCAATGTTTATAAGACTTTTAATAAATTTATATCTATTCACGCAAATAGAAACCGCTATAAACAAGAATTCGCGCCTTCATGAAAAAAAGTGATCAACAACCGGTCTGTGATATCTGTGGAAAAAAAGGGGCGAGAGTCCGTAAAATAGTGGAAGCTTACGGCAAAGGCAAAGATTTGCTTATCATCGAAGATATTCCAATGGTAAGCTGCCCCAATTGTGGAGAAAGTTATTTCACTGCCGGGACGCTTCATGAAATTGAACGGATTAAGTTACACCGCGACAGCTTTGCAGCAGAAAAAGCCGTGGGAGTCGCGTCGTTTGTATAGCATCAACTTGCGAATTCACACTTCATAAACAAGCTCGTAGCACGAAATCAAATCTTGAAAACTCCCAACCAAAACGATCCCCTCGACAAAGACGACCTCACCACGCCGCTGATGCGGCAGTATCTCGCGGTCAAGGCGCAGCATAAAGACGCGATGCTGTTTTTTCGCATGGGCGATTTTTATGAGATGTTTTTTGACGACGCCAAAACCGCCAGCGAGGTGCTGGGCATCACGCTCACCTCGAGGTCGCACGGCAAAGCGTCGGAAGTGCCGCTGGCGGGATTTCCGTATCACGCGCTCGATACTTATCTCGCGAAAATGATTCGCGCCGGATATCGTGTCGCGATTTGCGAGCAGGTGGAAGACCCGAAGCTGGCGAAGGTTGTGGTGAAACGCGAAGTCACCGAGGTGGTGACGCCGGGCAGCATTTTGTCAGACGATCTGTTGACGAGCCGGCGCAATAATTTTTTGCTGGCGATTCATCCATTGCAAAAAACCGCGGGCCTCGCGCAGATGGATATTTCCACCGGCGAGTTCATCGTCGGCGAAGTGCCGATTGAAGCGTCGGATGGTGGCTTGCGCGAAGCGATTTTGAATATCGAACCTGCCGAAATCCTTGTTGCCGAAGAACACGCGGATTGGCTGCGGCAAAAGGTTCTTACGAATTATCCTTTACTCATTACGCGCCGCGAGGGTTGGCAATTCGCTTATGATTACGCCTATGAAACATTAACAAAACATTTCCAGACGATGACGCTGAAAGGCTTCGGCTGCGATGATTTGACTGCGGGAATTTGCGCGGCGGGAGCGGCGTTGTCTTATTTAAAGGAAAATCAAAAAAATGAATTGACGCATTTTGCGCAACTCACGCGGCTCAACAATCGCGAATTCGTCAGCATCGATGTGGCGACGCGGCGGAATTTGGAGTTGGTGCGTTCATTGCGCAACGATGATCAGCGGGGAACGCTGCTGAACGTGCTGGATCGCACGCGCACGTCAATGGGCGGACGGCGGATGGTGCAATGGATTCTGCAACCGCTGCGCGAGGCCGATAAAATCAATGCGCGACTTGATGCGGTTGACGAGTTGATGCAGAAGAAAACCGAGCGGGCGAGCATTGCCGAGTTGTTGCGCGGCGTCGGCGATCTCGAACGGTTGGTCGCGAAAGTCACGACGGCGCGTGCCAATGCTCGCGAGTTGTTGGCGGTTCGTTTTGCGCAGTTGAAAATTCCCGAGCTTAAAAAAAGTTTGGAGACATTTGAAGCGTCATTGCTCCGCACGGTGTTTGCTGGTTTGCGGGAATTGGCCGAATTAACCAAGGAATTGGGCGCGGCGATTGTCGATGATCCGCCGCTGGTGGTGACGGATGGCCGTATTATTCGCGCCGGATATTCCGCGGAGCTTGATCGTCTGCGCAGTCTGTCGATGTCGGGAAAAGATTGGATTGCCAAATTGCAAACCTCGGAGCGCGAGCGCAGCGGCATCGGTTCTTTGAAAGTTGGATATAATAAAGTTTTTGGTTATTATATCGAAGTGACCAACCCGAATCTCGCGAAGGTGCCGCTGAATTATATTCGCAAGCAAACGCTGTCAAATGCCGAGCGCTACATCACGCCGGAATTGAAAGAGTACGAAGAGCAAGTCTTGCAGGCCGAGGAGAAAATGGTGGCGCTGGAATATGAGCTTTTTGATCGCTTGCGACAGAAAGTGGCCGGACATGCAACGGCGCTGCAGGAGAATGCGCGATTGATGGCGGTGCTCGATTGCCTGCTGGCTTTTGCGGAGTTGGCGAGCGAGCAGCATTATTGTCGGCCCAGCATAAATGATGGGTTACGAGTCGAGATAAAAGATGGAAGGCATCCGGTGGTGGAAAAACTTTTGCCCTTCGGCGAGAAGTTTGTGCCGAATGACACGTATCTCGATGACACCGGCCATCAAATTATTATTATCACCGGCCCGAACATGGCGGGCAAATCGACTTACTTGCGGCAAGTGGCGCTGATCGCGTTAATGGCACAAATCGGCTCATTCGTTCCGGCGGCGAAAGCGAGTATCGGCGCGGTGGATAAAATTTTCACGCGCGTCGGCGCCTCGGATAATCTGGCAGGCGGCGAGAGCACGTTTCTCGTGGAGATGAACGAGACCGCCAATATTTTGCACAACGCCACGGCGCGCAGCTTGGTGATTCTCGATGAAATCGGTCGCGGCACGAGCACGTATGACGGCCTGTCGATTGCGTGGGCGGTGGTGGAATATCTGCACGACAATGCGAAAGTCGCGGCGCGGACGCTGTTTGCAACGCATTATCACGAATTGAATGAATTGGCGAATCGGCATTCGCGCGTGAAGAATTATAACGTGCTGGTAAAAGAATGGGGCGAGCAAGTGGTTTTTCTCCGCAAGATCGTGGAAGGCGGCAGCGATCACAGTTACGGCATTCAAGTCGCGCAGCTCGCGGGCTTGCCGAAGCCGGTGATTCAACGCGCCAAACAAGTGCTTGCGACTTTGGAGCAGCAGGCGATTGAACGCGACGAGCTTCCAACCGCGCCAGCGAAACAGGATCATCACGCGAAGCAGATGGATATTTTC
>Ga0247727_10010192_pt1 | contig 16728 bp, 15 predicted proteins | sample WisWelCaveWW1625_FD_202498 | JGI IMG/M metagenome (GOLD analysis project Ga0247727, IMG submission 202498) | Biofilm microbial communities from Wishing Well Cave, Virginia, United States - WW16-25 | ecosystem: Environmental > Aquatic > Deep subsurface > Groundwater > Cave microbial mat | place...
AAAATCGGATAGAGATATTGCGCCAATTGCTCCGGCCCGATCCGCTGCACCGCTTCCTGCTTCGAGATGAGGCCTTCTCTGACCATGTCGACCGCAATTTTCACAGCTGCGATACCGGTCCGTTTGCCGACCCGGGTTTGCAGCATGTAGAGCTTGCCCTCTTGGATCGTAAATTCCAAATCAAGCATATCCCGGTAATGTTTTTCGAGCTTCTTGTAGGTGTGCTCCAGTTCCTTGTAGGCCTCCGGCACATTCTTGGCGAGCGCATTTACCGGAAGCGGCGTCCTAATCCCAGCCACAACATCCTCGCCTTGGGCATTCATCAAACATTCGCCGAAAAAGTTCTTGCCGCCGGAGGCCGGATCGCGCGTGAACGCCACACCTGTGCCGCTCGTTTCCCCCATGTTGCCGAACACCATCGCCACCACATTGATGGCCGTGCCCCACGAGTCAGGAATCCCATAGAGGCGCCGATAGGTGACAGCCCGCGCGCCGAACCAGGAGGAAAAGACGGCGTTGACGGCCAAGCGAAGCTGTTCGAGTGGCTCATCGGGGAACTCTTTCTTCGTCTCTTCCTTGATGAGCGCCTTAAAGCTGGAAACCAACTCCCGGAGATGCCGCGCATCGAAATGGGTCTCGTGCGCTACTCCCACCTCGGCCTTCCTGTGCTTGAGGATCGCTTCGAAATGTTCGCGCGGCACGCCCATGACGATGCTGCCGTACATGGACACAAAGCGCCGATAGCTGTCCTGGGCAAACCGATCGTTGCGTGTTTTTGCCGCCAGCCCCTCGACCGTCTTGGTCGTCAGACCGACATTCAGCACCGTGTCCATCATGCCCGGCATCGAGGCCCGGGCGCCGGACCGGACCGAGACCAGCAACGGCCGCTCAGGATCGCCGAACCCCATGCCCATCGACCGCTCGACCCGCTTGAGCGATTTGAGCGCAGCGTCCCACATGCCGGGAGGATACTGTTTCCCGTTCTTGTAATATTCGACGCAGGCCTCGGTAGTAATCGTGAAGCCGGGCGGAACGGAGATTCCGAGATTCGTCATTTCAGCAAGTCCGGCACCCTTCCCCCCGAGGAGCTCTTTCATGTTCGAGGTCCCTTCGGCCAAGCCGTCACCAAAGTAGTACACGTATTTCTTTGCCACGCTGCCTTCTCCTTCGAGTTGATTTCAGTTCAATTCAATGGAAGAGTGATGCCCCGTGGCCGGCGGCGGATTCGAGACGCAGCCGATACCGGCCTACCAGATACCACTTCGCCACCAGCCCGAACGCAATGATTGCTACGACAACCAGCACCAATATGAGCAACCGATAGTCGGCGTGCCCCCTCTGATCTACATAATACTGCCCGTCCGGCCCATGCCGAAGCTTGATCTCCCGTTGAATCTGATGAGTCTTGCCGGACTGATCGGATAGATTGATCCACTCCGAGCAGAGACGCACCGGTTCCGCCTCTCCCGTAACGGACTGCCAGCCGAGCCGGAGACAAATATCCTGTTTGGAGTTGAAGACATCGGGGGTCGCTGCCAGTTCATCGAGATTTATCCCACTGGCCCATAACCCAACCAACACGATCGCGTTGCAGAGAATGATCATGGCAAGAGACACGCCGATGGTGAACAGACGGATTTTCCTCGCCCGACGTTGATCGTCTGATGATGGTTGGGAAAGAGACGCTGTACCCATGGACTGCTCCATACCGTACTGCCCCTATGTTGCTCCCTCGCCTATCTCTCCACAGGAATGGCACCCGTGCTGGTCTCATTGCGGCCGTCGAGCGAGGCTACAGATGATCCCTCCAAGCTCGCTCGGTATCTCTTCAGGGATGGGGGCTGATTGATCTTCCACTGCGCGCGTCCAACGAGGGCCTTCGGAGGCCGCGCGTTGCGCGAGCACAGGAGATCAACAGGCTCCATCCCCTCCTCCGCTCCAAGAGCAGAAGATCAGCATGGGTACCATTCCACGCTCTACCCCCCTTGTACCACAATCTGCGAAAAGTCCGCGAATGAGTTAAAGAAGTCATCCACTTCCTGGAGCAGCGACAACCGGTTATTCCGGACGGCCGGATCCTCCGCATTCACCATGACCGCTGCGAAGAATGCATCGATGGCAGGTTTCAGACGCACCAGCGTGTCCAGGGCCTGACCATGCTCTCCACGGGTCATCACAGACATCATTTTCTCCCGTTCCTTCGCCGTGGCCTGGTAGAGCGCCGACTCCGTGGGATGTTCGAACCGCGCCCTGTCGACCGGCTTGCGATCCCACTGCTCTTTCTCGACAAGCCGGTGCGCACGCTTGAAACCGACGATCAATGGATCGAATTCCGGCTTCGTCGTCACGGATTCAAGCGCTTTCATTCTCAGAACAAGATCAACGAGGTCCAGCGTCTTGTCGTGGGCCGGTTTGAGCACCGCTTCCATCACATCGTCGCGCAAGCCGTGCTTCAAACGGCCGTAATGCCGGACCCGTTCAAAAATGAATTCAGCAATGCGACGGCACCCTTCTTGCTCAGAACCTGCGACTCCCTTGAATCCGTCGTTAACCACTATCGTTCTTGCCTGCTTGATACATTCTCCCAGATTCAACCTGAGATCGCCCTCAAGAATAATCCGTACGATGGCCGTGGCATGCCGGCGAAGGGCAAAGGGGTCTTCCGATCCGGTCGGCACGAGACCCACGTGGAAGAACGCCGCCACCGAATCCAGCCGATCGGCCAACGACAACACCTGACCACCTATGGTCCGGGGCAATTCACCTTCGATCGATCGCGGCAGATACTGCTCCCTGATGGCCTGACTGACCGCCTCAGATTCACCGTCATGTTTCGCATACTCGCCCCCCATGATGCCCTGCAGTTCAGGAAACTCACCGACCACACCGGTGAGAAGATCGGCCTTGCACAGCTGCGCCGCCTTACGACATTGGTTGATGGTCTCATAACTCTCTGTACCAGGCTTGAGAAGGGGCGCTACGATGGTGACCAGATTTACAAGCCTCTTTTGTTTCTGCGCCATCGTCCCAAGTTTTTGATGGAACGTCACGCCTGCAAGTTTCTTGACGCGGTCTTCGAGTCTGACCTTTCGATCTTCGTCGAAGAAAAATTTGGCATCGGCTAAACGCGCCGCCAGCACCCGTTCGTTGCCTTCACGAATCAACGACATGTTCTTGAGTTTGTTGTTCGCGACCGCAATGAAATGCGCGGCAAGCGATCCGCTTTTCTTATCGCGCAGTGAAAAGAACCCTTGATGTTCTTTCATCGAGGTGATCAAGACCTCTGACGGCACAGCGAGATACTCCAGCTTGAAACTTCCGAGGATGGCACAGGGACATTCCGTCGTGAACACCGCCTGTTCCAGCAAATCCTCGTCGGCATTGAGCCCTAGGCCTGCGCCTTCGCAGATCTTCTCCAGCTGTTCACGGATAGTGACACGACGCTCTTCCTGATCCGGCAACACACCCTGCCGTTTCAACAATCTGCAGTAGGACGAATGATCCGAAACCGTGATGGCTTTGCCGTTCCCCATCACGCGATGGCCGTAAGTTTTGTTGCCCGCCTTGATACCTGCGACCTCAATCGGCAAGACCGCCCCGCCATACAACGCAACGAGCCAGCGGACTGGACGGGCGAACCGCACACCCGCTTCATTCCACTTCATCGCTTTGGGGAAAGACAGTGTGCCAACGATCTGCGGCAGGATTTCGAGCAGGACAGTCTTGGTCGGGCGTCCCGCATCCTCATTGACTGCAAACAGATATTCGCCTCTCGGCGTTTGCCTCACTCGGAGACTCTCGACCGGCACGCCTTGACTCCTCGCGAAACCGATCGCGGCTTTGGTCGGCTGGCCGGCCTGATCGAATGCGACGGACTTCGACGGCCCCATGGCTTCATTGGTAGAAGCCTTTTGGTGAATGGCGAGGCTATCAATTACCAACACAAGCCTCCGTGGAGTTCCATACGCTTTGATCGAACCGTGTGAAAGACTGTAGAAACCAAATTGGAGTTCAGCCTCTGTTATTAAGGAGGAGAGAGCAGGAGCGATAAATTGGTACGGCAACTCCTCGACACCGATTTCGAGCAACAGCTCAGCCGTGCCCGACGAATGGGCCTTAGGTTGAGCCATCTTCGTTGACGTCTTTTTCATGAGCGAGCTGTCGTACGGCCGGAACCGACTTTCGATCGAAACCCTCTCGTGGATTTCTCGCGCTCGATGAGCGGATGGCCCATCGCCGTGCGCTCTTCGATGTACCGTTCGGCACATTGGCGTGCCAGCGCCCGTACGCGGCCGATGTAGCCGGTCCGCTCGGCCACGCTGATCGCCCCGCGGGCATCCAGCAGATTGAACACATGAGAAGACTTGATGCAGTAGTCGTAGGCCGGCAGCGTCAGCCGCTTGTCGGTCTGCGTGAGCAACCGCTTGCACTCGGCTTCATACGATTGAAAGGCGGTCATGAGCATGGTCACATCGGCCTCTTCGAAGTTGTAGCGTGACCCCTGAACCTCGGTCTCGTGATGGATGTCCCCATACTTGATCGTGTCGGTCCAGGCGAGATCGAATACGTTATTCACCTGTTGCAGGTACATCGCGATACGTTCAGTCCCGTATGTGATTTCGACGGTAATGGGATTCAACTCGATTCCGCCGATTTCTTGGAAGTAGGTGAACTGGGTGATCTCCATCCCATCGAGACGCACCTCCCAGCCCAGGCCCCAGGCGCCGAGCGTGGGGGACTCCCAGTCGTCCTGAATGAACCGGATGTCGTGCTGCTTCGGGTTAATACCCAATTGAGCCAGACTCTTCAAATACAACGCTTGAATGTTGTCCGGCGCCGGCTTCAGCACGACCTGATACTGATAGTAGTGCTGCATGCGATTCGGGTTCTCACCGTATCGTCCATCCGTCGGACGCCGGCATGGTTGGGGATAGGCGGCCCGCCAGGGCTCCGGACCAAGGGACCTGAGGAACGTGGCTGGATGAAAGGTGCCTGCCCCCATTTCCAGATCATAGGGCTGATGAATGACGCAGCCTTGCTTGGCCCAGTATCGATGCAATGTGAGAATGAGATCCTGGAAGGTCACGAACTGTCCAGTCGTTGTTACGGAGGTCTGAATTCTCGCGCGAGACGCGTTGAAATGAGCAAAGAAGCTAACAGGAACTTGCAGAGCCTGTCAAGGCACAACCCCTCTAGGATCAACAAGTTGCAACACATTGTCTCCATGGAATTGATGGACATTGGAGATAGGTGATCTTGAATTATTCCGCTCATTTTTTCAGATCGACACTTGACGGGAGCAGCGCAGTGCTCTATTGTTATACATCTTGACTAACTCACTTATAATTAGGTCAACCTTTCTATGAAGCTTTCAAAAAAAAGCGAGTATGGACTTCGTGCACTGCTTGAACTCACTCTTGCGCATGACAAGCTGACGCTACAGCGCCACCAGATCGCAACGCGTCAACATATCCCGGTCGAATTTCTCGAACAAATCCTCTTGGCTCTGAAACGAGCCGGCCTGCTCTCGAGTCGTCGCGGGGTGAAGGGCGGCTATACGCTGATTAAGTCGCCCGACGAGATCACCTTGGGCCAAGTGATCCGCATCTTGGACGGGCCGCTCGCGCCTATTTCCTGTGTGAGCAAAACCGCCTATCAAAAGTGTAGCGACTGTCCCTTTGCAACGAAGCCGTACTGCCCGTTGCAAGATGCGATGGGTGAAGTTCGCAATGCTATCGCCGATATTTTGGATCATTACACGCTGAGCCAGTTTGCCATGGCAAAGCCGGCGAAGCGTGTGAATTAACCTTGCTGTCATCGTCCGATCGGAGAAACGTCATCATGTTTGTCTCAATCCTGGTTCCTGTCTTGCTAGCGTGGGTGGCATTCTCCGGTTCCATCATGGCCGGAGAGACCAAGGAGTTGATGCTGGCGGTCTATAGCGTGCCAAAGGAAGCCTACGAACGCACGATTATTCCTGCGTTCCAACGGAGTTGGAAACAACGGACGGGACAAGACGTTCGTATCCGAAGCTCGTACGGAGCATCTGGTGCCCAGGCGAGGGCAATCATCGGAGGGTTCGACGCCGACGTGGCAGCGCTCTCACTGGAGGGTGATCTCGACCAGATCGCTAAGGCGGGATTGATTTCTCATGACTGGCGGACAGGGCCGCACAAAGGGATGATCTCCGCCTCAGTCGTCGCACTCGGAGTGCGAAAGGGAAACCCGAAGGGGATCAAGGTCTGGGAGGATCTCGCCAGACCCGGTGTAGAGGTCCTCTATCCAAATCCCAAGACATCGGGCGGCGCGATGTGGGATGTGATCGCGATTTATGGAGCCGGGCTGAAACTTGCGGAGCAGCAGGCAGGATCCGGAAAGAAACCAAGCGCCGAATCGGCTGAAGTCTATGCATCTGGATTGTTGAAGCGCATCCAGAAGAATGTGAAGGTGATGGACAAGAGTGGGCGCGAATCGGTTACGACTTTCGAGCGCGGGGTGGGAGACGTGATCGTCACCTACGAAAACGAGTTGCTCCCGCGCATCAAAAGCCATCGTCCTTACGAAATCATTGTTCCCGATGAAACGGTCTGGATTGAGAATCCTGCCGCCGTCATCGACCGGCATGTAGACCAACATCACGTACGCGATGTGGCAGAAGCATTTGTCTCCTTCCTCCACAGTGAAGAAGCTCAGGCCGCCTTTGCCGAACTGGGATTCCGACCGATCGATCAAGCCGATGTACAAGCCTCGGCTCGCACGTCGCTTCCCCTCCCAAGCCAGCTCTTTACCATTGCCAGCCTGGGCGGATGGGAGAAAATCAGTGCCACGCTGTTTGGACCTCGCGGGGCCTGGACAACCATCGTCGAAGATCTCGCACGCGGAAAATAAACGGCGAACAAGCCATGACGACCCACACGTTGCTTCAGCTCGCGCTCAGGTCCGCTGCAGTCGGGTACGTATCCCTGCTCATTCTGTTCCCACTCGCTGCGATCGCCCACCAGTCGTTTATCGGAGGAATCGACCACTTCATTGAAGACATCAGCACCCCCCAAGCATCCTCCGCCCTGGTCTTGACGCTGGAAGCCGCCTTCCTCACGACGGTCATTAACGCCCTCTTCGGAACGCTCTCGGCGATTGTACTGGTACGCTACGAGTTCCCGGGCAGATGGTTTCTCAATGCCCTGGTCGATCTGCCATTCGCGATTCCCACGCTGGTGACTGGATTGATGATTGCCGCCATTTATGGGCCGACCACCATTCTCGGAATGTGGCTGCAAGAGGGGAATATCACCCTCTTGTACGCCAAGCCTGGCATCGTCCTGGCGATGCTGTTTGTGACCATGCCCTTCACCATCCGCTCGTTGCAGCCGGTGCTGATGGAACTGGAGCGCGAGCATGAGGAAGCGGCCTTCTCCTTGGGAGCGAGTCCTTGGACGACCTTTTGGAAGGTCACAGTGCCATCCGTACTGCCCGGGCTCTTGACCGGTGTGTTCCTGACCTTTGTCCGGGCACTGGGCGAGTTCGGGTCCATCGTCATCGTCGCAGGCAACATCCCGATGAAGACCCAGGTGGCGTCGGTGTATGTGTATGGAGAAATTGAAAGTTACAACCCCCAGGGCGCCACATCGGTCTCGGTCTTCATTCTGCTGATTTCGTTTCTGGTGCTGGTCTTGTTGGAACGTCTGACCAGACCACCCGGCGAACGGATGCCACGGTGGTTCCGATGGTCAAAACCGCCCCTTCCCATGATTCACCCATCGGAGATCGGATAACCTGTCATGATGCGGCGCCTGTTCATCGGTTCAGTGTGGTTCTATTTCGCACTGCTCCTGATCGGTCCGATTCTGTATCTCGCGGTACAGAGTTTCGACGAGGGGATCGCGGCATTCTGGCGTGAGGTCACGAAGCCGGAAGCGTTGCACGGATTCATGCTCACACTTGAGATTACGGCGATCGTATTGGTCATGAACCTGGTGTTCGGCACGATCACCGCCCTGGTTCTAGTGCGTCAACACTTTGCCGGGCGAACGGTTCTAAGCGGGGTGATCGACTTGCCCTTCTCGGTTTCTCCAGTCATCGCAGGGTTCATGCTGATTCTGTTGTTCGGCCCTGAAACCATTCTGGGCACCTTCTTCGGCACCCTGGGCGTCAAAGTACTGTTTGCCATGCCCGCCATGGTGTTGGCGACGCTGTTCGCAACCTTTCCGTTCGTCGTCCGGGAGCTGACTCCCCTGTTGCAGACGATCGGAACGGATACCGAGGAAGCGGCAAGAACGTTGGGGGCAAACGAGTGGCAAGTGTTTCTCAAGGTGACGCTCCCCATGCTTCGATGGGGATTTGTGTATGGAGCGACGTTGACGGTGGCCAGAGCCATTGGTGAATTCGGTGCGGTGCTCGTCGTATCCGGGAATATCCTGATGCTGACACAGACCGCCACCTTGCATATCTATCAGAGTTATGTGGACTTCAATTATGTGGGTGCCAATGCCGTCGCACTGACCCTGCTGGCCGTCTCCTTTGCCATTCTGACCGTGCTTGAACTCGCGAAAGCCAAATCTGCTGCAATTGTGACATCGGCCAACTAGAAAGGTACTGGCGTGAAGATCGAGGTGCGAGGACTCACAAAACAATTTGGCTCAGTCCAGGCTGTATCAGATGTGTCCTTCACGGTCAAGGAAGGCGAACTTCTCGGTCTCCTCGGACCGAGCGGCAGCGGAAAAACGACTGTGCTGCGTTTGATCGCGGGGCTGGAAACGCCTTCCGGAGGAGACATCTATATCGACGGGAAACGGGTCAACGATCTATCCGTTCAGGATAGGAATATTGGATTCGTCTTTCAGCACTATGCACTGTTCAAGCATCTGACCGTCTTCGAGAACATCGCGTTTGGGCTCAAAGTCAAGAAATGGAAACCGGCGGAGATCGAGCCGCGCGTGGCTGAATTACTCAGCTTGATGAGCCTGGACTCACTAGAACATCGATACCCTCATCAGCTTTCTGGAGGACAACGCCAGCGAGTCGCGATTGCCCGGTCCTTGGCTTCCCGTCCGAGTGTGCTGCTGCTCGATGAGCCGTTCGGCGCCGTGGATGCGAAGGTACGACAGGAACTGCGTGAATGGTTAATCCGGCTTCACGATCGCCTCAACGTCACCAGCCTCTTCGTCACACACGACCAAGAGGAAGCGATGGAGGTCTCCGGACGGATTATTGTCTTCTCAAAAGGCAAGCTTGAACAAATCGGATCTCCTGCCGAGGTGTATGAGGAGCCTGCAACCGAATTTGTGGCACGGTTTATCGGAGCCATGAATATTCTCGAAGGCCAGGTTCTGAACGGAGTGGTGAAGATTGGATCACTTGAGTTTCCCGCCTCCAATATCTCCGACCATGTCCATGTACAAGTGGGCTTTCGTCCGTACTATGTGAAGGTTGCTGAAGATCCCCACCGGTACCGTCAACCGGCCACACTACGGCACATTTACTTTCTCGGCGTGGCCTATCGGCTCGAGATCGAAACGGGAGAAGGGTTGATTCTCCGATCCCGCATGAACAAAGAAGAGTTCCGCCAGTACCGGCTCGAAGTGGGCCAGCCTGTATCTTTCGCCGTGACGCATTTTCGCTTCCTTCCGCAAGAAGGGATATCTTTCCCCTCCTCAGCATCTTCTCAACTGTTCGACGCCGGTCCCCTCACCCCATGACCTGCGACCGAGCATCAGTCTCACGCATGGCGCAAAGCCCCAACTCTGCCCCACTAACTAATCGCACCTTTATCAACCTCTCCCCTACCGGCAAAAGACAACTGCATGGTCACACAAAACCTCCCGGTCTGACCCTTAACTCGCAGACTCACGTGCACAGGTTGAATCATGTCCCTATCGCCTCGCTCCTCCCCCTGTGGGCTCCGCACGCCCGCTTCCAGTACTCAGCTTGACCATTCCAAGTTCCGTAGTCTGCACCATCGCAATTCGCAGCACATCCACGATCCGACTCTCACGTACATTCATAGGCACTCACAGCTGCATGAGCAGGGAGCGTGATGGGGTGACGCTCTTCGGGCGGGACAGGAGCTGTATGGTCTCTCATTCAGGTTCTACAACTCCAATATTTTGACGCACCCACGCCATCATGTAATTATGTGGATAAATCGATTAGTTGCAACGAGCAACCATGGCACATGTTTTGCTGTCTTTGCCCGGCATAACGCACGAAGTAGACCAAACCTAAATTAACGCAACCATAACCACTTTTCTGGAGCAGCACATGAGCGATTTGACCAAGCAACAATGCTTCTTACCGCTGACCAGAGTCACAGGACCGCTCGCATGCCGCTACGCCTGACCTCTATCGCTGCGGGCCTTCTTCTTACGACGATGACCTTTCTGACCGGATGCGGCGGAGGAGGAGAGACCGGCAGCGAATCATCAGCGGCACCGGTAGGAGCCACCGCGTCTCTCACATGGAGTCCGACTTCAGACTCCTCAGTCTCTGCCTATTTCGTTCATTATGGTCGGCAATCACCAAATCAGTCAGGAAGCTGCGAATATGAAAGTTCCATAACCGTTGACTCCCCGTCAGCCACGGTCACAAATCTCGATCCTAATACCCGCTACTACTTCACGGTCAGTGCCTATAACGGCCTCGAAAGCGACTGCTCAAGAGAAGTATCAACCGTCACGCCTCCTCTCTCCGTCCAGACCGATGAACGAATTCCCCCCCGTACCCCCGAAAGACCCGATCAATACCCACCCCGGCGTATCTGACACGCTTGTACAGCAGCGTCCCCGATGACGTGACCGACACGTGTCATGGTCGATCCATCTGCACTGATCCTTTCAACCCTTGAGTTCTAACTCCAAGTGCACCATCATAACCAATTAGGGTCTGAAGAGAGGTAGCTGAGCTATTTGGAAAGCATGTTCCATTCCTTAAGTGGCGCCTCGCGGTGGTCTGACTACGCGGTAGTGAGCCGTGTGGCCAGGTTGTCGCAGTACACCGGTTCGGGGAGTCTTGCCGTCAAGCGCTCGGTACGGCCTCGTCTGGTCGTAGAACGTCAGGTAACCGCCCCGCTCCCTGACGGGCGGCGCTGATGCTGTTATAGGCCCGCACCTACACCTCCTCGTACGTCACGCTCCTCCGCAGCCGTTCTACGAACACGTTATCCCGCCAGCAACCGGTGCCGTCCATACTGATCTGTGGATGCCCTGGTCTTTCAGGCGCCTCGTGAACTCCTGGCTAGTGAACTGGCAGCCTTGGTCCGTGTTGAAGAGGTCCGGAGTGCCCTAGCTGGTCAGAGCCTCCTGGACCGCCTCAATGCAGAAGTCAGTCGTCAGCGTGTTGGACAGCGCCACGCCAGCCACCGGCGACTGGCCCAATCCATAACCGCACACAGGTACACAAAGCCACGGTGCATCGGAATGTAGGTGATATCGGCTGCCCAGACATGGTTCGACCGGGTGATCGCCAGATGGCGGAGCAAATATGGGTACACCCGATGCGCCGGATGTTCGTGCTGGTGTTGGGTTTGCGGTACAGCGCGTCGATGCCCATACGGGCCATCACGGTGCGCACCTGCTTGCGCCCGATCCTGTGGCCTTCTCTCCGCAACAGGTCAGGCAACATTCGGGCTCCGGCAAACGGAGAGGCCAGATGGAGCTCGTCGATCCGGCGCATCAGCGCGAGATCCGCTGACGACCCCGACGTAGGCTGGTCGTACGCGGTCGAACGCGACGTGCCAGGAGTTGGCATTACCGAACCATCGGCAGTGGGTGGGTTCGATCGATCATCGCGTTGCGCGCAGCAATCCCGCGTTGATGAGCGCTCCTTCTAAAAAATCATTCTCCAGCGCCAGCTGCCCGATCTTGGCGTGGAGGACCAAGAGATCTGGCGCGTCCGACGTGGCCTTCGTCGTACCACCAAATACATCGGCGGCCCGCGCCAGCACATGCGGCTTCTATTCCGTGATCTGGGTGGGATGCACGCCGAATTGTGTCGCCGACTCCGCCAGCGTCTTATGGCCTTTGACCGCGGCGAAGGCCACCTGAGCCTTGAATGCCACCCCGTGATTGCGTCTCGTTCGCTTCATCGCCTCGCTCCTCTGGATCGCCCCCCTTTGGGGGCGTCGGTGAAGCAAGGCCACCACTTAGCACACTGTCCGAATTTCCGGGGCCCCCTCTAAGCATGCACTTGGAGGTAGAACCTAAGAGATTTTATCCAGGGGCTCAACAACAAGATCGGGGTTCTTCAACGACGTCCTTATGGCCTGTGAGGTGCGGAGTATCTGTGCTTGAAAAGCCTCACGTGCATGCTCTCGAAGACCTAAAAAGACTGACAATCTACCAACTTGTTTAGGAAAAGAGCCCCCAGAGTTACACCACTGACTGGCTTTTTTCAGGCCGAGCAATAATAGCGGACCTCCGCCGAGGGCTACTGCATCAACGAGGCAATACCAGACGGCAACACCACTTGGCGGGTTTCCCTGAGACAATCCAAAAACAGGGTCTACTGCCGCCCATTTCCAGGCTCCAGCTGCTGTGCCAATTAACTCCAGCCATGTCGTAATAAAGAAGGCCGCGAGATACACCAACGGCGAGCGACCTTTAAACAGACAGACCAAAAACACACAAAACAGTAACGCACCCCCTGAATCGCCCTGTTCCGCAAACCCGCTGACCCCCCAAATTGACCATGCGCCACACACCACTATCACAGATGTGGCGATTGCCCTTGCATATCTTATAAACAGCCCGGAACGAGCTAACGCAATAGAGGTTAAATACACCATTCCGTGACCGAGCGGCACATAGGCCGGTACGTTCTCAAATCGATACGTATATCCTCCCATATAGACAGAAGCAACATACTCGCCAATTGTGGTAAAAGCGACAGCAACGATAACCTGTGTTCTTATTTCTCTATTTTCACCGAGCAACATCACAACAAGAGATACCAACGCGATAAACCCTAGGGCATATTGTCTTTCTAAACTCCCGCTTACTTCAAAACTCATACAGACTGCTACACAAAAAAACGTAAATGCCGCGATAATGTAATCCCGTTTCCTGTGAGCATACGCTACATTAATTTGTGGGAAATGGCGTAGCAATCTCGACCTCATTGAATTTCAGCCTCTCTTGAATCTGTTACTTGTACTCGATTGTCCGGCCATACAGGAACATGATAGGGAACAGCTGACCGCCACCCTTAGGAAACTCAAGGCTCACATAAGTTCCCCAATCACCTTGCGAGCATGAAGAAAACCATCCGCGATCAGGCGATCGGAGACGAGCCACAGGGTGTTGTGGGAGATACCGAGTTCCCGGCAAGCGCTTGGCAAGCCCGGACAGCCGCAGCCTGAATTCAGCTTACAGCCATGGGTGAGGTGGCACAGCTGCTCGAAGAGCCGGCCTTGCAGCAACCGGCGACTGCCATGATCGAGCTCGATGTAAACCTCCAAATCTTCTCTTGTCGGCGTATCTACGGCTTGATTCTGGTTCCATTACTACGGCGTCATGCCGGCATATCTAGTCCGGGTAACGGCACCTGTTGCCGCAGTTGTTCTAGGAACCAAAGAGAGGCGATGCGGATCAGTCTTTCTCTTTTTCTTTCTCCTTCATTACCATCTTCCCCTGAGCCAGGCTGGCAGTGAGGTCATGCTCGGGGACTTTCTTATGCACCAGGTTCTGATGGCAATCGATGCAGGTTGCGCCCTCCGTTTCCATCTTCTTGTGCGCAGCCTTAGCCGACGCGCCAGGAGGCTTTGTATTCTTGTGGCAAACCCGGCAGGTGGAGCTGTCCCACCCCTTCAGTTTCATGCGCGCCCGGTAGGCCGCCTCCGGGCGTCGCTCGTTGAACTTCTCGATCGTAGAGTAGTCGTTGGTGAACTCATCTACCAGGAACGGCAGTCCATCCACCACATGCGTCCATACCGCCTTGTGGAAGTTGGCCAAGCCCTGGGGGACGTGGCAATCCTTGCAGCCAGGATCGGAGCCGAGCGCTCCCCAGTGCGAGGATTTTTTCAGCTCCTCATACGGGTAGGTCTCTGAATGGCAACTCACGCAGAACTCGGTCCTGGATATGGCGGCCTCGCCGCCGAATACCACGACGATCGATCCGACCGCAAGAACTGCACCGAGAAGTATGGCGCCGCCTGACCACCGCCCTGCCATTACTCTTCCTTACCTATCTCGGCCGGTTTGGCATCCTTTTGGAACTCCTCATGAAACTTCGGGGTAGGCGGACCATCAAACGTGCCCTCTAGTTTGAAGTGTTCATGCATGGCCTTATTGTTACGCACGGACTTCTCGAAGTCGAACTCATACTTCTTGTCCACCTTGGGAGTGAACGGCGTGTACGGTTTCTTTACACCCTTCCACGGCGAGCCTTCGTAGTTCAGGTGGCAGGCGTTGCACTTCTCAATGAACTCAAACTCTTGTCCGGTTTCCACGAGGGACTCGCGCGGCGTGACCTTTTTCGTCTTTTCAAAAGCCTCACCCGCCTTGCGGTGAACCTTGCGATAGTCGGGGCCCGCCCCATGGCAGGATTCGCAGCCTACACCTACCAAGAACTTGTCCGGCTCCGTAATATCATACCCGCCTTCCGACCCGAACCCAGTCACGTGGCAGCCGATACAATCCTTGTCCTTGGTGAAGTCCTTCTTAGGGTCGAGTTTTGCCTTGAGCATGGCTTTGTTCTTTTCCTTGTCCCTGTTGGCTTTGAGCGAGTCGACAGCTTTGGCGTGGGCGGTCTTGATCCATGAGTCGGCCTCACTTTTGTGGCAATTACTGCATTTCTTCCGGCCCTCGAACGGGGTTTCGGCGGAAGCGCTTCCGACTAGGACGGCGAACACCACCACCGCCGCAGCGGCGAGTGCGTATGTCATGGGATGCTTCACGGTATCTCCTTTCTACCTAATCCAAAAACTATTCGTGGCCGTACTCCAAAAATTGCTCGTAACTTTACTCTATCGTTGGTTTGTCAGATTTACAAGAACGATAATCCCTCCTCGGCCAATAGCAATCAGCTACTGGACGGCTGGGTAGCTAGAATCTTATACACCCAATAGCCGCCTTGCTGATAGACGAGTTTCAGAGCCTGAAACTCAAGAGGATTCGATGTCGTGAAGGGCAGCATCTGCGTAAGCAATGTGTTGCCGCTCTTATCACCAGTCAGGAAGTAGGCACGCACCAAGTTTTCCGACAGCCCATGCACCGAGTAGGCAGTGTGCTTGTTGTCGGCCTGCCAGCGCTTCACCATCCCGCTCAGTCCATGCACGTCGCCACCCTTCAAGGGGAAGTCCTTGTAGGCGACATCGAGACGATCGGGGCGCATCAGCCCGAGCTTGTAGAGATCCGAGAGGTGAACCGCGACATAGGCCTCGCGCCCGCCGGCCAGTTCGCGCAACATCGCCGCACCCTCTTTCGGATCCGCCGCCAGCGCGTCGGCAAATCGTTGGAATTTCTGACTCTCTTCGGCGCTTGCCGGGGCTCCCCAGAACTCGCGTTCGTATTTCTCGATCGCCCCGCTTCTGGCGCGCCAGGGCAAAGGGGTGATAAGGGGCTCGCTGAGATGCGAGGTAAATACCGTCTCGTACCCCGTCAATAATTTTATCTGACGCGAGGTGTCCCACCATGCAAGGATGACCGCGTCTTTCGGGACATGCTTACTGATGGCCGTCGCTAGTGCAGTTAGCTCGGAGAGTTTGCCGTCGACGAAAACCACTGGCTCGCCGCTGCGGTTCTCCCAGTTGAGCATGACTGGCTTGGCATTGCCGCGCCGCGCAAGATAGGCCAAGGCTACCGGCTGGTCCACCCCCTCGACTAGAACCTCATGCTTGCTGATACCGAGATCTGGCCAGGCCTCAAGTCCGAGCTTGCCGAACTTGTCGACGCCACCCTCTTCCGCCAACTTGTAGTGGTAGGGTGCCGACCCTGGACTGAGCCACGAAAATACGAGCCAACCGAGCACAATAAAACCTCCCGCCACCAGGAAGATTCCCAGCGACGGGAGGATTCTATTGCTTGGTCGCGCCAGCGCTCCTTCCATCGTCTGCGCTGCGCCCGTTGTCACCGCCTGTTCTTCTTGCGTCTGCTCCATCCTGCGAGCGCGAGCGTGCCGGTCAGCAGCATGCCGCCGCCCAAGCTACCGAGCGTAATCTTCCCGTTCGTACCGTCGAAGTCAAGCAGGCCCGTTTTGCTCCCCTCGAGCTTGGCCACCCGTTCCTGCAGTGCCAGCTTCTCCTTGAGTTTGGTGTCCTCATCCATGATTTCGACATAAGCCCTGTTCATCGCCGCCCAGCCGACGGTATAGGTGAACCCCCAATGTTGGTGGGCGAGGGCCACGTGCAGCTGCACCAGATGGTCCTCAGCCATTTCAAAGAGTTTAAGCTCGATCGCTGCAGGGTTGTTGCCCTTCGACCAGTATATCTGGAAGAATTGCTCGAACCCCGGTGGGACCGGCACCGGAGGCTTCGGTCGGTTGGTCTTCTGGCCGGTGAGGAGACCCTCCTCGTACTGCTTATGGACTACGTCGTGCGCCTCATCGTACTTATCAAGCCCCGAGTAGGTACCATTGTCCATATACTCTAGGTAGGCACGGGCGTGGCTCTCGGAGTGGCACTGGGTACAGGTCTTGACCCAAGCATCCAGGCGCTTATCGCCCCAGGCGGTCTTGATGTTTTCTCGGATGCCGGGCACAAAGGGATAGTTCGCCCAGCGGACTTTACGCACCACGTTG
>Ga0247727_10010193_pt1 | contig 16727 bp, 14 predicted proteins | sample WisWelCaveWW1625_FD_202498 | JGI IMG/M metagenome (GOLD analysis project Ga0247727, IMG submission 202498) | Biofilm microbial communities from Wishing Well Cave, Virginia, United States - WW16-25 | ecosystem: Environmental > Aquatic > Deep subsurface > Groundwater > Cave microbial mat | place...
CCCCCTTAAAGGTAGTGTTCGATTAACCCTCTACTGCTACGACTACGACGACTACTGGTTGCATTTTCATTTGATACTTTCATGTTGCATTTTCAATGATTGACAACAGGGAAAGTGTGGCATATCGGTCGCAATGGTTTCGCTCACCCCTGAAAAGGGAGAAATTTGACAGCTCCTGAGATTAACCGTAACATGAAGGAATTACGAGTTATTTTGTGTTTCTGATCTGATGTGAACGGTGGGGTGTGCCTCGCCTGAAATCCGTTGGTTGGGATGATGAACGATTGAATTTGGGACTGTGGGCGGCACCAAACAAGATAAATAAGGGAGAAAGCCCAAGATGCCTCAGATTCGCGTGACAACCCTGGGAGCCGGTGACGCTTTTGGAAGTGGGGGAAGACACCATACCGCGATTCTCTTGCAAGGCGAGACGACCACGCTGTTGGTGGACCCAGGGCCGTGTGTCATGTCGATGCTTAAGCGCGCCAAGGTTCCGTTGCAGACGATCGACATCATTCTGGTCACCCACCTGCATGGAGATCATATCGCCGGTTTTCCGTTCATGCTGCTCGAGTATCAGTTCATCTCAAAACGGGATAAGCCGCTGCAAATTGTTGGTCCTGAAGGAACGGAGCAGCGCCTGGAAGGATTTGCGGGGTTGATGTACAAGGAAGTTGAGGCGAGTCGGCGTAACTTCGCCATCGAGTATCGTAGCGTCAAACCGGCCGAACAGGTGAGACTTGGCGACGTGAGGGTAACTGTCTTCCCGATGGTTCATACGCCGCTTGAAATTTGCCTCGGGTATACGGTTCAAATCGAGGGCAAGACAATTGCGCTGAGCGGAGACACGATCTGGTGTGAGTCGGTTTCCGCCATGTCACGCGGTGCCGACCTGTTGCTACTGGACTGTACCTATTACGATCTTGATATCCCGGTACACCTGAATTATCTCGAATTTGTTCGTCGGGAATCAGAGCTAAGCGCAAAGCGCGTCGTGTTGACCCATGCCGGTGAGAACCTTTTGCAGAATAAAGAAAAAGTCAAACATCGAATCGCCGACGACGGCGAAACATTCGTTATCTAAATTGAACCGACAGGCGAATCGTACCAGCCCGTATTGTGATCTGATCGGTTTTGTACAGCGGAGACAGCGGGCAAACGGATTGACGCTGGTGGCGGGAATTTCTTGCACGCCGAAATTCAAACAGTTATACGGAAGCATTGTCAGAATAGGTTGCTCGCACGAAGGCGGCAGGATGATTAGTTTCGAACTCTCGGAAACGCAACGATTATTGCGGGGAACGGTTCGCGAATTTGCCGAGGCGGAAATTGCCCCTCGCATACGTGAGCTCGATGACCGCGAACAGTTTTCAGTCGAGTTAACGCAACAGATGGCCGCGCTCGGCTTGTTCGGAATGTCGATCCCCGCGGAGTATGGTGGTGGCGGATTAGATACGCTGAGTTACATTATCGCAGTCGAAGAGTTAGCAAGGATCGATGCAAGTTGTGCAATCACCGTCGCTGCGGGGAACTCGCTCGGAACCAACCCGATCTACTATTTTGGTACCGAGGCGCAACGGCGCGAATGGCTGCCGCGATTGTGTAGTGGCGAGGCTCTCGCTTGTTTTGGTCTGACCGAACCTGGGGCCGGATCTGATGCGGGGGCTACCCAAACACGAGCGATATTAAAGAATGGCCATTGGGAGATCAATGGATCCAAGCTGTTCATCACGAATTCAACGAATCCCCTGGCAAAGGTTGTCGTGTTGCAAGTTGTTAGCGGAAGCGGGGAAGGTGGTCGCAAAGAATACTCGTGTATTTTGGTTCAGCATGGAACGGCTGGATTCAAGGTAAAACCGATCAAGGGGAAAATGCTGTGGCGCTCGTCGGATACCGGGGAGTTAACCTTTGAGAATTGTCGTGTTCCGGAATCTAATCTCCTCGGCGACAGGGGTAGCGGCTTCCACCAGATGTTGAAAACGCTTGATGCCGGACGATTGTCGATTGCCGCGATGGGATTAGGCGGTGCACAAGGCGCGTACGAATTAGCGTTGCGTTACGCAAAAGAGCGGGAACAGTTTGGACGCCCGATCGTTAAGCATCAGGCGGTCGCGTTTAAGTTGGCCGATATGGCCACGGAGATTGAGGCCGGGCGCTGGTTGCTGTATCGAGCCTGTTGGCTCAAGGATCAACAAAGGTCTTTTTCAAAAGAAGCTGCGATGGCGAAGCTTTTTTGCTCCGAGATGATGGGCCGAGTTGTTGATCAGGCGGTGCAGATTCATGGTGGATATGGGCTGGTTAAGGAATTTGCTGTGGAGCGATTTTATCGCGACCACAAGATACTCGAAATCGGTGAAGGTACAAGTGAGATTCAACGGTTGGTCATTTCTCGCCATCTCGAAAGCTGAAACGGAGAGCAAAAACGGGGAGGGCCGTAATGGCTGATTTGATCGGAGACGATTGCCTAGTCATCGTTGACGATGAGCCGATGAGCCTTGAGACATGTGAACGAATTCTGCGAGCTGTCAGCAAGAATATCGTAACAGCATCATCGCCAATTCGTGCGTTAGAGATCATTTGTGAAAACCGTGTTGCCCTCGTTTTGGCCGATCAACGCATGCCGGAAATGTCAGGTGTGCAGCTGTTGGAGCAGGTCAAATCTTGCTCGCCCAACACCATGCGCATCCTGATGACCGCTTATCCGGACCTGAATGATGCGATCCAGGCCATCAATGACGGACAGATCGACCGTTACATTCGCAAGCCGTTTCTAGCAGTGGACCTTGCAACCGACATTGGTCGCGAGCTCGAGCACCACCGAAAAATCATCGAGGTGGAGCAGCTGACTGAAAAACTGAGACTGGAACACCAAACAATGTTTGACGTGCTGCGATCCCTCGATCCGACATTTGTTATTCCCACGTCGTCATTAGAATTGAGTCGCACAAAACGCCGCCTCAAGGGTCAAATTAGGAAGGAAGTGGAGCAGCTCTTTCTCAAGAAGCTGATTGAGGATACCCGGGGAGAGTTAATGACGGCCACCCGATCCGGTCGTATCAGCCGGAGTTTCCTGTATAAAATGCTCTCTCGCTACAAAGACTATTTATCAGGCATTCCGGACTGGTTTACCACCGCCACGGTGGAACGCCGAGGAAAACGGCCGGTGAGGATCTCGTAATCCACAATGAGTGACGCTTCTGAAAAAACGGCCTGTCCGTTTTGCGGTTCCACCGTTAAACGCAACGCGAAAATCTGTCCGGGGTGTAATTTATGGATTGATGAGGAGCTGAAGAAGCGGGAGGCCAAGCGCAAAGAGAAGGCCGTGGCACAAGCAGGAGTTGTCTCGCGCCCTGGACAGGAGACAAAGCCTGAGCTGCCATCGGCGCAGTCGCCACTAACTCAAAACCCGCCGGGCCGTCGCCCAAAGAGCTGCGTTAATTGCGGCGAAATGGTCCCACCGCTCAGTTCAACGTGCCCCTTTTGCCGAAAGCCGACGGAAACCAGGGATGCTTCGTTGAGCCCGAGCGCCGGATATCAGGAGCATATAATGGTCCTACGGGTCGATGAGGCCACAAAAAGCAGCCTGATCGCGAAGCTAAAAGCCGCCGAATGGACCATTGTCCGTGAAACGACAAAGCCGCGGGGACCCAAAAAGTTGATCTTGGAGCTCGCGGTGCGGAAGCTTCTCGGCACCGTTACAGAAGCTGACTATCAGCTGCTCGCATCGCTTAACCATTACATGATGCAACCGAGTCGGTTTGCGCCTGTTGCGCAACGAGCAGGTTGTCTCATGATGGTCTTTCTGGTGTTTGCAGGATTAGTTGCCGTGCTGATATGGCTTTTTTGAGGGACTTTTAAGGAATCATGAACCATAGTTTACATAATATATCTTATGCGACGGAAGGAGTGCCGCGAGCCGTCTATGATCTTGTCTCGGTTGGTAGCGGACCCGCCGGTCAACGAGCCGCTCTCCAAGGTGCTAAAGCGGGTGCAAAAGCTGCCGTCGTCGATCGCCGCGAGGAGCTTGGCGGTGTCTGCCTGCATGCCGGCACCATCCCGAGTAAGACACTGCGTGAAGCAGTTCTGTTTCTGCGTGGACACCGGCAAAAACAGTTCTATGGCGATGCCTATGCCATCAAGCGGCAGATCTCATTGTCTGATCTACAGGCCTGGGTAAACAAAGTCTTCCTTCGAGAGATCGAAACACTCCAGTCTCAGCTCAAACGCAATGGCGTCGACACTTACTCCGGGCAAGCGGAGCTGCTTTCAGAACGTGAGCTATTGCTTCGGTCCCCGTCCGGTGAGGCGATCCAACTGTTAGAGGCCGACACCATTTTTCTGGCGACGGGAACGGTCCCTCGGAGACCGCAAGAGATCCCGTTCGATCAAGAGGTGGTTTACGATAGCAATTTTATCTTCTCCACCCGAAATCGGCGGAAAGAGCTTCCCGAATCGCTAATCATCGTTGGGGCAGGGGTCATAGGAAGTGAGTATGCTAGTATTTTTGGTGCATTAGGGATAAAAGTTTATCTATTAGATCAGCGGCAGGATCTTTTTCGTTTTGTTGACTCCTTCATTGTCGACCTGTTGAAAGAGCATCTGAGGTCGATTGGTGTCGAACTTTACCTGGGTGTTGGTATTGGCTCCATAGAACGCTCTCCCCATGGAAAAGCGGACGTCCACCTCGCGAGCGGCGAACGGCTGACGGCGGATGCCGTGCTCTACGCCATGGGTCGGCAAAGCTGTGTGGAGCCGCTTCATCTGGAGCGTGTCGGAATCGAACTCGACTCCCGCGGCGTAATCCCGGTGGATGCGCAATTTAGAACGGTTTGCCGCAACATTTTTGCAGTTGGGGACGTGATTGGATTTCCGGCGTTAGCGTCGACCAGCTTCGAGCAGGGTCGGATCGCCTGCCGACACGCGCTTGGGCTCCCTGTCACCGCTGCTTCGACGATTTACCCATATGGTATCTATACGATTCCGGAGATCTCGATGGTGGGCGAAACCGAACAGGATCTCGTTCGGCGTGGCGGACGGTATGCAGCGGGTATGGCCCACTACAAAGAAATCAGTAAAGCTGTCATGATTGGAGATCAGATCGGCGCGCTAAAACTGGTATTTGATCCTACCGACCTTCGGCTACTGGGCGTTCATATCATCGGTGATCACGCCAGCGAGTTGGTTCATATTGGCCAAGCCGTCATGGCCTATCACGGTAAGGTTGATTACTTCATCGATTCTATTTTTAACTACCCGACCCTCGCCGAAGCGTACAAAGTCGCCGCGCTCAAGGGAATCAATACGCTTGGCGATGGCGTGATGCCGCCCGCGCATGGGCAATCAACCCCTCGCTAAGCGCCATCTGTTCGGCATCTGCTGCAATCATCGAGGAAACGCGGTCGCGTACTCGCTGGTAGGTCAAAATCTTTACGAAGTCAAAGACGGAGACTCCACCCCTCCTCCGGGCTTGGCCGGCGGTTGGCAATATGTGGTTGAGGCCGGAGGAATAGTCTGCGAAGACCTCGGCTGCGGCGCCGATAAAGAGCGAACCAAAATTATTTAATTTCGCAATAAGAACAGATAAATCAGATTGGTTTTTGATGTAAAGCTGAAGGTGCTCCGGAGCAATTCGATTGGTGAGCTCCGCAGCGTCCGAAAGCCGGCTAAAGACGCCCCCTAAGGCATGGGTCCACGCCTGCTCAGCCACGGCCCGTGTCGGGAGTCGTTGGAGTTGATCCCGAGCGATCGATTCAACTTTCTCCAATAGTTTCTGGGTCGAAGCGAGAAGGAAGACCCTCGCATCGACGTCGTGCTCCGCTTGCGCAAGCAGGTCAGCCGCGACCGCTGCTGGATCCGCCTGGTCGTCAGCGATAACCAAGAGTTCTGAGGGACCCGCCAGCATATCGATCGCCACCTGTTCCGACACAACCTGCTTGGCGAAGGTCACAAAGCGGTTTCCTGGGCCGACGATCTTATCGACGCGGCGCACCGAGTCGGATCCATAAGCCAACGCGCCGATTGCCTGAGCCCCGCCGATTCGATAGATCTCTGAAGCGCCGGCCGCCACGGCCGCATAAAGGGTCGCGTCATCTGGCTGTCCGGATCTTGAGGGGGGGGTGACGACGACAATTCTAGGAACACCAGCAATTCGTGCTGGGATAACTCCCATCAAAGCGGTCGAAAATAGCGGATATCGCCCGCCCGGAACATAGACGCCAACGGAGTCAAGGGGGCGAATGGTTTGACCAAGTAAAAATCCAGGCTCAACCTCGAGTTCGAACTGCGCGAGCTGCGCGAGCTGCGCCCGGGCGAAGCGCTCGATACGCATGATCGAACGGTCGATGGCGGTTTTTAACGCCGGCGGGACCTTCCGTGCGGCATCTCGCCCTACGTCTACGAGGGGCAGGAGCTGCAGTGTATCGATCGAGACCTGATCGAACTGATGGGTAAACTCCCGAATCGCCGTATCGCCATGTTTTGCCACGGCTTCCAAGATGGACCGCACAGCCTTTTCGAGCTCGTAGTCCGGATGAGAGACATCACGGCGCCATGTCGACAGGTGGGCGGCGATATCGTCGACGATGATCACCGCCGCCTCCGTTGGAGTTCGTTATAGACCTGTTTCCAGACAACGTCGTCGCGCGCCATTGCCACGGAGAGGAAATAGACGAGATCGGCAATTTCCCAGACGAGGTTATCGAGATTCGGCGCGTCGATGACTTCGCCCGACTCTTCACGAATCTTTTCAGCCAGAAGTTTCGGATTTTCGATCAATGTCCGGGTATAGGAATTTTTGGACTCACCGCGGATGCGTTCCAAAAGCGTTTGCATAAGCTCGCCAAAAACATCCTGTCGGCGAAAACCAAAGCAGCTGTACCATCCAGGCTGGTGGCAGGCACGATCACCGTCCTGCTCCACGATAAATAGCAGTGTGTCCCGATCACAATCGAGGTGCACACGTTTTAACCGTTGGCAATTCCCGCTGGTTGCACCCTTCTCCCAAATTTCGCAACGGGTTCGGCTATAGTAAACACCTCGTCTTGTCTCAAGAGCCTGTTTTAACGACTCTGGGGAGGAGTAGGCCAGCATCAAAACAGTTCCCGTTTGATCTTGAACAATGGTCGGCACCAACTGCTTCGGACCGCGCTCAAATTGAACCATCGCTACCATTGCCTCTTCCAATTTGATCGCGCCCGTGTAGATCGACATCCCCAATTGAACGTTGAACCCATGATCGTGGGCCCATTGCAGGTCTTCGATGGATCGCGCGCCACCAGCGATGGTAATCGTTTTCTGTGTTGCCTTCGCCAGTCTAAGGAAAAAAGCCTGGTCCAGACCGCCCATCGTTCCTTCAACGTCGACGTGGGTGATCAGGAATTCGCTACAATAGTCATTCAGCTCGCCGATCAGATCGAGCGGATCCTTCCCTGTTCCCTGCCGCCACCCATGATCAACGACTTGTCCGCCCTTGACGTCGACGGCCGCGATAATCTGATCGGGGTTGAACGGGCGTAAAAATTCCGGTGTCGCTCTAGTTCCGACGATGACTTTAGCGGCACCGGCGCGAAGCATCTCTTCAACCTGTTGTGGCTCACGCAGCCCGCCACCGACGCGACAGTCATACGTTCGGGCAAGTTGCCGAACCAGATCGCGATTGGTACCGATGCCACGCGCGGCATCCAAGTCGATAACGGCAAGCGGCCCAAATAAAGAAAAATAATCGGCGATATCCGCAATGTCGGAACGTTCCAGCGCAGGCTTCTCGCCTTGAATCAGTTGGACAACTTTACCATTTGACAGATCTATACTTGGAACGATCATCAGCGAATCCCTATGAGCCGTGGGCCGGGTCTTTCAACATTGCGATGACGGTTTTTCCTGGGGAGCCATGCGCCCCGCCCGTTCGTTGACCTGGGATTAGGTTAGCCGAACTGCGATCCCCGCTTTCGCCAATCGCTGTTTCACCTCACGGATGGTTAATTCACCGTAATGAAAAACAGATGCAGCGAGCGCAGCATCCGTATCGCTCTGCGAAAACAGTTCAACAAAATGTTCGATCGAGCCAACGCCCCCGGAGGCGATAATCGGAATGGTAACCATGTCGCAGGCCACCTTGAGTAGCGAGAGATCGTACCCTGACTTCGTGCCATCTCGGTCAAAGGACGTCAGCAAGATCTCCCCTGCCCCGCGGTCCGCGACTTCGGCTAGCCAATCACGAAGCCTCCGATGACTTCGTTTTCTGCCTCCATGTGTCAAGACAATCCAATCGTCCCCTCCGGCCGTTACGTCGATCGCCACGACGACACATTGACTGCCGAACGCCTTGGCCGCTTCATCGATCAACGTCGGCATTGCGACAGCTGCCGTGTTAACGCAAACTTTGTCGGCACCCGCAGTCAGCATTCGCTCGAAATCTTCCACCTGCCGAATCCCGCCACCCACCGAAAACGGGATGAAGAGCTGTGTCGCAACCTGATGAACCATCTCCAAGACGATGTTGCGATTCTCATGTGAGGCGGTAATGTCTAAAAAGACAAGTTCATCAGCACCCGCGTTCGAATAGAATCGTCCCAACTCGACTGGGTCTCCGGCATCTCGCAAACCGGTAAAATTGATCCCTTTCACCACGCGTCCATTGGCAACGTCCAGGCAAGGAATAATTCGCTTTGTTAACACGATCGGACCCACGCTTGCAAAAAACGAAGCCCAAGTTCTCCGCTTTTTTCCGGATGAAATTGTGTCGCGACGATGTTTTCGCGCGCGATGACTGCCACAAACGGCGTATGGTAGTCGGCTTCCCCAACGACGATCTCCGGGCTTTCCGGCGCGACATAGTACGAATGCACAAAGTAATAGTAGCCAGACAGAAGGACCGCTGACAAACGAGAGTTCACCATGTTCCAGCCGATTTGAGGAACCTTCCCAACCAGGAATTTTCGTACGCGACCAGGAATCACCCCCAAGCCGGCAATCGTTGGAGATTCTTCGCTCGAGGGAAACAAGATTTGCATCCCGACACAGATCCCTAAGAATGGACGGCCGGAGCCGATATAATCGATCACGGGTTCGACCAGTTCCGCCCGTGAGAGTCGCTCCATCACCGCTCCAAAAGAGCCTACTCCCGGGAGAATCAAGGCGTCAGCATTTCTCAATTCTTCTGGTCTTCCGATCGTTACGAAAGGTATCGATAAGACATCGAGCGCATTCGATACGCTTCCTAGGTTTCCCGCTCCAGCGCTCAATACGGCAATCGTCATATCACACCCTTGGTACTTGGAATGGCCGTCGAACGCCTCGGGTCGATTTCAAGCGCGTGTCGCAATGCTCGACCAAACGCTTTAAACATCGATTCGGCGCGATGATGGTCGTTTCCTTGGGGAAACATGTCGATATGCACGGTCGCCTGCAAGCGCATGGTTAAAGCCTGGAAAAAATCAAAAAAAAGCGTGGTCATGGTGTCGTCAAGATCGCGGTTATCGAATATCGCGTGGTACGAGAGATGCGGACGTCCGGATAAATCGATGGTCACTGTCGTTCGTGCATCGTCCATCGGGAAGGTGAAGCTGCTGGTTCGATAAACTCCCCGCTTATCGCCTAACGCGCGATGAATCGTTTCGCCCAAGGTTAATCCGAGATCCTCAATCAGATGGTGTTGGTCGACGTCGAGATCCCCTTTCGCTCGAATCGTTAAATCAATCAAACTGTAGTGGCTAAATGTCTCAAGCATATGCCGTAAAAATCCGATCGGAACATCGATACTCGCTGCACCCGTTCCATCCAGATCAAGATCGATGGAAATCTCCGTCTCTTTTGTTTTTCGTTCCTGTTTAGCGCGCCTCATTCCCGCAGTACCTTTCCTAGCTCGTTGATGGTTTTCATAACTTCGGCAGCACCGGTTTCAAGTAAGCGAGTGCACGCTAGATGGCTATCAACCCCCGGAGCAACCACTCCGATTGCGACGATACCGCAGGTTGTAGCAGCGATCATGTCATCAACAGAGTCACCCACGTAGTAGCCGGCGTAACAGTCTAACTGCTGAAGGGCCAGCAGTAGCCCATCCGGCGCTGGCTTACCATTTTTGGCTCCAACATCTTCCATTGTCACCACGGCGTCAAAGAGATCGCGAACCTTAAATCTGGACAAGACATCATCCGCTTCGTCTTTGGGTCGCCCGGATACGATGCCCAATATGTACTGTTTACTCAATGCGGAAAGCGCTTCCCGGGTGATCAACAGGCGTTCATGTAAGCGCAGTCCATCCTCGCCGTCGGGCTGCCGTCCCCAATAGAGCGCTTGAAAGGTATCGATAATGACCCGTTCGGAGATCGAATACCCCCGGTCGCGAGTTAGTTGGGCGGTCAATACCCAATCATTATTAAAGCCGCCCTTTCTCTTATACGCATCGATGACGGAAGCCTCGATCGACTCTCCGGTAAGCGCCAAGACGGTTTGACGGATCGTTTCGACATAACTTGCGCTCACATCGACCAATACGCCATCGATATCGAAAAGCAGCGCCTTACGCTTGAGTAAGCGTTCGATTGCAGTGGCCACCTGTTGCATATGGGGTAGGGTGCCACACGTGATCCGAGTGAATCCGAACAGCCCATGATCGATCGAGCGATCGCGAACCAAGATCCCATCTCGCGCCAAACGATCACCGATCAACCGGCTACGTGCGCCGAATTTGACCAGCACAAAATTGGCTTCCCCAACGACAACCGGCAGCCCCAATTTTTGCAGGGCCTGCGAGAGCCACACCCGACTCTGATCGATGATCTCGACATAGTCTAGGACGTAGCGATCATCCCGAAGCGCTTCCTCCGCCACCGCTAATGCTGCACGATTCACGGAGTAAGGCGATGCACACTTGCGGATCTGCTCAATATTTTGGGGTTGCGAAACAATATACCCGAGGCGAAGACCCGCGAGGCCGAAAGCTTTGGAAAACGTCTGCGAGACCAAGAGATTATCGTAGCGATCGATCAACGAGAGCGCGGATCGTTTGAGGAAATGGGTGTACGCTTCGTCAACGAAAAAGCCGGTTTCTGGGTAGTCGGCGATCAACGCCTCCAGGCCACGCAACGATGGTGATGTTCCCGTTGGATTATTTGGATTAGCAACGAAAACAAGCGCAGCGCCCTGCTGCACTTCGGCACGAAGAGCGTCCTGCGGGAATGAGAGGTCGGACTTAAAGGGGATTTCGACGACCGTTGCCTCCGCGAGCTCCGTGTAGAAACGGAACATCGCGAATGTCGGAACTGGAATCAGGACCCGTGACCCGCGTTCGACAAATGTATCCAGTGCCGATCGAATCGCCTCGTCCGTCGCGTTGGTTAACGCGATCGATTCTGGCGGCCGTCCGAGATAAGCAGCCAACACCCCTAGAAAATGTTGATAGTCAGGATAAGATGCGACTTCGTCGGCAGACAGCGCGGCCAAGCGCCTGAGCACCCGATTCGGGACGCCGACCACATTCTCATTGAAGTCAAGCCGAAGTTTATCCGTTCTGCCTTCCAATGGCGGGCGATAGGCTCTCATTCTTGCCACCGCCTGTCTCGGCTTGATGCTCACGGAACAACCTTCTTCAATGCAAATTCGAGAATATCGGTTGCTCCACAGCGCTTGAGTTCGGTCAACAACTCATTAACCCGCCCTTTTTCGATGCCAACACGCACGGCATAACCTTTCTCCGCGACGAGTTCACTGATGGTCGGAGAAACCATGGCTGGCAAAACCGCGAGTAGATCCGCGAGCCGATCTTTAGTGACATTCATTTCAAGGACCGATTTTTGCCGCGCCAACAAGACCCCTTTCATCAATGTCACGAGGTCGTCGATCAAGGTACGCTGTTCTCGGTTTCGCAGGACAGTCTTGTTTGCGATGAATACGGTCGACGACCGCATAATTTCGGCGACAATATGTAAATCGTTGTCTTGTAAGGTTCGACCCGTCGCGGTGTTATCGATAATAACGTCCGCATCATCCGGGGGAAAAACCTCTGTCGCGCCATACGTTCGAAGGAAAATATAGTCGATTCCGTTCTCCTCTAAGAATTGGCGTGAAATCAGTTCATATTCGCTCGCAACGATTACTCGCTGCTGCGTGATCGACGTTAGATCGGGGAATCGGGGCGTCGCGGCAACAACAAGCCGCACCGGATTGAACCCGGTATCGAGCATAACATCGACATCTGCACCCGTTTCTCGGATCCAGTCACGGCCCGTAAAGGCAATATCGTGTGCTCCAATTTCGATCAACTTTGCGATGTTCTGCGGCTTCAGCAGCTTGGCTTCAATTCCGGTGTGACTACAAATTGGCCGATACGACCGCTCGGAAATCGATAATCCGATCCCCACTTCCTGTAAAAGCGCCACGACTTCTTTCTGAATCATTCCCTTAGGAATGACGAGGCGTAATTTCCCGTTACTCATCGCATCGACCACCGTTTCTCATTCCCAGACGACCTACCGCGGCACTGGCTGGAGGCGCCGTTTTTAGCGCAATTTGCGATTGGAGTCGAGGGGTTGTATAAATTCGACTAGTCGACGTTGAACACATAAAGCGTCGAATCATTATCTTCCGGAACGAAATAGAGCTTCAAGCGATCCTCGCGCAGTTCAAGGTAGGTTGGATTTTGGGTCAAAACTCGCTTGACGATTCCTGGGGTATAGAGCAATACGGGCACGTGCCGCACCATCTCCACCGATTCAAGATCGATCAGATCGATTCCTCCGCGGTATAGATGCTCTAATAAGTGCATGAAATAAAGGAGTTTTTTGACCGACATCAGGCGTTCCTGAATCACGCCGCCGCAAACCATGTAAGCCGTTTGCTGTAAATACTCGCAGTCCTGGTAGCCAAGCTTCCGGTTTTGGATCACTTTAACGAACTGCTGCTTGCCGTCGAGCCCCCAGCGATAGATCAACTCGGAATCCCAATTGAGGCCATAGACAAACCTATTGAGTCGGTCGACCGCGATGGCACCGATATGGTCGTCGGCCGAGAAGGCTTCTACCGCGGCCAGGGTCTGTGGGTTGACTTTATAAACGATCGTTCGCCCTTTTGGGCGATACTCTGCAACAGGCACCCAAATCGACTCCCCGTCGAAATCAACGCCGCCCGGATGAAAGATGGTGTCGCCTCCGAGCTGAATGTGGTTGATCAACTTTCCCGACGCATCAAATTGGAACAGATACCCGTCCCCTTTTCCTGCTGTCCGGTCATATTTCGGCTCTTCAGCGCTTGGTTGCGGGGCGATGATCGTGTGAACAGATGACATGAAAAACGATTGTCCGATTCTGACCAATCCTTGCGGATGGAACGTTGGAAATTTCAGGGAGACGGTTTCACTGGCGACCAGTTCCCAGTTCGGTGCGTCGCTAAGCTGTTTTAACCGTTCGGCAATCATAAGTCCACGTGATCTGGGATTGGCCGTCAGGGTCAGAGCAGCACCGATCCACCCGAACAGAGCCAATCCAACAACCAACCGACGAGTGCGCGTGAGCAGAGAATGAAACCGGCCGACGATCATGGTTGCCAGCCTAACCTAGAAACCGCTAATGACGAAGTAACAAAATCGATTGTCGAGGGGCACCCGACACGAATTGCCTGACGATTCGCTGCCGGCGATAGCGTGAATATAGGATGCAAGTGAACTCGTGTTGAGCGACTCAACCGCAAAACGCAAGAACCCAATCCGGCGATTGCCTCGCGATGCGTTGAAATCGCTTATCTTTTATGCACTGGGAACGGCTATTTTAGCCGCGTTGATCACCAGGCTCGCCACGCAAGATCTGCTTGATCAACTGCTTCAAATCGGGTGGCGTGCGGCGGCAGTTTTCCTGATCACGCCTCCGGCTTGGTTCATTTGCCACACGCTGAGTCTCTGGGTGTTGATCGATCGCGAACGCCATCCAATCACATTCGTTCAGCTTTTCTACACGCTTTTCGTAGGGGAAGCGCTAAACACGTTGATTCCATTGGCTGGGTTAGGTGGTGAACCGTTTAAGATCGCCAGCCTTTCTCGCCTGCTCCCCTTGGAAAATGCCACAACCGTGGTGGTTCAGAATAAATTGATTCATGCGCTTTCTGGGCCATTATTTGCTGGGCTTACAGGGAGCGTCCTCCTCTGGACAAGCGACTTTTCGGGGGGCCCGCAAGTTGACCGTGCACTCCTAACCGGCTCGATCGCAATGTTCATCGGGGGACTTGTCGCCTTCTGGTTCATTTTAAGTGACGCGCCTGCTCGAACCTTAAGTCTTCTCTTTAAAAAATTTCGCCCTAAAAACGATGAATCAAAAAAAATTTCAACCTCACGTCTCTGGGCTTCGCTGCTGCTAAAATTGGTCGCTCGGCTGACGCAATTTTTCGAGGTTTTCGTTATCTTGTATGCCCTTAATTTGAAAACAAGCGTCGCTGGTGCGTTGTTGATCGAGACGCTGATCACAGGGACGCTGGTTATTTTCTTCATCGTGCCACAGGGTATGGGTGTAAACGAAATGGGTGTTATCGGTGCATTTAAGCTGCTCGGACTACCCACTCCTGTTGCGGTCTCCTACGGATTGGTGAGACGCGCTCGTGTCATCGGATGGGCTGTGATCGGAACCGTTACGTACCTCGTTGTTCGCCTCACCCGCAAGCAAACAGGCCAGCAGTCCCAAGCGGCGCGAATAGATCTTGCTACGAATGCCCAAGATTACAGCGGAGATACCGTGTAAGCCGCTGTTATCTTGACCCTTCTTAAAATCTTGTGCTACCGTCCCGCGGCGATCGGACACAAGCCTATCTCGAGCCCGAGATAGTTCTCAGCTCAAGAAAGAGTTGTCGTGAACGGTAAACCAGATACAGCGATTATCCTGGCGGCTGGAGAGGGAAATCGTATACAGGCGGGGCGAGAGCGGCTTTCTAAGCCGTTGTTGCGGGTTGGAGGTCTCTACCTGATCGAGCGCGTGTTGTTGACCTTGCATGCGGCAGGTATTTCTAAATTTCGGATTGTGGTTGGCGCGAATAAAGACAAATTAATCGAAGGCATTGAGCGGATGCCTTCGTTGAAAAGCTTGGCGATCGAGTATGTCGATTGTCCCGACTACGCGCTGGGGAATGGGGTATCGTTTTCCGCAGGTGCAAAAGGGGTCAAACAGTCGTTTGTCCTCTCCATGTCCGACCATATCTTTGGAAAGGAAACGATTGGTCGCTTCTTAGCGGCATGCGCAGAACGGCCAGAGCGCGCCTACTTGGCAACCGACCCCGCAGTGAATAGCGTCTTTGACCTCGACGACGCGACAAAAGTCAAAATCGACACGGACGGGCGTATCACCCAAATCGGTAAGTCGATCCCGACCGTTGACCAAATCGATATGGGGCTCTTTTATTTTCCAGCTGGAAGCGACCGTCAGATCGCCGCCGCCCGGAGCACCGGAGCGACCTCCGTCTCAGACATTGTTCAGGCCATCAACAGAGCTCAGGGATTTTTTACCGCCCCGCTGAAGGAGGCACTCTGGCAAGATGTCGATACCCCCGCGATGGCAAAAGAAGCTGAGCGCCGCCTGATGCGCTCGTTAACAAAAAAGACCGATGGTCTGGTCAGCAGATATTGCAATCGCTTTTTTTCAAAGGCCGTAACGCGGTGGCTCGTTCGCTGGAACATCTCTCCCAATACAGTTACAACAGTTGTGTTCCTACTGGGATTGTTATGCTGTTTTCTTGTGATCTCGGCAGACCCCGTATCGATCCTCGCGGCTGGCCTACTATTTCAGATCGCTTCGATTTTGGACGGCTGCGATGGCGAAATCTCGCGACTGACGTTTAAGGGGTCTGATTTCGGTGCCTGGTACGATACGATAACGGATAACATCCGTTACGCGCTTTTTGTTTTCTGTTGTGGGATCGGTGCCTATCGATCGTCGCATTCACCGATCGACCTGTGGTTGCTCGCGTTTTTCCCTTTTATCACTGTCTATTTCTCCTCCTTGATGAACCGTCACACCGGAAAACGAAACCGCCCACGAACAAATCTAGTGGTAACAGCCGCGGTCGAAGATGTTGCGCGACGAAGTAACCGGATCTGGGATCGGTTGATTATTCCGCTTCGCCCGTTGGTTAAGCAAGACGTGAGTGCGGCGATCATTTCGTTGTTCGTCATACTCAATTTACGCGACGTCATTTTTCGAATCGCCTGCCTTGCCGCCGCGGTGATGACGATTTCCGCATACCGTGCACTTCAGCAGCAGGAGTCTACGGAAGAACGACTGCTGGAGAAAAAATATAACCGAACGTTTCTGTTTTATACCCTTGGCGCACTGGTTCTCGGATTTTTGGTGTCCCGTATGGGATTCCACGAGATTGCAGGAGCGTTAGAAACCATCGGGGCAAAGATATTCTTGATCTTTACCGTCGCTTTTTTTTGGCACCTCGCTAACGGTCTCAGCCTCAAAGCGTTGGTCGGCGCCCGGATCGGCATCTGGGATCTGACGTACAATCAGATCGTTGGTGAAGCCTTGAATACCGTACTCCCGTTGGCCGGCTTGGGAGGTGAACCATACAAGGTATCGCATCTCGCAAAATGGTTGCCGATGGGGGAAGCAAGCCGACTGGTCGTGATCAATAAGCTGGCCCATGCCATGGCAGGACCCTTATTCGGGGCGGCCGCGGGCTTTGGCACGTTGCTGCTGGTCGACCTTGCCCAACCTTATTACTATGCGATTTTGGCCTGCTCGGTGCTCTTT
>Ga0247727_10010194_pt1 | contig 16726 bp, 20 predicted proteins | sample WisWelCaveWW1625_FD_202498 | JGI IMG/M metagenome (GOLD analysis project Ga0247727, IMG submission 202498) | Biofilm microbial communities from Wishing Well Cave, Virginia, United States - WW16-25 | ecosystem: Environmental > Aquatic > Deep subsurface > Groundwater > Cave microbial mat | place...
TAAACCTCCTCTTGACTTCTCAAAGTAACCTATGATTGATGAGGCCCTTTAAGGGCTGAATGAGGGAGTTGTTCTCCTGGAGGATTCATATGGCAGATGATGTAACACAAAAAGCATTAGAAGCTGTTGAGGTCGCGAAAAATACTGGCAAGATTAAGAAAGGCACAAATGAGGCGACAAAAGCTTTGGAAAGAGGTATTGCGAAGCTTGTTGTCTTTGCCAAGGACGTGCAGCCGCAGGAAATAATCATGCACCTTCCGGTATTGGCGAAGGAAAAGGGCATTCCGTGCGTTCAGGTGAACAGCAAGGAAGAGCTTGGCATTGCTGCAGGCATTGGTGTGCCGACAGGAGCGGTTGCGATCATTGCTGAAGGCGATGCTAAAAGAATCATTGAAGAATTGAAGTCACAGCTGGGTTGAGAACATGGGTGAGCCAAAGAAGAAAGTTCAGGATGCAGCGCCGGCAGTAAAGCAGCCGGAGGCAAAACCCCGGCAGGAAGCAGGAGTTAGCTTTAGTTACGCAGTGCCTGCACGGATTGAGGAAATTATCGGCAGGACTGGCACAAGGGGAGAAGCTGTCCAGGTGCGTTGCCGTGTTCTTGACGGCAGGGACAAAGACAAAATCTTGCGGCGCAACGTCAAAGGCCCTGTGCAGAAGGACGACATTTTGATGCTTAGAGAGACTGAAATCGAAGCGCGGCCATTGAACAAATCCGGCAGGGGTGGTTCCTGATGGCGAAGTGCTCATTCTGTCGTAATGTTATTGAGCTTGGAACTGGCACAATGTTCGTACGCAAGGATGGCAGCGTGCTGAACTTCTGCACTATGAAGTGCGAGAAAAACATGCTCAAGCTTGGCCGCATTCCGCGTTATATGAAATGGACCAAAGCGTACGAAAAGGGCGAGGTGAAAAAATGATTGAGCGAACGTTAGTTTTGCTTAAGCCTGATGCAGTGCAGAGGGCATTGGTTGGAGAGATTATTTCAAGGTTTGAACGCGCTGGTTTGAAGATTGTAGGCATGAAGCTTGTTTGGGTTGACGAGAATTTTGCTTTGAAGCATTACACTGAGGACCTGGCAAAGCGTAGGGGCGAGGAAGTCCGGAAGATGATGGTCAAGTTCTTGCAGGAGGGTCCTGTTGTAGCCCTCGCATTTGAGGGCGTTGAGGCCGTTGAGAACGTTAGAAAGCTTGTGGGTCCGACAGAGCCTAAGGCAGCTCTTCCTGGAACGATTCGTGGCGACTATGCGCACGTCTGTTTCAGCTATGCTGACCAGAAAAAGATGGTTGTTCGAAACCTTATTCACGCGTCAGGGAACAAGGAAGACGCCAGATATGAAGTTCCCTTGTGGTTTGACAAGAAGGAACTGCACGGCTATAAGACGGTACACGATATGCATTTGTTTTAGGTGAATTAAATGGCAACATCTGAAGAAAAGATTGCATTGATGAAGAAGATGTCTCATGATCAGTCTAAGATTAGAAACATCGCAACTTCTGCTCACATTCACCACGGTAAGACTGCTTTTACTGATAACTTGCTCGCAGCTGCAGGTTTTATGTCTGAAGCTGCTGCTGGTGAGTTGGAAAAAGGCATGGCGACTTGGCAGCATGCTGACGAACAAGAAAGACTCATGACTGTTGATTCTGCTAACGTCTCCATGGTTCACGATTTCCAGGGAAATGATTACCTCATCAATCTTATTGACACCCCTGGTCACATTGATTTTGGCGGTAATGTTACTCGTGCAATGCGTGCGATTGACGGTACGGTTGTTCTTGTCTGTGCTTCAGAGGGCATCATGCCGCAGACTGAAACAGTCCTCAAGCAGGCATTGAGAGAGCGTGTCAAGCCTGTTTTGTTCATAAACAAGGTTGACCGCCTGATAAAGGAAATGCAGTACACCCCTGAGCAGATGCAGAAGCGTTTTGTCGAGATTATCACTGAGTTTAACCGCCTGATGGAGCAGATTGCCGAGACTGAGTTCAAGCAGAAGTGGAAAGTGAACATTCAGGATGGCAGTGTTTGCTTTGGCAGCGCACGTGACAACTGGGCATTGAGCTTGGCATACATGCAGAAGAAAGGAGTTAATTTCAAGGACATTTTGAAAATATACGAATTGCAGGATGAGGAGCGCGAAAAATTTGTTTGGGAGAAGTGCCCGTTGCACGAAGTTATATTGGACATGGTTATCAAGCACTTGCCAAATCCGAAAGAGGCGCAGGTCTACCGTGTTCCGAAGATTTGGCGGGGAGACCTCGACTCCCAGCTCGGCAAGGACTTGCTGGGCTGTAATCCTGCAGGAAAGCTCGCGTTTATCATCACAAGAGTTCTGATTGAGCCGAAGTCTGGCAGGGAAATCTCTGCAGGCAGATTGTACAGCGGCACCATGAGAGACGGTTTGCAGGTCTGGTTGAACAATGCGAAACAGCAGCAGCGTGTTTCAACAGTTTTCATGTACCAAGGCATCAAGCCTGAAATTTTTGAGGAGGTTCCTGCCGGCAATGTCCTTGCAATCGCTGGCGTGTCTGGCAATGCAGGAGAGACTATCACCTTAGAACCTGAGCATCCGTTTGAGGAATTGAAGCATATTTTCGAGCCGGTCATCACAAAAGCAATCGAGCCTGACAAGCCGCAGGATTTGTCCAAGCTGGTTGAAGTTTTGAAGAAAGTTGCAAAGGAAGACCCGTCTGTCAAGATTGAAATCAACCAGGAAACCGGTGAGAACCTCTTGCATGGCATGGGCGAGTTGCATTTGGAGATTATTGAGAACAGAATCATCACAGAAAAGGGCGTAAAAATCAGGACTTCGCCGCCAGTTGTCGTGTACCGTGAAACCATTTCCAAGAAGTCGCAGATGGCTGAAGGAAAAACCCCAAACAAGCACAACAAGCTGTACTTCGTTGTTGAGCCGCTTGAACCCAGTGTTGCAGAGCTTATCAGGAATGGAGAGATTCCTGAAGGGCGTATCAAGAAAAAGGATTTGGTATTGCGTGACAAGCTGGTTGCCCTTGGCTGGGAAAGTGACACTGCATTTTCAATCAGGGAAGTGTACAAAGGTAATTTGATTTTGGACGCAACCAGAGGTATTGTGCAGCTGCCTGAGGCGATTGAACTTATCATGGAAGGATTCGAGCAGGTCATGGATGGTGGTCCTCTTGCGCGTGAGCCGTGCACCGGAGTCAAGGTAACACTTGTTGATGCAAAATTGCACGAGGACGCGATTCACCGTGGTCCTGCGCAGATGTATCCTGGTGTGCGTGAAGGTATCAAGGTTGCAATGATGACCGCTGGCCCTGTCATGTACGAGCCAGTGCAGACTCATCTGATAGAAGCTCCTATTGAGTTCACTGGCGAGATGACAAAACTCGTCATGAACAAGCGCGGCCAGGTGCTTGAGCTGACGCAGGAAGGCAATCTGTCCATCGTAAAGGCAAAACTTCCTGTTGGCGAAATGCTTGGCTGGAGCAGTGACTTGCGTTCAGCAACTGCTGGCAGAGGCACCTCTTCTTTGGCAGACCAGAACTTTGAAAAGCTTCCTGCTGAACTTCAGAACAGGGTCATCCAGCAGATTATCCAGCGCAAGGGCTTGACTGCCGGCATGCTTGGAGCTTGAGATTACTGTAAAGTAGTAACAATAAGTAAGTTTTATAAACTCTTTCTTCTATTTTTATTGCATGCAGGCACGTAAAAGAAATATACTGAACGAGGAAATTTGTACGCGTGAGCAATTTGTGGAGTCATACAAGAGACATGGTAATGGTGAGCGTGCAGCCGCCATATTGGATAATAAAGATATATTTCCATTGACGTATTCTAATCCGAAATGTGCGCATCTGAACGTTCTTGGATTGTACGTGTATCTTTCTGGTGCGCTGACGAAAGCAGACCGCAACCGCTATGACGCAATGATATCTGGTGGTAGAAAGCACCAACGTGACATCACCGATTTAATGGAGTCAGAGCTGGGAATGACGTTTCGCAGAAGCGAAAATGATTGGGAATTCGCAGAGAATGGCGCTCCGTATGCTCGATTATTATCCTTGAGGGGATTTAATACGAGTCATGGCACGTCCGAAAATATTGAACGGAAAGCAGCAACTGGGTCGCAACTGCCCGCATACCTCACAGACATTATAGAACAATACAATGCGCTGGATGCCCGAAGCAAAAAATTAGGCAGGCGACTTCTGAAAGACTTGATTGGCGTGTGCTTTGATACAAAAGTGTATGCGCGTCATACCAGTCTTAGGACTGCTGATGTGGAGCTTGAACTCCTGACACAACCGTCACGTGCCTTGATTAAGTGGCAGGCGCGTGACATTATTGGCGCAATAAACATTGCATATCCCGTAGTTGGTGTGCGCGAAGACCAGATTCGCGTTCACAAAATCCGTTCTGTTAATCCATCAAAGTATGAAGGACGTATTTCCATTCCAATGAAGCAGGCACTGCGTTTTCCAACAGACAGTTGCAGTTCTGCAATCGTTGCGATACAACTGTGCGTAAAACCGTCCAAATATTCGTTCGAAATACGTGGCGGAAGAAGAAACTAGTCAGCATATCTCGCCAGCCAGATTGTGTTTGTGCCTTTGTCAAACCGTATTCTGAAATAATTGGGCTCGAGATAGACTTTGGTTGTGTCGAATGGTATAACGCGAATATTAGGTCCAAGTTTGCTTCTGATTAAAAGCGTATAGCTGCCGCGCATCAGATGTATGCGGTCTGAATTGATGCTGTATGCTGCCTTTGTTGTCCATCGCACGGTGCTGGTTCCTGGCCGTAAGGGGTCTTCCATGAACCGTTCGCTTGAGACAATGGTCTGCCCTGGGTAGATGTGTGGCAGCGTGAGGCGTTCGCTAAAATCAACGCCCTCTTTTACGATTCGCGCATGCGCAAGGGGAAGTATAAGCAGCACTATGAAAAGCCATTTCACGATAATAACCTCTTTTGAAGTAGCCGGCTTGCGTTTGCTTCTTAAGTTTTTGCCGTGTCACCTTAGTAAGAAAAAATGGCATTTGAGTATACAGTTACCGTCAGGAAAACCAAAACGTTTATAAACCCCCTCTGGACTTTTGTCGAATATATATAAAGCTCTTAGGAGGGGTATATCATGGCAAAAGCAAAACCACACTTGAATATCGTCTTTGTAGGTCACGTCGACCACGGCAAGTCAACTACAGTCGGTAGACTGCTTTTTGACGCAGGCACTGTTGACGAGGCAACCATGCGCAAGCTGAAGGAAAAGGCGCAGGAGCTGGGTAAGGCCGGCTTTGAGTTTGCATTCGTCATGGACAGCTTGAAGGAAGAGCGAGAGCGTGGTATTACTATCGACCTTTCGCACAAGAAGTTCACAACGCAGAAGTTTGATTTCACCATTATTGACGCGCCAGGTCACCGTGACTTCATCAAGAACATGATCACAGGTGCGTCGCAGGCAGATGCAGCAGTGCTTGTCGTTGGTTCTGAAGGCATTCAGGCTCAGACCAAGGAGCACGCATTCCTGTGCAAAACTCTGGGCGTGCAGCAATTGATTGTTGCGTGCAACAAGCAGGACGTGAACAAGTACGACCAGAAGAAGTTTGAAGAAACAAAGAAAGCAGCGCAGGACTTGCTCAAGAGCGTCGGCTACAAGGTTGACGAAGTGCAGGTTGTGCCGCTTGCATCATACCCTGGCGAGAACGTTGTCAAGAAGCTGGGCAACATGCCTTGGTACACCGGTCCGACTTTGCTTGAAGCATTGGACAACTTGAAAGTTCCGCAGAAACCGACCAATTTGCCATTGCGACTTCCAATCCAGGACGTGTATAACATCACAGGTATTGGTGTTGTTCCTGTCGGCAAGATTGAAACTGGCATCATGAAGGTTGGCCAGAAGGTCATCATCATGCCGGGAAGGGCTGGCAAGGGTGTTAATGGTGAAATCAAGACCATTGAGATGCACCACGAGCAGCTGCAGGAAGCAGAGCCGGGTGACAACGTTGGTTTCAACATCAGGGGTGTTGAGAAGAAGGACATTGCACGTGGAGACGTGATTGGTCCTGTTGACAGCCCGCCGACAATTGCTGTTGAGTTCACTGCCAACATGATTATCTTGAACCATCCGACTGTTGTGACTGTTGGCTACACTCCTGTGTTCCACATTCACACAGCCCAGGTTGCGTGCCAGATTACCGAGATTGTGAAGAAGATCAACCCGGCAACCGGCGAGACATTGGCAGAGCATCCTGACTTCGTTAAGAACGGAGATGCGTGTGTTGTGAAGGTCAAGCCAATCCAGGCATTAGTCATCGAGAAGGTCAAGGAGTTCCCGCCACTCGGCAGGTTTGCCGTGCGTGACTCCGGCAACACAGTTGCAGCAGGCATGTGTATTGACCTGGTGAAGAAGACATAAAACAATTTTTTATTTTATTACCATGCAAAAGGCAAGAATCAAGTTGGCGAGTGTGGATATCGATAAGCTCAATCAGACGTGTGCTTTCATTAAAGACATTGCTGATAAGACCGGCGTTGATTGTCGCGGTCCGATTCCCCTGCCCACCAAGCGCCTGAAGCTTGCGACGCGTCGTTCCCCGTGCGGACAGGGTACCTCAACGTGGGAACGTTACGAGATGCGTGTTCACAAGCGGTTGATTGATCTGGGCCTTGACGAGCGCGCTTTGAGGCTGGTCATGCGCGTTCCGATTCCAGAGGGCCTCAATATTGAAATTGAAATGATTGATGTCTGATTCTATGGCGCACCAAAAGGTGTGCGTTGGTCTGATTTTTGTGCTGTTTCTTGCCAGTTCTTTGCTCCAATAAAGCATTTAAAGAATGGTTCATTAACAGGTGCATGCAAAAATATCCGGATTATTATGTGCTAAGAGAAGTTCCCTCTTCATTGCTGGATTACTTGAAAAATGCACGACCTGCTGTTAGCTCGTCCGAAGCACCTGGGCATCGGGAAGTTTGCAGGCAGATAAAGGAAAGTCCTTCAGTCATTGGTTTGGAAAAGCATATAGAGCTCTTCGAGCGTCGACGGTTTGTAAATCAGCATCGCCGTACAATTTCCTGTCATGATTTTATTGGGTTTTATAATGGAAGATACACCGTTATTGAAGTTGGGACCAGCCGCCGGGCAAATCAGCAGTTGCGCTGCGCCTTCAAAATATTCGCCATGAACTTTGACATATGCCCTGCATTAATCAGAGTGAAATACGGTGAAAAAGGGTTCACTCATCATGGTATCGAGAATGCCAGGAAGGATTATGACGCGCTTATGAAATTGGGGCAAAACTCTTATTTGCCAGGCATGAAACGCCCGGAGTTCAAGGGCTGCTGTATTTGGACATAGTGCTGATTACGCTGGCAAAACCACCGTCATCAGCCAGATGATTGCCACGCCGAGCAGGAAGAATGCAAGCTGTACGACTGCCCGGTTGATGTTTCTCTCTTTATGAAGTTCTGGCAATAAGTCTGCACTTGCAATGTAGATGAATCCTCCTGCTGCGAATGGCACGAGGAATCCGCTTATGTTGTCCATCTTTGTGCTGAAGAAGTATACAACAAGTGCTCCGAGCACGGATGTCAGGGCTGAAAGGAAGTTGAAGAATAATGCTTTTTTGCGTGATAACCCTCCGAAAACAAGCACGCCGAAGTCTCCCAGTTCCTGCGGGATTTCATGCAGGAAAACTGCCACAGTGGTTGCTATTCCAATAGGAATGCCTGCAAGGTAGCTGGCAGCGATAATCATGCCGTCAACAAAGTTGTGCACGCCGTCTCCAATCAGGTTAAGCCAGGCAAACGGGTGCACTTTGTGGTGCGCTGCATGATGATGGTGGTGCCCGTAGTGGCAGTGATACCAATAGAGGAATGTTTCTATCATGTAGAAAACAACTACTCCAACAAGCGCGTAAATGAAGATGCGCTCTCCCACCTGTTCGAGCGCTTCGGGAAGCAGGTCAAGGAACGCTGCGCCCAGCAGCGCGCCAGCTGCAAAGCTCACGAGTGCGAATAGTATCTTGTCAAGCAGTTTTGGGCGCAGGTGCAGAGCGAAAATTCCTACAAATGAAACAAGGCTGACAAGAATTACAGAGGTGAGGATATATGCTAAGACCATGCAATGCTTAATTTTGCTTACATGGTTTAAAAAGCTTTGCCAAGCAGAAAAAGATTATATACCCTTGCTCTTCATTTTGCAATATGAAAGAGGTTGTGGATGTTGTTGATGCTCATGATGAGATAGTTGGCAAGGCAGAAAGAGATGATGTGCATGACAAGGGCAAATTGCACCGTCTTGTCCATGTGATGCTCTTTGACTCTGACGGCAGGTTGTTTGTCCAGCAGCGCGCATTGTCAAAGGATAGATATCCTGGCTATTGGGAGGGCTCATTGTCTGGCCACGTCATAAGCGGCGAAACAGCAGAGGAAGCTGCCGAGCGCGAGCTGCACGAGGAACTTGGCGTATGCGTTACGCTTAAACATCTCAAAAAAATAATTCGTTTTGGCTTGCATGAAGAGGATGAGCGCGTGCTGACAACGCTTTTTGTGGTCAAGGATTTCAAGGGCGAGTTGAGGATTGATGAGGAAGAGGTCAAAACAGGCGAGTTTTGGTCTATGAAAAAGCTTGAGTCAGAGCTGAAGGGCAAAAAGCTCTTTCACCCTGTTTTTAAGAAGGCATTGGAAGAGCTGAAGGCGATGAAAGAGCCTGTAGTGGAGTTTGTTAAGTTATGAAAGTTGTTGTGATTGGTGGAGGGACTGGCAGTTTCACTGTCTTGCGTGGATTAAAGGACAAGGTCGATGATTTGAGCGCGGTTGTCACCATGTTTGACAGTGGCGGCAGCACTGGATTGTTGCGAGATGAATTTGGAATTCTGCCGCCCGGCGATGTTCGCAGGTGTTTGATCGCTCTGGCTGAGGACAATATTCTGCGCCAGCTGTTCATGTTCCGCTTTGATGAGCATAGCAGTCTGCAGGGACATTCATTTGGAAACCTTTTTCTGACTGCTCTGACTGAAATCACAGGAAGCGATGCTGAGGCAATCAGCCATGCGTCAAAAATATTGCGTATCAAGGGCAGAGTCTTGCCGGTTTCCTTCGACCAGGCACATGTGTGCGCGGGGCTCGAAAATGGGCACGTCATCAAAGGAGAGAAGAATATTGATATTCCGAAGCACGATCCTAATTTGAGAATTATCAAGACCTGGCTTGAGCCTTCTGCAAAAGCCAACCCTGATGCGATTGATGCTATTGTGAAGGCTGATTTGGTCGTGATTGGTCCCGGTGACTTGTTCTCAAGCATTGTGCCCAACTTGCTTGTAGATGGAATTCCTGCTGCTTTGAAAAAGTCAAGGGCGATGAAGGTTTACGTGTGCAATCTGATGACCAAGCCAGGGGAGACGAGTGGCTTTAAGGCATCTGATTTCTTGCGCGAGATTCTGAAGTATGACTGCACTCCTGACTTGATTGTCTGCAATACAGCAAAAGGAACGCCAATATTGCTGAGAAAATACGCTGACCAGAACCAGTTTCCTGTCATCGTCGATGATAAAGAAATTGCAAAACTTGGCGTAAAGCTCATCACCGGAGACGTGATGTCTGCTCCTGAGCTTATTCGTCATGATAGCGAGAAGCTTGCCGACCTGCTGCTTAAGCTTGTCAGATGATTATTTTCTTATCAGCAGCAGAATTGCCACTACCAATATCAGCACTTGCGCTATCTGATCATTATAAGGAATAAAGCTCAGATAGAGCAGCACTAATGCCAGCAGGTTCACTACCGCTAAAGTTTTTGTGTTCATAGTTCGTTTATTTTGGCCGCGAGAATGAAATCATTCTCGCTTAATCCTTTGATAGCATGAGTTATCATCTCTAAAGTTATAGTATTCCAGTACCAATGTATGTCTGGATGGTGCCCTTCTGATTCTGCCAGAAACTTGATTTTCTCAAGCCAGGCGCTCGCTTCGACAAAGTCTGCAAATTTCCACGTCCGGTGCAGTTTGCCGTTGACAAGCGTCCATCCTTTGACTTTCGGCAGCAATTTTTGTATTTCAGCAGTCGTTAAGGCAGGCACTCCTCCTTCGCAGGGCGCGCATTTCTTTTGCGTAAGGTCACTTGTCATGGTCACGCTCTATCGAGTGTTTGATGAAGATGATTAATGCCAGTATGGCGATGAAACCGACCATGAACATTAGCGTATAGCGGGGTATGGCAATGTCTTCCACAAGGGTAAACTCGACCATCCAGATTGCCATGACAACGAGTAATACGCCGATGAAGAGCCGCATGAGTCCTTTGTGCCTGTTGCGCCATTCCTCAAAGTGTTTCCAGTGGATGCCTTTGGAAACCATGAAGAGGATGATTACAAGAGGCAGCACAAAGATTAGGTTGTAGATGACGAGGAACCAGACATTGGCAACGGTTACTCCGCTGAGTGACATTAGGGCAAGTACCGCCAGGTAAACTGCTCCGGTGCAGGGCAGTTCTACGAGCGCGACAAAGACTCCAAGGAACGCAGATGTCCATACTGATTTGCCCACGTGCTTGACATATTTTTTGATGCGCTTTGCCTCGCTCGGAAAGATTGTAAGACTGAACCCTTTGCCATACCAGAAGTAATCTTTTATCTCCAGCAATCCTGCCACTCCAACGAGTGCGGCGATGACGTAGTATGATATGACAGAGAATCCTGCGAGCTTGCGGATGATAGGCAATAAAACAAGTCCTGCTGCAAGGTACGTAAGGAATACGAAGAAAATGTACACCAGCCCATTGAGAAGCATTTTTTTCCTGGCTGTTTTTGCAAGATAGGCGAGCATGAAGATGAGTACGCCGAATGCGCAGGGATTTATACCGTCAATTAATGCTGCTCCTATAACGACAGGAAGGTTGATTTCGCTCATGAATCCTCTTAGCAAAAGTCGCAGACGTTCTTCTTTGCTTTCTTCTTTGCTGGTTTCTTTTTCATTCCGCACCTCTTTTTAATCGAATGTAACGCGTATCTTGTCTTCATCATGCCAGACGTATTGGTCAAACTCGGCGTTTGGCTGGTCGTTGACAAACATTCTGATAGCGCCTTGTTTCCCATCAGGACAGGGGTCTCCATTGCAGTAATCTGCTATGCATTGGTCATTGAACCTGATGTCAAACTCGTTCATGAATGCGCCGAGCTGGAGTGGGGTAGTATCAAGCAGCTTTTTGGTCGCCTGGTCATACGGCAGCCGTTCGTGGAAGTGTATAAGGTTTCTTTCCTTATGCGTATGTGGTCCCTCTAATGGTCCATGTTCAAGGGGCATGGAAACTTTTTTGCCGCACAGCTCGATGGAAATGTCAGCATGAACGTGGAATGTCTTGATGCACCTGCCTGCCGCGCAGACTTCGTATTCTTCCACTTTCTCTGCTGTGCTGAGATAGTAATAGACAGAATATGCCACGTAGCCAAGTATAACGAGCACAACTACATAGCCAGCGTATACCCACGGGCTCCTCTTTTTTTCCCAGATGTCCTTTCGTGCCATCTGGAGAGAGGCGGTTTTTTTGCTTTTATTAATGTTGCGGTGTGATTGACGTGCTTTATTTTTTCTTGTTTAAAACAGCAGTGAATTTCTTAATCAATGCCTCGCTGCTGTGCATTCCATCATATCGTGCGATTTCATCGCCGTCTTGATAGATAAGCATTGTGGGCACCGTGTCGACTTCTAATTCAGCTGTAATCTTTGGATTTTCAATTGCGTTAATTTTGTAGAATTCCATTTTGTCCTTGAGCTGCTCTTCAACAGTGTCAAGCGCTACCATAAGATTTTTGCATTGATCTGAAGCGTATGCGAAAAACATCATACATAGCGGGGTGTCTGCTTCAAGCACTCGTTCTTCCAATCGGTGGTCATTAATTTGTACTACCATTTTGTATCCTGAAGTATGGCTTTTTATTTGAAGCGTTCTGGCACTGTTGCTGCTTGTTTCTCATAGCCAGCCGCACGGTATGCGATCTGGAGCTGCCTGATGGTTTCTTGTGCCGATTGCTTTGAGCCAACAGGAGCTACGTATCCGTCCAGAGTTGCATAAAGTGTTTTTTTGCGCTCACCAAGAAGTTTTGCCTGTTCTTCGAGCTGTTTTTTTACTGCTCCATTTTGTGTTTGCGCCTTTTGCCTTAGCTCTGCTACCTTGTCTTCAAGGTCTTGCACGTTACTTATTTCTTTTTGCGTTGCGCCCAGGTCCGCGCCTGTCTTGTCCGCAACAATGGCAAGGTAAAGCTTCAGCCTGTCTGCTATCTTGCTGTCCTTTTTGTAAGCAGTTACAAGAGCAGTGTAATTCTTGACAATTTCTTCAGTGAGTCCTGGAATCGCTGTCTTTTCCGTGGAAGGGTTTCTCAGCTTCTTTTCCAGTTCAAGGATGGTGACGTAGCTTTCCAGTCCCGCCTTGTTGGAAATTTCTGCCAGGCATTTTTCTGCATCTGTCAACCGGCCGAGCCCAATATAGAGCTTGAGCAGACTGGTATTGGCAGCTGCCTTTTCTGCAGCAGTACCCTGGCTTGCCTGCTTTACCAGCGCACGGTAAATCGTCGTTTTGTCCTGTACGGACTGTAGGCGTACCGTTTGCGCGCTGAACCGATCTTCGAGTGCTGGGAATTCGGTCAGCATTCTGGCATTATCATATTGTGCGCGGACTGCCTGCAGTGCCTCGCTGGCCTGCTTGAGCTTTTCGTCAGCATCTGGCTGAGTATAATCATCAATAGAGAGTAATGGCTCAATTTTGAGTGCTTGTTTGCTGAAAAACGCCAACAGCTGTGCGTCGAACTCACGTTTCAAGGCAGGCATGGCTGTTTTTGCCCTGTCGAGTGCTGCTGATTGCTTGCGGTATTCTTCTTTGCCGACTGCGTCCGGATTGATGCCTGACATCTTCGCAGTTATCCCTTCAAGTTTTTTGCTGAGCTGTTCTATATCCTCACGTTTGCAGAACTTGTCTTCTGTGAGCTGTGCTCTTATTCGCATATAGTCAGTGCTGAACTGCGTGAATGCCTGCAGTTCCTCCTCAAACAGCTTGATTTGTGGTGCATACTGGGTAATCCTTGTTTCTGCTTCCTTGATTTTTACAGAAAGGTTTTCTTTCTGCGGATTGTCTGCAATTCGTTCAAGCATCCATTTAATGAACTCCATTCCGGTTGCTGCTCCACGGTGCTCATTGCTTTGCAAGAACGGCTGTATTGATGCGTAGGCTGCTTCTCCGACTGCAATCTTTGCTTCATCCAATTTTTTCTTCAGCTGATTATCGGTGAGTTTGGCTTCCAAGCGGCTTCCCTGCTCGGCAGCGGTGCGAGCTGTGGAAAGATTGTTCTGAGCTATGGCTTCTTGTGCGCTGTTATACGATTCTAATGCAAGATCGTAGGTCTGTATATTTTCCAACCGGCTTGCCAATTCTTTGACTTTGAGGATTGATGTTCCTGGAAGGTTTTTTGCATCTTCTTCTGCCTTTTTGATCTCTGCCCGCACCTTGCTGTACTCTTTTCTGCCCAGGGATCGTTCGATGTCCGTTATCTTTTGGTCAAATTGTCCAATTAGCACTTTTTGGCGCTTTTTTTCCTGGCTGTTTTCATATAATTGGCCTCCAACGTATCCGATGATGCCGAGACCAGCGAGCACGCCTGTCGCGATTAATGCTGTCTTTTTGTGATTCTTTGGTTTCTTGACTATGCGTTCAATGCGTGAGCCATCTGGAATGTCTTTGTTTAAGTCCTCTATACGTCTATGTTCCAGTGCAATCTCTTTCTGCAGTTGTGAGATTTTTCTCTCCAGCTGCTCGCGTGCCGCTTTGGTAAGTGGCCGTGATTTGCGATAATGTTCTTTAGATTTCTCAAAGGCATCTATGCGTGCATTGATGTCTTGCTGGGTGTCTGCAGTGCACAGATTGCCCAGGTTTTCATATACGTGTGCAAGTGTCGAGTGTTTTTGAGATCCAAAGCGCCACGTGCCGATCTCTTTTTTCAGCATTTCAATATCTTCCCTGCGCTCTCTTTCTTTGCGTGCTGTTGGCTCTTTGTAGACAAGCGCGTCGCGTTTCATGAGGCTTTCAATTTCTTCTCGGATTTCATCAGTGGTCGGACGATCTTCTGCGCGTTTGGCAAGCATCTTCATTATCAACCGTTCCAATTCGCGTGATACTTCTGTATTTTTCCTTCTTACCCATGGAACTGTTTCTGTCGTCCTTGCAATCTCTCCGAGTGTTTCAAGAACATCATCTTTGTCCGCGCTTATTGGAGGCTGTCCGGTGACAAAGTAGTAGAGAGTTGCGCCGAGAGAGTAGACATCTGATGCTGGTGTTGCTTTTTCACCGCGGGCACGTTCCGGGTCCATGTATTGCGGAGTGCCGATGACGTTTCCAGTTACTGTGAGACTTTCCGCGAGACTGGATCCTTGATCGATAGCTTTTACTAGTCCGAAATCGCTGAGTTTTACTGAGCCATCTGTTCCATATAGTATGTTTCGTGGTTTGATATCTCTGTGCACAAGGCCGTTATTGTGAACTTCTGTGATTCCTTGCAATGCCTCATATGCAACGCGTACTCCTTCTTTTATGTCTCTGAATGCTCCTGCCTGAAGGTTTCTTGCTACATCTACAAATTCCATCACCAGGTATTGCAGTGAAACTGGAGTTTTGTCAGAAGTTGTGTGCCGGAGAGTTCCCGCATCAAGCACCTTTACTACATTTTTATGGTCAATTCGTGATTGGGCTTTGATTTCCTGTTTGAATCGTTCTTCTGCGCGTAAATCATCTTCCTCACCTGGCTTGCTCTGCCCTGGATTCATTATTTTAATCGCACGTCTGCATTCACCAAGGTCAAGTTCTGGAGAAATGCTTTTGATCACTTGCTGATAAAGTTCAATGCGCTTCGTCTGATCAAGGCTTACAAGCTGCTTGTGAATATGTGTTGAGAATTCGCTGACTCGCTGTTCGAGCGGTTTCGTATCCTCTGCCTTCTTTCCAGGAAGGTTTTGCAAGATAAGTTTAAGCTCTTCATGCGATTTTCCTGCCAAAAGGTCTTGTGGGTCATGAAGTGCCTCAACCACAAACCCCATTCCGCCAACTCCGATTTGCCTGGTGATTATGTATTGCCCTACTTTCTTGCCTTTCAGTTCTCTTTTCAGCTTGTCTAAATCAACCATATAGCGAGTTCTCCTTGTGTATTTGCATCTTTACAGGACATTTGACTTCCCTGATGCTTCAGCAATCACTGCAGAATTCCCCTTTTGGTTCAAATGCAGTGTTGCGTCTATATATAGGTTATGACGCATCCCTTTATAAATCTTATGGTTTGTAACTACTACAGAGTAACGATTTATAAGGGTTTTTGCGGTGGTTTATATAGGTAGAATAGATGCACCAACCACAGGAAATCAGCCAAGTCAGATAAGTTCCGCAAGCTTATGCACTGCCAAAGAACCGTTAATTTAAATTTTTATTCTGATTATCTTATCATCGCCGAATCTTGGCACTCCCCTTCCATCCCTGTTTGACGTTGTAATATAGAGGTAGCCGTCATGGTACTTCACTTCTCTCAACCTTCCAAGCTCTTCAAGGAAAACATCTTCTGAAACAATGGAATTATCCTTAAAGACAAACTTTCGTATCTGTGCGCCTCTCAACCCCGCAACGTATAGATTTCCGTCTTCATCAAAAGTTGCTCCTGCTGGCGCAAGTGTCCAGTCTGTAAAACAGCGGATTGGTGGCGTGTAGCCAGTGTGCGCATTGCATTGTACAATGGGCCATCCATAATTCGTGCCGGGCGTGATGCTGTTGATTTCATCATTTTGTTGTGGTCCATGCTCAGGCGCAACGAGCTTGCCCTTATACCATGCTAATCCTTGCGGGTTCCGGTGGCCATAGGAATAAACAGGAGAATTCGGGGATGGGTTGTCTGCCGGAATTGTGCCGTCTGCAGTTATTCTGAGTATTTTTCCTGCGGTAGAAGTGATGTCCTGTGCGAGCGATGGCTCTGTTGCATCACCAGTTGTAATGTAGAGTTTTTTGTCTGGTCCGAATTCCAGCCGTCCACCGTCGTGGAATCGCGCACCAGGGATGGCGTCGACAATAATGTTTTCGTTCTGAAGATTATCGTCGTACACAAATCGTGATACTCTGTTGAGCGTGCGCTCTGCACCTTCATACGTGTAATAAACATAGACAAGCCTGTTTGTTTCAAAGTCCGGGTCGATTGCAATGCCGAGCAGTCCTCCTTCTCCAATCCAGCTCGAGTGCAGGTTTGCTATTTCTTTCACTTTTCCATTCTCATAATGTGACACTGTTCCGGTGTTTCTTTCCGTGAACAGGAAGCTTCCATCTTTGAAGAAAGCGATTGCCCAGGGCACTTCGAGGTTTTCTACAAGAATTTCTGTCTTTTGAGTGGGCGTGCAGCCAATGAGAATTAATAGTAATACGAGCCAGTATTTCATACGCGGCCGCCCGGATTTGAACCGGGATATCCTTGCGGAAACCGGTTTTCAAGACCGGCGCAGTACCGAGTTGTGCCACGGCCGCATACTATCATTTGCTTTTACCAGACTTTTTAAAGCTTCTGATGCATTTTCTCGAGTGCAGATAACTTTTTATAGAGTGCCAAAAAACAGGTTTTGAGTGGGTGGAGACAATGGAAGTACTTGAACCAGAAGAGCAGATATCTTCGCAGACCTGTTTTTTCCGTGAACTGAAGACGCTTTCTGATTATGCAAAAATTGTGCTGCCGGAATTTAAAAGAGGG
>Ga0247727_10010195_pt1 | contig 16726 bp, 6 predicted proteins | sample WisWelCaveWW1625_FD_202498 | JGI IMG/M metagenome (GOLD analysis project Ga0247727, IMG submission 202498) | Biofilm microbial communities from Wishing Well Cave, Virginia, United States - WW16-25 | ecosystem: Environmental > Aquatic > Deep subsurface > Groundwater > Cave microbial mat | place...
GAAGCGATGGCGCATGCCGGCCTCCGAATACCAGTCCGGCTCGCGGTAATATGCGTTGTCGCCGAGCCACAACATCAAATCGGGCTGCTGCGCCGCGATGGCCGCGAAAATTTCATAATCGCTGCCATACGGTTTGCCGGGCCGATCGGTAACGGTTTCATTAATATAGGCGCACGACCCGAACGCCACCGTGAATGCCGGCGGATCGGTGCGCCATTGCCAGTGCGGCTGCGTTTGAAACGCCAGACGATACGGTCGCGGGGTCAACACGCCATCAAGATAAAGCTCGTAATTGAAACGCGTGCCGGGACGCAGGCTGGTTAAAAGAAAGCGCGCGATATGGTCGCCCTCCGCCGTCGTATGAACGAGCGCGCTCAACCGGGATTGCGTTGGCTCATCAACCGGCCAGTATCGCAATTGCGCCGCAGCCGGACGCGTGGTTTGCAGCCAGAGCACTGCTTCGGTTTGTTCGGCGTAGCCAACCATCGGGCCGGAACGCAAAATGTTTTCTTGCGCCAATGCGGCACCGGCCAGAAAAATGAATGGAAGAATAAAATTTCGCAGAAACGACAGAATAACTTTCATCATTTTGTCTTTCAAAAATCTTTGTTTGCACACCGTGAACTGGTAAAAGACTAAAAAAGCTTAACTGAATAGTCAAATAATCTACTTCGTTAATTTGCGAAATGCAACGGCGATTCCTCAAAAATTCACCAGCAAGCCGGCGCCGGCTTCGAGGCCGGAAACGCTCGCGCCTTCCTTAAAACTTCCGGTTTGGTATTTGAGTTGAGCCAGCAACTGAAAATTTGCGGACAGCGCCAGGCTCGGCGCCAGTCCGGCGCCGAACAATTTGACGCCTTCAACCGCCGGGGTGTTTTGATAAAATCGGCCTTCGGCAAAAAAGCGCGTGGCCACCTGGCTGGTGAAGCGCCGGCGATAATGCCCGGCCAATTCCACTTGATCCGGATTGGTTTTCACGTTTTCCGGCGTTAACACGCCGTTCACGAGCAGGTCATTTTTGGCGCGGCTGCGAAAGCGGGCCAAAAGCCCAAACTCGTTGAAACCGAAATAGCGGCGAAATTGCAGATTGGCAACGAGCTTGTTTCCCGGCCCTAAAATTTCGCCGCCATTGATTTTGTCTTTCCCATAAAATGTAAAAATCACATCCCCGGTCAAAGTCGCGGTCGCGCTCAAACGCGCATCGAAACCGCCGGTCAAAAGCATTTCATCTCCCGGATCGTATTCCAGGCTGGATTCGGTGAGCGGCGTGAACTGGCCTTTGTATTGATAAGACGCGCCGAGGCCGAGCACGAAATTTTCACGCACCGGCAGGGCCCACGTCAGGCTGGGAGAAACGTTCAAGCCCTGGCCGAAATTGGGAACCTGGAATTGAAAAACGTTGGAGCTGAGCACGGCCGAGGTTGTCAGTTGCGGCAAAGTCAGCTCACTTTTGCCGCTGGGAAGATTGACGCCCAAATTCAGCAGCAGATTCGCGCTTTCGACGTGATAGCTCGTCGATAGTTGCGCGTCGGCCAGGCCGCTCAAATCAGCGAAGTTGTCTCCCTTCACCGCCGCCCGGCTGCCGGAAAAACTGACGCTCCAATTGTAGCGCACCGGCAGATAAATCATCACTGGAATGCTCAGCTCGGAAAACGTGCTGTCACCGGCAATCGTCCAGCGTTGATAGATCGGCATGATTCTGATGAAACGTTGCCGGTTGATAACGTCGGCGGCGAAGGCTTCGGCGAGAAGTAAGCATGAGATGATGCAAAGGGTGATCATTTTCATTTGAGACTCCTTGCAGCTTTGAAATATGAAATTGCCACACGGATGAAAAGCGGCCCACGGATTTTTAGATCCGTGTGTAGCTTTTCATCCGTTGGTGAAATAAAATTTGCAGAATTTTTTCCGCAGCTCATCGGCTCAACACCAGTTTCCTCACCGCCACAAAACCTTGTCCTGAGCCAGTCGAAGGATCTCCGGCTTTGAGACGATAAAAATACACGCCGCTGTTCGCGAAATTTCCGCGGCGATCTTTTCCATCCCAATGTGCCGTGTAGGCGCCGGCGGATTGCGTGGTGTTTATTAAGGTGCGAACGCTTTGTCCCAGCAGATTAAAAATCTCCAGTTTCACCTCGGCGCGCTCGGCTAATTCGTACTCTATTCTTGTTTCGGGACTTCGTCGTGAGCCCTCAATCGAATGATCAAACGGATTCGGATAATTTTGCTGCAGCGCAAATTGATACGGAATAAGTGGAATCCCCTCATTGGATTCTTTAGCAAATTCCGCAGTTCCGACAATCAAGCGCAAGTTCGTAGTGGCCCCTTTAGGGGCAATCTCCAATTCCACTTGCCCCTGCGAAATTGGCAGTGAGCTCTGCCGATCCGTGCCCAACACCCAGATTTGAAAACCCGCCGGAAGTTTTTGGCGCTCTGAAAAAATCAATCGCACCTTCTCTTTCCCGCCGGTCGTGGAAAGGCGCAAATCCCAAAAACTGCCGGTTGTTGAAATTGCCCGGAAATTGCCGGCGTACGCGTGACGCTCCGACATGATGCTCAAGCGAATATAGTCGCCAATCGGCGGCGCTTCGAGAAAATCAAAACGATCCGGCGTATTCGTTGCGTCGGCGAGCATACCGACAAAATTCTGCTCGTCTTTCCAACCGGATTTAAGCCCTTGCGCTTTGATTTGCAGGATAAATTCGCTCGCAGCTAACTGCGGCCAGTTGGCAGCTTTCGCAGCACCACCTCGACTTTCTCGCGGGGGAACGGATAAGCCCAAGACCCCGTCATTGAAGACAAAATAGCCCTCCCAAGGCTGCAAGGTCGTTTGGTTATATTCATATCCTTCCCCATTCCATCGCACCGGCGCTTGAACTGCGGCGGGACCAATTTCAGAGGTAATGATCGTGACGCTATCCCACGCCACGGGAAAGGCAAAGGGCGTGGCGATTTGATTCCACCCGGGCTGAAGCGCAATCGCGAACGGTTGGGAGGAATTGAGCGATTGCGCGTTTTCGACGTCGAAAACCGAATCCTCGCGCGTGATCAGCCAAAAAGCGTTGCCCGGCGTGAACGTTGAATCGAGGCCGGGATGCTCGGCATAATCTTCATTTTGCCAACGGAACAGGCGCCATTGCCGAGGGATGGTATTGTACTCACCGTAATCGTCGGCCAGAACAGAATCAATCGGTGAATTGCTCAGCAATAACGGAACGGAAATCATTCTAAATGTCTGGGCTTGAACAGTCAGGGGAAAATTCATTCGAGCAACCTGCACCGGGATAATCGCGGGATTATTTTCCGGATTGGTTGTTGGGAACGTTACCACGGTTTGGCCGTCAGAAAGACGGATGTAATATTCGACACCGCGTATCGTGACGAAGCTGGAAGGAATCGTGCCAATGAAATCGTTGCCGGTCTGCGTCAGCGTCGTCACCTGATAGCTGCTCTCCCCGGCTTGACGGTAGAACATCTGGCGGATCGTGGGCAGAAAACCCTGGGGGGCTGTAACGGTTAATGCCAGGTTTTGTCCCGCTCTCGCGGTTTCCGCCACCGGCTGAGGCAAAACCAATGTGCCCGTTCCACTCAAGCGCACTGTATCCGGACTTGTGGCCGCATTGCTGCTGATCACCAAAGCTGCAGTTTTATTGCCCGCGCTCCGCGGGGAAAAACGGATTATGATCGCCACGGAACTCGCGGGCGCCAGCGTTTGTTGACCACTGCCGCCAACGATGGAGAATTCTCCTGCATTCGCTCCGGCAATGCTGCTACCGCTAATGGCTAAATCAGCGCTGCCCGTATTCGTCACGGTTACCGTTCGGGTAGCATTAGCGCCGGCGACAACCAGAGCAAAATCAATGGTACGATTCGAGATTGTTAGCGCCGTTAGAGGAGCCGGAGTGCCCACCCCACTCAAGCTCACCGTGTCCGGGCTACTAGCGGCGGAGCTGTTAATCACCAGCGCAGCGGTTTTATTGCCCTGGCTCTGCGGCGAAAATCGAATTGTCATTTGTCGAGAAGCTAAAGATACCAGCGTTCCCGCGCCGCCACCGCTGATGATCGCAAACTCTCCGGCATTGGCGCCGGCGAGTGTGGTGCTGCTGATATTCAAATTAGAGGTGCCGCTATTGTTTATCGTCACCGTGCTATCGGCTCTCCTCCCAATATTGACGCTGCCGAACTGAATAGAATTTGGAGAGACTGTGAGTTGCGCTCCGGTTACGCCAATGGCGTAAAGCTTGCCATCACGTGAACCGATATAAATGGTGCCATCTGCTCCAATCGCAGGGGATGATTGTATCAGGCTACCGGTTTTAAATGTCCATTTCAGGGTGCCATTGGGATTGAGCGCATAAAGATTACTGTCCCACGAACCGACATAAATCGTGCCGTCGCTACCAATAGCTGGCGATGATTCGATCTGATTATTTGTCGTGTAGGTCCACTTCAAGGCGCCATTGGCATTCATTGCATAGATTTTGCCATCAAAGCCGCCCACATAAATAGTTCCATCCGCGCCGATAGCCGGAGATGAAGTTTGTATGCCACCGGGACCCGGCTGAAATTCCCATTTGAGCGTGCCATCAGGGTTAACAGCGAAGATTCTGCCATCGCCGACTCCAACTCCTGAGCCCATATAAATCGTACTATCGGCGCCGATCGCCGGAGAAGACAACGGCAAACCCACCGTTGAAAATCTCCACTTGAACGTGCCATTGGGATTAATCGCATTGAGTCGAAAGTTGCCTGATCCGATAAAAATGGTTCCATCCGCGCCGATTGCAGGCGATGACTCAGAGATGCTATTTCCCAAATCCAGGCTCCAATTGAGCGAACCATTCGGATTGATCGCATAGAGTTTGGAATCATTTGACCCAACATAGACGGTTCCATCAGGGCCGATAGCTGGAGATGACCCAATAGAAGAACCGGTCTTAAATGCCCATTTCAATGTGCCATCGGCTTTAATCGCATAAAGTGTGCTGTCCAAAGCGCCGAAATAAATGGTTCCATCCGCTGCAAGGGCGGGAGATGATTCTCCGATTCTCCTGCGGGTTGTAAATGTCCATTTGATTGAACCGTCAGGGTTGACGGCAAAAAGTTTGCCTTCGGCAAGATCACCCGACCCCACATAAATCGTTCCATCGGCTGCAATCGCAGGAGATGAAGGAACATTCGCTCCTGCAGTAATTGCCCATTTCAAAGCCGGCTGTTCCGGCCCTTTAAAGAGACTTCGCCCGGTGTGCTTTAAGTCGCGATGGAACATCGGCCACGGTGTGTCGGCCAAAGGGCTGCCTTGAATCGTGGGCCCAAAGAGACTCAAAGTATAGTTGCCGGTGCTCGCCCCTGAACCATCCACTCTCAGGGTGTAAACACCGGTGACCGGCAGCGTTAAGGTGCCGATCTCGCAATCGCGCAAGCTGAAATTGCAAAAGGCTAATGAGCTGCCATCCGGTTTGGTTAAGCGCAGTGAAAACGAGGCCGCCACTTCATTCTGGTTGTCTAAAAAAACGTTGATGCGATTGCTTTGTGTGCCGGTAAAGGTAAAGCTATCCTGATCGCCGGTCAGCGAAATGCTGCGCGCCAGCGATTGCCCGTAAGCAATGGACTCCGGTGGATCATTCAATAAGTTGAGAGCAACGGCGTAGTTTCCGCTGGAAGCGCCCGAACCATCCACCGTGACAGTATAAACACCAGTGACCGGCAGCGTTAAGGTGTCGATCTCGCAATCGCGCAAGCTGAAATTGCAAAACGCTAATGAGCTGCCATCCGGTTTGATCAAGCGCAGGGAAAACGAGGCCGCCACTTCATTTTGGTTGTCTAAAAAGACGTTGATGCGATGGCCTTGTGTGCCGGTAAAGGTAAAGCTATCCTGATCACCGGTCGGCGAAATGCTGCGCGCCAGCGATTGCCCGTAAGCGATGGCCTCCGGTGGATCATTCAATAAGTTGAGAGCAACGGCGTAGTTTCCGATTGAACTCTCCGAACCATCCACCGTGACAGTATAAACACCGGTGACCGGCAACGTTAAGGTGTCGATCTCGCAATCGCGCAAGCTGAAATTGCAAAAGGCTAATGAGCTGCCATCCGGTTTGGTTAAGCGCAGTGAAAACGAGGCCGCCACTTCATTCTGGTTGTCTAAAAAAACGTTGACACGTTGCCCGGCAACGCCGGAAAAAGTAAAACAATCCACTTCACCGGCGATTCCAATGGCGCCGTTGGTGCTCTGTTCATAGGCAATGGTTGTGCATGCGATTGTGGACTGCACGCTCCGAAAGACGCCGCTACCACCGGACCCGGCAAAAATAAATCCATTCGCATCAATTGTCAGTGATTGAATATTATTATTCGCCAAACCGGCATTAACTGCCGTCCAACTACTTCCGTTATCGGTTGAACGAAATCCCCCACCAACAAGAGTCCCCGCAAAAACATGCCCACTCGAATTGATGGCAAGCGCGGTGATGATATTGCTTGTCAAACCCGTATTAACCGCCGTCCAACTGCTGCCGTTATCAAGTGAGCGAAAAACGCCGCCGCCATCGGTTCCCGCAAAAATATGGTCATTGGCATTGATCGCAAAAGACCGGACATTCAGGCGTGTCAAACCGGTATTGGCTGCCACCCAACTTCCGCCATTATTGGTTGAGCGGAAAACGCCGCCACTACTCGTTCCCGCAAAAATATGCCCGCTTGAATTGATGGCAAGTGTATTGACTACAGTATTTGTCAAACCGGTATTGACAGCCGTCCAACTGCCGCCGTTATCGATTGAGCGAAAAACGCCGCCACTGGTCCCTGCAAAAATTTGTCCGCTCGAATTAATCGCAAGCGCGAGGACGATTGTATTCGTCAAACCGGTATTCACAGACGTCCAATTGCCGCCGTTATTTGTAGAGCGAAAAACGCCGCCGCCAAATGCCCCCGCAAAAATATGTCCGCTCGAATTGATGGCAAGGGAGCGAACATCTTCGTCTGTTATGCCCGTGTTGACGGCCGACCACGCACTGCCATTATCCATGGAGCGAAAGACTCCACCGCCAAATGTTCCTGCAAAAATATTTCCGCTCGAATTGATGGCAAGCGCAACAGCATTAGTACCTGTCAAATTCGCATTGACGGATATCCAGCTACTGCCGTTATTCGTGGAACGAAATATTCCGCCGCCACGCGTCCCCGCAAAAATATGCCCGCTGGCATTGATCGCAAGCGCGTAAACCAGATTATTCGTCAGGCCGCTATTGGCCGCCGTCCAACTGTCGCCGTTATTCGCTGAACGGGAAACGCCGTTTCCACTATACGTCCCGGCAAAAATCTGCCCGCTTGAATTAATGGCAAAGGCAAAAACATTCGTGCTCGTCAAACCGGTGTTGATGGGTGTCCAACTGGCGCCGTTATTCACCGAACGGAAAACGCCGGCATCACGGGTCCCTGCAAAAACCTGTCCGCTGGAATTGATGATCAGTGCATTGACAAAACCGCCGTTGGCCAGGCCCGTATTGGCGGCCGTCCAACTGCCGCCATTATCCATGGAACGGAAGACGCCGCCTCCAAAGGTCCCGGCGAAAATGTCCCCACTCGAATTGATCGTCAGCGCCGGAACGATCGTATTCGTCAAACCGGAATTGACGGCTGTCCAACTGCCGCCATTGTTCGTGGAACGAAAAACGCCGCCGGCGGTCCCGGCAAAAATCTGCCCACTCGCATTAATGGCGAGAGCCTGAACGGAAAAATTAGTCAATCCGGAATTGACGGCCGTCCAACTGCCGCCGTTATCCGTGGAGCGAAAAACGCCGCCGCCGCCCGCAAAAATATGCCCACTGGAGTTGATCGCCAGCGCAAATATAACGCCACTCGTCAAACCATTATTGACGGCTATCCAACTGCCGCCATTATCTGTGGAGCGAAAGACGCCGCCGCCGGAAGTCCCTGCAAAAATATCCCCGGTTGAATTGATTGTGAATGCTCTAATCACGCCGCCAAACGGCCCATTGGTCTGCTGCCAGAAGTTCTGTGCCGTCGCCTTCGTCGCAGCAAATATGCCAATCAAAAGCAGTGGAATTACGAATTTTTTCATCCGTGTTTCCCAGATCAATTGCACGATGCTCGCATTCATTTTTCCCTTCCGGAATTGACTCCGATTCACTTGTTAAATTTTATATGTTTGTCTGCGCCATGCGCTTTGCCCTCTGCTCTCTGCGCCTCACGGCCTCGGCGGTGGCGCGGGCGGTTTGGGCAAATCTCCGTACGCTTTATTGGCCTCTTCGGTGGGCTTGCGGGTATCCTCGCCCGGGACGAAATTCGACCCGACACTGACGCCCAAATTTTGCAAGCGGTCCGTCACTAAATCCGAGGCGCTGGTGGAAGCATCGGTCGGAGTCGGCGGATCGACGGTTTGGGCAACAACGGTTGCGCTTTCTTTGCTGCCGCCGGCGGCGCTCAAACCCTCCGCCACTTCTGCTTTGGTGACGGCAGCGCCAAAATTCGGATCGAGTTTTAGCGCCTGTTGGTAAAAACCGGCGGCCGCTTTAAAATCGCCGGCATCTTCTTTTTCCAAACCGCGGCTATAAGCCAGAAACGCTTGCAGATTTTGGGTGGGAATAAACTGGATTTTTTCCCGTTCCTCCGGCGTCAATTCGACGCCCAGGCCGGCAATGACATTGAAGACCAACGCCTTCTCCAGGCGGAAAATATTTTGCAGCACCGCCGACTCCGTTGCCGCGGCGGGAAAATTGCGGTTGATCACATCCCACGAGAGCAGGTCAGTTTGCAGTTGATCTTTGCCGGTGACGTTGTAAGTGCCGGCGATGATTCGGCCGGCGCCGAGCAATTTGCCGAAACGCGGCGCCGTGCTCTGATCGAAGAAATCGGATTTTGCCAGCGCCATTTCATCCAACAGCGTTTGCAGGCGAATGCGTTCCAGCAGTTTTAACTGGCTCACCTTTCCCAAATCGGTGATGAGCATCTCGCTCAGGCCTTTTCCCAGCGGCGCGAATTTTTGATCCTCGCCGAGATAACGCAACGGAAACACGGCTACCACCTGGGGGGACATTCTGTCTTCGCTCAGTTGTTGTTCCTGCTGCAGAAGCGCGCGAATATCCTGGCGGGTCAAATCGAGCGTGAGTTGCTGATAACGCCCGGCCATCAGCCGGCGGTAGGGAGAAAGGCGGGCCACTTCCTTGTAACGCTCGTAAAGCGGCAGGGCCTGCGGAATTTTGCCTTGAAACTCGCGCGCCATGCCCAAATAAAAAATCGTTTTCGGATCCTGAGTATTTTGGGCGAAGGCGCGTTGCAAACAGGAGTCGGCTGGCGCGTACTGGCGCGCCTGAAAGTAGATGACGCCCAAATCTCGCCACGCCGGCGTGTCCGTCGAATCTGTTTTAATTCGTGTAGTCAATGTCTTGATTTGGGTTTGATAAGCCGAGAGGTCCTCGACGAATCGAACCGACGTGCACGAAAGCACAAGACCAATGACAAACCCCGGGAGCCAGATGCGCCCGGTGAGCTTCCAGATTTTGTTCATAGCGCGCTCCGCTTTAATTGTAACGACAGAAAGCCAACGGCTGAGAAAGCAACGTCCTGCGGTTTCCCCAAAGGCCGTCTTGTTGACTTGAAATGAAACCTTGTCCTGGCAAAAATACGAAGTTTTTGATAAAATGCAAGAAAAATTCGTAACAATTCAAACACACTGACCGGTCGCTCAAAGCGACCGGTCAGTAAACCACTTTGGCTCATTAGCGCCCGTTCATCGGCTCAGCACCAGTTTCCTCACGGCCACAAAACCTTGTCCTGAGCCAGTCGAAGGATCTCCGGCTTTGAGACGATAAAAATACACGCCGCTGTTCGCGAAATTGCCGCGATGATCTTTTCCATCCCAATTTGCCGAGTAGGCGCCGGCGGATTGCGTCGCGTTTATTAAGACACGAACGCTTTGTCCCAGCAGATTAAAAATCTCCAGTTTCACTTCGGCGCGCTCGGCCAATTCGTATTCTATTCTGGTTTCGGGATTTCCCGCCGAACGGGATTTCCCCTGCCCATGCGGGGTCAAAAACGGATTCGGATAATTTTGCCGCAGCGCAAATTGATACGGAATCAGCGGAATGCCGGCGTTGGCCTCGCTGGCAAATTCCGCGGTTCCGACAATCAAGCGCAGCGATTGCGTTGCGCCCTTTTCGGGAATTTCCATTGTCGTTTCGCCATTGTGCACGGGCAAGGCGCGTTGGCGATTTTGATCCAACAGCCAAATTTGAAAACTCTTGGGCAGTTTTTCGGAATCGACAAAAGTCAAATGTACCTTTTCTTTTTTCCCGGTCGTGGAAAGCTGCAAATCCCAAAAACCACCGACTTGCGAAATCGCGTGAAAATTTCCGGCGTACGCTCTGCCTGCGGCGACGATGCTCAACCGCAGATGATCACCGAGCGGCGGCGCTTCGAGAAAATCCAAATGATCCAATTCATTCGTCGCGCCGGCGAGCATGCCGACAAAATTCTGCTGATCTTTCCAACCGGATTGCGCGCCACGAGCTTTAATTTGCAGAACAAACTCTTTTTCCGCCTGCGGCGTCGCTTTCGATAAATTCTCATTGGAATTGCCCGGTATTTCGTACTCGCGCGGCGGCACCGACAACGTTACCGGGGTTGCCGCGAGATTATACACAAAATATCCCTCGAACCGTTGCAGCGTGATCTGCTGATATTCATACTCTTGTCCATTCCAGCGCACCGGCGCCTGCACTTGCGCTTTGCCCCCGGCCACTTGCACACTGTCCCACGCTACCTCAAACGCGAAGGGCGTGGCGATTTGATTCCAGTTATTGGGTTGCAGCGTGATGGTGAAAGCTTGCGCGGAATGCACCGACTGCGCTTTCTCCACATCGAATGTATCACCGGTGCGCGTAATCAGCCAGAACGCCGCGCCGGGAGTAAATTTGGCGTTGATGTCGAGATGCTCGGCATAATCTCCATTCTGCCAGCGGAAAATTCGCCAGTTGCGCGGCAGAAAATCATACGGGCCGTAATCATCCATTAAAACTGAATCGATAGCCGTCTCTCGCAGCGCGAGCGGCACGGAAATCATGCGATGCTCTTCTTTCGGCAAAGATAATGGAAAAGCCAACCGAGCAACTTGCACCGGGATGATCGCAGGTTTAGTAATGGGATCAGTGGTCGGGAAAGTGGCCACGGTCTGGTCATCGGACAGCGAGACGTAATACTCAACGCCACGTATGGTCACAAAATCAGACTGAATGATGCCTTCGAAATTAGTGCCGGCCTGAGTTAAATTGGCCACTTGATAACCGCTTTGCCCGGCTTGACGATAAAACAACTGCCGGACGGTGGGTTGAAAGTTTTGCGGAGTTGTTACGGCTAGCCTCAGGCTCTCTCCCGCTCTGGCGGTGTCCTGGAGGACCGGCGGAGGCAAGATGGGTGGTGTACCGAGGCCGTTCAAACTCACCGTATCCGAAGTGGTTGGGGCATTGCTGGTGATCACGAGAGCCGCAGTTTTGCTGCCCACGTGCTGCGGCGAGAAGCGCATCGTGATCTGCAAAAAACTCGATGGTGCCAGCGTTCCTGGGCCACCGCCACTGAAGATGGAAAACTCCCCGGCATTTGCTCCGCTGATGGCGGTATTGATAATGTTCAAATCAGAACCGCCGGTGTTGGTGAGGTTTACCGTGCGATCGGCGCTGGCGCCAGGGACAACCGCACCAAAGCTAATGTTAGAATTGGAGATGGTAAGCGCCGGCGGAGGCGATAAGCCAATTCCGCTCAAGCTCACCGTATCCGGGCTGTCGAGGGCATTGCTGGTGATGACCAAAGAAGCGGTTTTACTACCCACGCTCCGAGGTGAAAAGCGGACGGCAACCTGTCGCGATGCCGAGGGCGCCAGAGTCCCTGCACCACCACCGCTGAGAATGACGAACTCGCTGGCATTCGCTCCAGTGAGGTTAGTGGCGTTGATAGTCAAATTAGCGTTGCCGGTGTTGGTCACGGTTACCATTCGATCAGAATTATCGCCAAGCGCGACTCCCTCAAACTGGATAGTTTGCGGTGACAAGGACACCGCTGCCCCTACGCCGTTTCCGCTTAGTGGAACGCTGACCACTCCGTTATTGCTGAAGGTATTTAACGAAGCGTTGGAAGCGCCGATCATATTCGGTGTAAACCTGATCGTCAAAATTTTGCTGCCTAATGGACCCAAAGTGAAACGGGTCGTGTCAACGGTAAAGTTGCCGGCGTTCGCTCCGCTTATCTTAATTGACCCGACATTCACGCTGCTGATTCCAACGTTGGCGATTGCCGTCACATTGGTGCCGGTATTGCCGACGGAGACATCCCCGAAATTTATTGAAGTCGGTGTTGCGGTGAGAAAGCCAAGTCTGATGGAAAGCCCCAGGCTGCTCGTGCTGTAAGTCACGCCAAAGTATAATCTATTGGGGAGACCCAGGCCGTTAAGCTCAGTAAAATCGCCTACGCGAGAGCCAAAGTTGACAATCTGAAAGCTGTTGTTAAGGGTGGGGATAAAGGAATTAATGAGGCTAATATCAAGCGCGCCATCAAAAGTAGCCCTGCCGCTAATGTTGAGCTGGTCGGATTGCACGCCTATGTTGAGGCCACCAATTTCGATGTTGGACGCACCGGAAGGGAATTGGATATAGTTACCAACAATATTAAGAATGCCAGGGGAGCCTTTTCCCCCAGGGTGGAGTTGGCCGGCGAGGTTGACATTGGCCGTGACGGTTCCCGCGCCGGAGAGTGTGCCCCCTTGAATATTCAATGTCGTGGTCGAGGTGATATTGCCGCCATTGAGAATTGTCGTCCCGGCGGTCTGGGTATACTCTAAGGGAAAATGCAATGTCCCGGTCTGCATCTCCACCGTGCCGGTGTTGTTGAAGATAACCTCCAAAGTCGTGGTGCCGATGCCAATGGATTTAATGACCGTGCCGGCGTTGAGGAAAGTTAGCGGATTCCCGCTGTAGAAATTGCCATCAAAATATGCCTCGCCTTGAATAGCGAAAGTGGCGCCAGCCAGGTTGTTGAAGATCGTGCCTTCGCCACTGAAAATAGAGCCTATGTCAGTCCAAGTCACTATTCCAGCATTGATGATAGTGGCGCCACCTCTGAAGCTTTTAGTAATGTCACCGGTTATGCTGAAGTTGCCGTTGTTGGTGAGGGTGCCAGGGCCAGTAATGATACCACCGGCCCAGTCGAAGCCACCACCGGTAAAGTTGAAGATGGTGCCAGTGGAATCGATTTGGAGTATTGCTCCTGCAAGTTGGACCAGGCCCGCTCCCAAGCCGGAATAGGTGCCGGAAAAGAGGTGGATGCCGTCTCTAAGGCTCAGAGTGGCGCCGTCAGCAACCGTGAAAATACCACCAGTGCTGTTGCCGCCACGGGAGAGGTTAATCGTACCGGACTGCACATCAATAATGCCACCGATATTATTGAAGATGGCATCGAACGTCGTGGTGCCAGGGCTGAGAGATTTGATTACTGTGCCGGCGTTGATAAAGGTCGCCGGAATTCCGCTATAGAAGTTGCCATCAAAAAAAGCATCGCCTAGAATATTGAAGATAGCGCCAGCCAGGTTGTTAAAGATTGTGCCTTCTCCGCTGTAAATAGAGCCTGCGTCAGTCCAGTTTATGGTGCCAGCATTAATCATAGTGGCGCCAGCTCTGAAAAGCTTCGTAATAACACCAGCAATGCTGAAATCGCCTTTGTTGGTGAGGGTGCCGGGGCCGGTAATGGTGCCACCGCTCCAGCGGAAGCCCCCACCGATAAAGTTGAAGGTGACGCCAGTGGAATCGATCTGAAGGGTTCCACCAGTCAGTTGAACCAGGCCCGCTCCCAAGCCGGAATAGAGACCGGACAAGATGTGGGTGCCGCCGCTCAGATTAAGGTTGGCACCATTAGCCACAGTGAAAATGCCACCGCTACTTTTGCCGCCGAGGGACAGGTTGACCGTCCCGGCCCGCACCTCCACCGTGCCGTTGTTGTTCAAAGCAACCTCTAAAGTTGTGGTGCCAGTGCGAATGGATTTAATAATCGTGCCGGCATTAAGGAAGGTCGCCGGAATCCCGGTATAGAAGTTGCCATCAAAAAAAACGTCGCCTTGAATATTGAAGATGGCACCAGCCAGGTTGTTAAAGATCGTGCCTTCTCCACTGTAAATAGAGCCTACGTCAGTCCAGTTTATGGTGCCAGCATTGATTATAGCGGCACCAGCCCTGAAAAGCTTCGTAATAACGCCAGCAATGCTGAAATTGCCGTTGTTGGTGAGGGTGCCAGGGCCGGTAATGGTGCCACTAGTCCAACTGATGCCACCACGATTTGTCAATGTTCCGGATAACCCAAACGCTAAATTACCAGCGAGATTGAAAACTCCACTCCGGTAGATGGTGCTGGCGTCATTGAGTGTGAGTGTTCGATTGCTTATGAGAAGAGTTTGTGTTCCGGTTGGTGCCTGGCTGGTATCCCCAAGTGTCAAACTGGTGATAGTGGCGTTCACATCCAATGTCACCGTATAATTGCCAGCGAGCGTAATAAAGACACGGTCGAATGGCCCCGGCACTTTGCGAGAACTCCAATTGATGCTGTCACTCCAAACGCCCGATTGGTTGGAGATCCAAAAGACATCTGCTCCCGAGGTTGACCCCAAACTCCAGGAGACCGCGCCGCTATTCGTCCCAGAAAAAATATCTCCACGCGACTTGGTCGCCAGTGAGTAGACGATATTGGCATTGGATAAATTCGTCCGCTGCCAAAGGTTTTGTGCGGACGCATTCGTCGCGGCGAAAATTCCGAGCCAAAGCAGCAGGAGCGCGAATTTTTTGCTCCGTGCTTTCCAAACCAATTGCATGATACTCATGGCTATTGTTTCCCTTCCGGATTTGACTCCGACTCACTTTTAAAATTTAATACGTTTAGCGCATGGCGCAGGCGAAAGGTGAAGAGCGTGGAGCGCGCCTATCTCCCTTCGCTCATCGCTCCACGCCTTTCGCCCTTCGCGCTACAGCCTCGGCGGCGGCGCGGGCGGTTTGGGCAAGTCGCCATAAGCGTTGGTGGCTTCTTCAGCCGGCTTGCGATTGTCTTGGCCGGGAACGAAATTCGAGCCGGCGTTGGCGCCCAAGTTTTGCAAGCGCTCCACCACCAAATCCGTCTGGCTTGTAGGCGCATCGGAGGTAATGGGTGGATCAACCGTTTGAACTGCCACCATCACGTTTTCCTTGCTGCCGCCGGCCTCACTCAAGCTTTGCGCGGCTTCGGCTTTGCTTCCGGCTAAACCAAAATTCGGATCGAGTTGGATAGCTTGTTGGTAAAAACCGGCTGCCGCCTTAAAATCTCCGGCATCTTCTTTTTCCAACCCGCGACAGTAAGCCAGAAACGCCTGCAGATTTTGGGTAGGAATAAACTGGATTTTTTCCCGTACCTCTGGCGTCAATTCGATTCCCATGTCCGCAATGACATTAAACACAATTGTCTTTTCCAATCTAAAGAGGTTTTGCAGCGCCTCAGATCCAGTGGCTGCGGCGGGAAAATTGCGATTGACGATATCCCACGACAGAACGTCCGCCTGTAGCTGATCTTCTCCTATCACGTTGTAAGTGCCGGCGATGATTCGGCCGGCGCCGAGCAATTTGCCGAAACGCGGCGCCGTGCTCTGATCGAAGAAATCGGCTTTCGCCAGCGCCATTTCATCCAACAGCGTTTGCAGGCGAATGCGTTCCAGTAGTTTTAATTGGCTCACTTTTCCCAAATCGGTGATGAGCATTTCGCTCAAGCCTTTTCCCAACGGCGCGAATTTTTGATCCTGGCCGAGATAGCGCAACGGAAACACGGCCACGGCCTGGGGAGACATTCTCGCCTCGCTCAGTTGTTGCTCTTGTTGCAAGAGTTCGCGAATCTCCTGACGGGTTAGATCGAAGGTGAGCTGATAATAACGTCCGGCCATCAACCGGCGATAGGGAGAAAGGCGCGGAGCGTCCTTGTGCCTTTCGTAAAACCGCAGCGCCAGTTGGATTTTGTCCTGAAACTCCAGAGTCATACCGAGATAAAAAGCCGTTTTCGGATCAAGCGGTTTTTCGACAAAAGCTTTGGTCAAATATTCTTCCGCCGCCGTGTAATTTCGCGTTTGAAAGTAAATGACGCCGAGATCGCACAAGGCCTGCGCATTGGCGGGGTCCGCTTTAATTTTTTCCATGAGCGCCCTGATCCTGGATTCGTCAGCGGAGACGTCATCGACGAATCGCACCGAGGCGCAGGAGAGCACGAAACAATTGAAAAGCCCCATGAGCCCAAAGCTCAGGAAGAGTTTGCGAATTTTGTTCATAGCCCGCTCCGTTTTAATTGTAACGACAGAAAGCCAACGGCTGAGAAAGCAACGTCCTGCGGTTTCCCCCAAAGGCCGTCTTGTTGACTTGAAATGAAACCTTGTCCTCGCCAAAATACGAAGCTTTTGGTAAAACGCAAGAAAAATTTGTAATTCGCCAGGTTCATCGACTCAACACCAGTTTCCTCACGGCCACAAAACCTTGTCCTGAGCCAGTCGAAGGATTTCCGGCGGTGAGCCGATAAAAATACACGCCGCTGTTCGCCAAATTTCCGCGCTGATCTTTTCCATCCCAATTGGCCGTGTACGCGCCGGCGGATTGGGCCGCGTTTATTAGAAGCCGAACACGTTGTCCCAGCAAATTAAAAATCTCCAGTTTCACCTCGGCGCGTT
>Ga0247727_10010196_pt1 | contig 16725 bp, 16 predicted proteins | sample WisWelCaveWW1625_FD_202498 | JGI IMG/M metagenome (GOLD analysis project Ga0247727, IMG submission 202498) | Biofilm microbial communities from Wishing Well Cave, Virginia, United States - WW16-25 | ecosystem: Environmental > Aquatic > Deep subsurface > Groundwater > Cave microbial mat | place...
GCGGCCAGCCATCCGTCGCAGGCTTATGGCATTCGGCAAGCGGCAGGGTTTGAGGACGACCCGCATGAGCATCGCCGTTAAAGATCTGAAACGCGATTGCCGCCATTTTCGCGGCGACGTTCCCTGCGCCCCTCACAAGCAGCACGCCGTGCACTGCCTTGACGAAAACGGCAACGATTGCAAATATTACGAACCCGTCGATAAAAGAATTCTCATCATAAAATTAGGCGCGCTGGGCGACGTGATTCGCACCACACCGCTGCTGAGAAAGCTGAAAGTCGTGGAGCCGCGCACGGAAATCTGGTGGTTGACCCGCACGCCGGAAGTCGTGCCCGCTGAGGCTCAGGTCATCCTGCCGTTGACTGCTGAAAGCGTCGTCACGTTGCGGGCCACGACGTTCGACGCCATTTTTAACTTAGATAAAGACAAAGAAGCCTGCGCGTTGTGCGCCACCCTGACGGCGCGGGTGAAGCGCGGCTTTACGCTGCAAAACGGCAAGGCGGCGCCCGTGGATTCTGCCGCAGAGCACAAATTCCTGACCGGCGTTTTCGACGACCTTAGCAAAGCCAATACGAAAAGCTATCAACAAGAAATTTTCGAGATCTGCGGCTTCACGTTTGCCGGCGAAGAGTACATGTTGCCTGCCGTCGTTGATCAGAAATGGAAGCTGCCCGGCGGGAAAAAAATCGTCGGACTAAACACCGGTTGCGGCGACCGGTGGACTTCCAGGCTATGGCCGGACGACTATTGGATGGGGCTGGCGAAGCGATTAAAAAAAGCAGATTATGCGCCGCTGCTCTTGGGCGGCGAACAGGAGCACAAAAAGAATCTGCGGCTTGCCAGACTGAGCGGCGCTTATTATCTCGGACACTTCCCTTTGAAAAAATTTATGGCTGAGATGAGCCGTTGCGATCTCGTCGTCACCGCGGTGACGATGGCCATGCACCTTGCCATCGGGCTTGGCAAGAAAATCGTTCTGTTCAACAACATTTTCAACCGGCATGAGTTTGAGCTGTACGGTCGCGGCGAAATCCTCGAGCCGGATTTTTCCTGCACCTGTTACTATTCTCCAACCTGCCCGAATCAGTGCATGCAATATCTTTCGGTCGATAAAGTTTTCGCGGCGTGCGCTCGTCTGTTAGGCCCACCGGCCGGCCCACAAACCTCCTCATAAACCCGGATGAAAATCATCATTGTCAGCACGGCTTTTCCTCTGCGCGGCGGCATTGCGCATTACGTCGGGTTGTTGGCCCACCATCTGCGCCGACGCCACATGGTGGAGGTCTTGACCTTCAAGCGCCAATATCCGAAGCTCTTGTTTCCCGGCAAATCGCAAGAAGAGAGCGGCGGCGCCATTCTTCTCAACCAAGAGCCGGCGCCGCAAGTGCTCGATTCGATCAACCCGCTCAATTGGATCCGCGTTGCCCGCGTCATTCGCCGCCGTCAGCCCGATTTATTGATCTTCAAATACTGGCTGCCGTTTTTCGGGCCGTGCTTTGGAACCATTGCCCGGCTCGTCAAACGCGGCAACGCAACTAAAGTGCTGTTCATCTGTGACAACGTCATCCCACACGAAAGGCGGCTTGGCGACATCGCATTCACGAAATTTGCATTTCACTCGGCGGATTTTTTTATCGTGCAATCCGATGTCGTTGAAAAGGCGCTCGTTGAACGCTTTCCCGATTCCACGTATCGCAAGGCGCCGCATCCGGTTTATGAGATTTTCGGGCCACCCATCGAAAAGTCGATAGCCCGCCGGCGGCTAAACATTGCGACGAAAAATGTCATATTATATTTTGGTTATGTGCGCCCTTACAAAGGCGTCATGGTTTTGCTCGACGCCATGCAACATATTTATGACCATCGAGCAGAAATCGGCGACACGTTGCTGCTGGTCGTTGGCGAATTTTACGATGACGAATCAAAATATCGCCAGCGCGTGCGCGATTTAATGCTGGAATCCAGCGTTCGTTTCGTCGCGGATTATGTTCCGAATGATGATATCGCTCTTTATTTTTCTGCCGCCGATGTCGTGGCATTGCCGTACCTTTCGGCGACTCAAAGCGGCATTGCGCAGATTGCTTATCATTTTGACAAGCCCCTGATTGCAGCCAATGTCGGGGGGCTTGCTGAAGTTGTTCGGCACGAATTTACCGGCTTCATCGTTCCGCCAAACGATCCGCGAGCGCTCGCCGAGGCCATCCGGAAATATTATCGTGACCAGCGAGAGCAAGAATTTTCAGCGAATGTAAAAATCGAGAAAAGAAAATATTCGTGGGACAATCTGGTGTACTGCATTGAAGAGTTGGCGGGCCAGAGTACAAAACAACCTTAATCAAGCGTTCAATTTTCTGCACAAATAGGCTTGTATAAATGGAAGATCCATGGCAAACGAGGCGGGACGCGGCGACCAACCCTCTGGTTTGGATCATCATCGTGAATTGGAACGGCAAGAACGACACGCTGGCCTGTTTGTCCTCGCTGCGCCGCGTCACCTATCAACCCCGGCATGTCGTGCTGATTGACAACGCATCGAGCGACGGCAGCGTCGAAGCGATCCGCGCCAATTACCCGGAAGTGGAGGTGCTGGTCAACGCTCGCAATGAACGCTTTGCCCGCGCCAACAATCAAGGGATGGCGCGCGCCTTAGCCGCCGGGGCGGATTATGTGTTGTTGCTGAACAACGATACGGAAGTCGCCCCGGATTTTTTGGAAATTCTCGTGCGCTTTGCTCACCAGCGACTCGAGATCGGTATGGTCGGACCCAAGATTTTTTATTCTCATGATCGACAGCGCCTATGGTTTGCCGGTGGGGAAATTGTGTTCTGGAAAGGCCGTATCGCCCATCACGGCCTGCGTCAATTCGATGGCGAGAAATGGAACGTCCCCCGCGCTGTTGATTATATCACTGGTTGTGCGCTACTCATCAAACGCGAGTGCATCGAAAAAATCGGGCCGCTCGACGAAAGCTACTTTATCTACAGCGAGGATGCCGATTGGTGCATGCGGGCGCGCCACGCCGGGTTCTTGTGTTGGTTCGTGCCGTCTTCGAACGTCTGGCACAAAATCTCCTCCAGCTCCGGCGGCGGCCTGACGGCATTCAAGGCTTACCACAAAGTGCGCAGCAATTTTCTTTTTTTCAAACGCCATGCGCGCTGGTGGCACTGGCTGACGATGCCGTGGTGGGTCGCCGGGGGACTTTTTCTGGAAATCCTGCGACAGGCGGCCAACCCAAGAGCCGGACGTGAAATTATTTCGGCGTTGTGGCGCGCTTTTGCAGATATCGTTCGACGAAAGGAGATCTTGAAATAACGTGTCCATTGAGCTTCCGGTATCACAAATTCTTGTTGCTTTTTCGGCCATTTGTTCATAGAGTAATAAAGTCACTTCCAACTCAATATACCCAATAGATGCAACCGACAACTTTTGGAAATTCTCAAATGACCACCATTCAAATCAAACTTCCTAAATCCATCGCTCGCCTTTATCCTAAGGTTGGTGAAAAAGCCTTGCTGCAAGCACTGCGAGAATCCGTCCAACGGCTCATTCGAGAAGAGCGCGAGGAGTTAAAAACTATCAAAAGCCGACTTCGCAAATTTGAGCGCAAATATAAAATGCGCTTCGAAGCGTTTGAAAAGCACCTTCCACCGGATGGCGACTACAAAATTCATGAAGACTATGGAGAATGGTCTTATCTCCGCGACCGTGCCGCTACTATTGCCCGAGACCTTGCAAGTTACGAACGACTTTACGGATCGCTCTAAATGAAACAGGGCTCTTTGCAGAAATTCAAAAGCCTCATACTGTCGATTGATCGTTACCACCATGAATTCAGCAGAACCCTCGAATTATTTAAATGCAAAATTACTCTAAGGGATGGTTCGAACTTACGAATTCTTGAAAAGTATAATCACGACGAATTGATATATTACAGTTATTACTGGCTCACCGCTACCGATGAACTAATCATCGGCTGGGACAACGCGCCCCACCATTACCATATCAAATCTTTTCCTCATCACAAACATATTGGTGGTAAGAAAAGGCCGGTCGCATCAAAGGAGCGCCATCTTGCCACTGTTTTGAGTTTTGTTGCAAACCGATTGAAGTGAGTCATTCACATTCCATCCCCATGCAACTCACTCGACATCTCGACAAAGGCCTGTGGGCCATCGCCGATAAGTCTTTGTTTGCCCTCTACGGCATTGGCTTTATGTTTTTGGTGATCCGCGTCTTGCCAAAGGAAGAGCTGGGCGTCTTCGTATTGATTCACAACGTGTTTTTGACCCTCGCCCATCTCGGCGTGTGTCTCGGCCTGTCGCCGATGGTGAAATACATGCACGAGATCAAAGAGCGCGGTGAGCTGATCGCCGCGGCGGTTTATCTGCAGTGGGGATTTATGGTGGTGGCTATCGGCATTCTGTGGGCGGTGCGCGTGCCGCTGGGAGAGATGCTCCGCAGTCCGGCCTTCGCCGATCTGCTTTACTTCGTGCCCTTGCTTTTTGTCGCCGCCTTTGGTAAATTGCTCGCCGTTGAAATCATGCGTAGCTTGTTTCGCGTTCGCGAGGTATTTTGGTCGGACTTGAGTTATTTCGGCACGAACTTGGGCTTGATCGTGCTGCTGACGCGGGCCGGCCGGTTCGACTCGGCGCGCGATCAGTTAACCATTCTCGTGATCAGCTTCGCCATCTCGTCCGTCATCAGCATGTTTTTGTGTTGGCGCCATGTCGAATGGAGTTGGAAGCCGTCGCGAAAGGTAATAGAACGGCTCTTTCATTTCGGAAAATTTCTTTTGGGCTCCGGCATCAACGGGCAAATTTACGAACGCACCGATGTGTTCCTCATCTCGGCTTTCGTCGGGCCGGCCGAGGTGGCGGTTTATTACAGCGCCAAAGTTTTCCTGCGCATCTACGACATGTATCGGCAGGCGGTCAATTTGTTGGCGTTGCCAGTTTTTGCGCGTCTCAAAGCCGAATCTCGTCTGCATGACATCCGCGCGGTTTATGAAAAGGGCGTGTTTTTTTCGAATGTCGTCTTGTTTGCGGTAATGTTGGTTTTGCTGGTTGGCGCTGATCTGCTTTACAAGTTTTTCTATCAAGGCCGCTATGCCGGGGGAGAGATGTTTTTGCGCGGCCTGGCTTTCATGGGCGCGTTTCTGGCCTGGTATGTTTTGAGCGACAGCGTGCTGTCCAGCATTGGCCGGCCAGATAAATCGTTCAGGGCGCGCTTGCTCGCCACCCTGCTCAGCGTCGGCCTCAATATCTGGCTCATCAGTTGGATCGGCAGCATGGGGGCGGTTTTAGCGTCGGTCTTATCAACGGCTTTTCTCGCCGCGCTGATGACCGCGCAGGCAAAACCGGAAGTGCAATTTACCTGGCTTGGCATTTGGTCGCGTCACCACGACCTCAAAAATTTCGTGCGCAACAACCTGCGGCGGGCGAAAATCTAAAGGCGGGACGGCAATACGGCATTTGAAAGCAGATACTTTCGGAGGAGGACAATCACGTTATCATGGCCAAAAAATCTCGCTCACACCGCCCCGCGCCCGTGACGCACAAGGGGCCTCCCTTGGCCGGACTCAGCGCGCACCCTCATGTCATCGCATTGTTTATTTATTGCATCTTGATTGGCATTTTCTTCTTCGAAGTTCTCTTTTCCGGAAAAACCTTTCTCTCGCCGGATGCGCAAGCGCCAATGGCGTTAAGCGCGCCATTGCAAAAAGTGTATTATGAAAAAAATGAAGTGCCCCTTTGGCTGCCGCACATTTTTGGCGGCATGCCCAGCTTTGGCAGTTTGATCTACACGCCTCTGGTTTACCTCCCGGCAGCGGTATTCGATGCGATCTCGCGCGTCGTGCCAATCCGAATCATCGTGTTTCATATTTTGCATTACCTGCTGGCCGGCATGGGTACTTATTTCTTTTTGCGCCGGCGCGGCGTTTCATTCGGTCCCGCGTTGTTGAGCGGTGCGGCGTTCATGTTTATACCTTATCTCATCACCATGGAGGTGTTCGGCCATGGCTCGCAGATGATGACCACGGCGTACCTGCCGTTCGCCATGTGGGCGGTTGATCGCTTGTTCGACAAGCGCGATTTGTTGTCGCTCGGCCTCGCCGGATTGATCCTCGGCTTGCAGCTCCAGCGCGGCCATGTGCAAATTTCGTATTATATTCTAACGACGCTCGGCGGCTACTGGCTGTACACTATCATCACGCGCTGGCGTGCCCAACGCCGCCAAGAAATTCTGCCGCTAAGTCTGTATTTTGGAGCCGCCCTCATCATCGCCGCCGCGCTGGCGGCAATTCTTTATTTACCATTGCAAGAGTACACGCCGTATTCGATTCGCGGTGCTCAATCCATTTTGCAAAAACCCGGCGATAGCAGCATGGGGTTCGACTATGCCACGCAATGGTCGTTCTCCCCCGGTGAGATGATGACATTTATCCTGCCCTCTTTTTATGGCTTCGGCGGACAGACTTACTGGGGTAACATGCAGTTTACGGATTACCCAAACTACATGGGTATTGTCATGCTGGTAATGGCGATTGCAGCCATCGTATGGCGCCGGCCGCTCTCAGGATTTTTTGCCGTTGTTTCATTGATCGCGCTGTTAATCTCTTTTGGAAAACATTTCTCGCCGCTCTATCGCCTCCTGTATGAGGCTCTGCCCTACTTCAACAAGTTTCGTGTGCCGGTGATGATTCTGGTGCTCGTGCAGTTTTCCGTCGCCGTGCTGGCCGGCTTGGGACTCGAAGCGCTGCTCGAAAAGCTACGCTCCGCTGACCGGTCACTCGAGGCGAAGCGTCGAGTCATCGCTAAAAACCTGCTGTTGGTCACCGGCATTATTGTCTTCATCGCGCTCGTCGCCTCGGTGGCGCACGAGACCTTCGCGGCAGTTATGCAAGACATTTATCCTGACCGGTATGAGCCGCAGGATCAAGCGCAACTCGATGCCGCGCGGGTCGCGATGCTGCTGGGTGATCTGTGGATGTTGGCCCTGGTGCTTGGCGGAAGTCTGGTTTTGGTGGCGTTGGCGTTCAGAAAAAAAATCGGCCAGACCACTCTGATCATCGGCTTGGGTATTCTTTCACTCATTGATCTTTGGAAAGTTGATTTTAAGATCAACAAACCGCAATCGGAGCGCGAGCAGGAAGCCATCCTTTCACCAGATCAAGCGGCGCTATTCTTAAAATCCGACAGCATGTTGTTTCGCATTTTTCCAGCCGAATTGTTTGGCGAAAACCGCTGGGCGGCGCACGACATTCAAAGCATTGGCGGCTACCATGCGGCCAAGCCGCGCGCTTACCAAGATTTCCTCGATGCCAGCGGCATCAATAATTTTAGCGCGAAATATTTTCGACGAATAACCTCGCCGGAGGGGAGACCGGCGCAAGAGGCGGTGCCGCTTGAAGAGATTCCAGCCAAAGAACGGCGGCGGGATCTCTGGCTGCTCGATCTGTTGAATGTCAAATACGTTTTGAGCGTCTTTCCATTGCACGAACCGAATTTCTCCCTCCGCGCCGAAACGCAATATGATTATCATGGTCAGATCATCCCGCTATTGATTTATGAGAACAAAAACTTCTTGCCGCGGCCTTATTTCGTTGGCGGTTTCGAGGCCATTGCGAATCCCAAAGAGGCGTTGGATCGTTTGCTTTCGGGAGATTTGAATCCGCACCAAAGCGTGATTCTCGAGGCGACACCAGGGATAGTGCCCGAGCCGGATTCCACGTCGAGCGTTAGGGTGGCTCATTACGGCTTGAATGACATCGACGTGCACACCCAGAGTCGGTCTCCGCAGATGCTTGTGTTAAGTGATAATTATTACCCCGTTGGGTGGTCAGCTTATGTCGATGATCAGCCGGTAACGACTTATCGCGCGAATTTCTGCTTTCGTGCGGTGGCCGTGCCCGCGGGATCGCACCGCGTGGAATTTCGTATGCAATCCCGAGGCTTTTCACTCGGATTGTGGATCACTGCCGCCGGTGTTCTGGCAATCGCCGGTCTGTTAATGATTGGTTGGAAACGCGAGCAGGTCACTCGGTTGAGCGACGTTTCAAAAAACCCTCAGCACACTCAGAAGGAAAAATAGGCCGGTGCTTCGGTTCATCGGAAAACCTCCGGATAGCGCCGCTTTTTTTGCAATGAGTTATTTTCTGCTCGTCGCCGCTTCGCTCATTGCCCAACCGGCCGGCGTGAGCGATATAGCAACGTTTTCAATCGTTGCGTGTGACACGTCAGCTCGCGAGTTAGGGGTGGCGGTACAATCTAAATTTCTGGCCGTCGGTTCCGTGGTTCCCTGGGCGCAAGCTGAGCTCGGCGCTCTGGCCACTCAAGCGTGGGGAAATCCGGCGCACGGTCCAAAAGCCATGGAGTCGTTGGCTTCGGGGATAGAGGTCGAGCAGATCATCAACATGCTGACGCGCGATGATGACAGCCGGGAACGCCGGCAGGTTGGTCTTATTGACGCTCGCGGGCAAGGCGCCGCTTTCACCGGGCGCGAAACGTTGGCATATGCCGGGCATATGATCGGCGGAGACTTTTGTGTTCAGGGGAATCTCTTGGCCGGTCCGGAAGTTTTGCAAGCGATGGCGGAAGCGTTTCGCACGGCAACTGGCGCGTTGGCCGAGCGCATGCTCGCCGCATTGGCTGCCGGGCAGCGCGCCGGCGGCGATCGACGAGGCCAACAGTCGGCGGCGCTTTTGGTGGTGCGCCGGGGCGGCGGCTACGGTGGATACAATGATCGATATATTGACCTGCGCGTCGACGATCATGCCGAGCCAGTTCAAGAGTTGGCTCGCCTTTATAACCTGCATGAACAAACCGCGCAAGTTGTTGCGCATCTTCGCCTTGGCGCAGAGTTCAAGAAAAATAAAAAAACTGACGCGGCGCGGCGAGAGTTTGTGCGAGCCCTGAGCATTGCGGGTCAATACGATGCTAATCAAGAGCTGGCAAATCGCGTTGCCTGGAATTTGGCCCGACAAGACGAATTTCTGCCCGAGGCGCTGGTTTTGATTCAACACACACTGGCTCTGAACGACACCACCGCCGATTACTGGGATACGCTCGCCGAAGTGCAGGCGCGCTTGCATCGCTATGATGAGGCTATTAGTGCTCAACAGAAAGCACTTGAGCTTCAACCGGAACGAACGCAATTTCAAGAGCGGTTGAAAAACTGGCAAGCGCTGGCGAAAAATTAATTGCAAGTCTGACATTTTCTCCTAAATTTGTTTCTGATTTTTGAGCGGGGAGACCGGTGACGCGCGGCCAGCGGGCATGATCCGCGCCGCGCATTGGCGGATATGGCCAACCGGCAGGCCTGTTTCGTTGTCCCCGGCGTGGCGGCAGACGATGCGAGCAAGGAGTTCTGGTCAATGAAGTTGAAGGACATTCTCTCGGAAGAGGCCATCAAGATTCCGCTGCAAGGCCGGGAGAAGAGACAAGTCATCGAGGAATTGGTCGAATTGCTGGCCAGCACGCGCCGCATTAACGATCAGAGCGAAGTGCTCAAAGCGGTTCTGGATCGTGAAGCGGTGATGAGCACGGGAGTCGGCGATGAGGTGGCCATTCCTCACGGCAAGGCGGAGGCGGCGCCGGAGATCGTCGCGGCGTTGGGCATCACCCGCCAGGCCATTGACTTTCATTCGATCGATGAAAAACCGGTGCGACTGGTGTGGCTGCTCGTCGGCCCGCCGAACCAAACCGGCCCGCACCTCAAAGCGCTCAGCCGCATCTCCCGCCTCATGCACAAGCCGGAGTTTCGCGATCGTTTGATCGCCGCGCGCACGGTTCACGAAGCCTTTGACGCGATCGTGCGCGAGGAAGAAAAATTCTTCGAGGCCTAAACCGGCGTACTTTGCAAAACATTCACATGAAATTTCAAAAAATTCGCGGCACCCGCGATCTCTTGCCTGAAGAAGCTCGGCGCTGGCTGCAGGCCGAGTCCGTGATCCGTGAGGTCATGGCCAAATACGGGTGCGCCGAAATTCGCACGCCGATTTTTGAAGAAACCGAGTTGTTCGCCCGCAGCATCGGTCAGCTTACGGACATCGTTTCCAAAGAAATGTACACCTTCCAAGATCGCGGCGAGAAAAGTTTGACGCTGCGCCCGGAGCTGACCGCGCCGGTGGTCCGCGCCTTCATTGAAAACAATTTAGGCGAGCTGTTGCCTCTCAACAAACTTTACTACATTGGCCAGGTGTTTCGCCAGGAAAATCCCCAAGCCGGCCGCTTTCGCCAATTTCATCAATTCGGCGTCGAGATACTTGGCTCTCCGGTGCCGGCGGCCGATGCCGAGACCATCGCCCTCGCCGTCGACATTTACCAACGGTTCGGCATCGCGGAGTTCACGGTGGAGATCAACAGCGTCGGCGATCAGCGCTGCCGCGAGCCTTACAAAACCGCGCTGCGCGATTATCTGCGACCGCGCTTGGCGAAGCTCTGCGCTACTTGCCGGGGCCGATTCGAAAGCAATCCGTTGCGCATTCTCGATTGCAAAGTCGAATCGTGTCGCGCCGAGACCGTCGGAGCGCCGCGCTTTATCGATCACCTCTGCCAAGCGTGCGCCGATCATTTCGCGGAGGTTCGGCGCTTGCTGGAGCTCGCCGGAATCGCCTACGTCGTCAATCATCGTTTGGTGCGCGGGTTGGATTACTACACACGCACGGCGTTCGAAATCATCAGCCAACAACTCGGCGCGCAAGATGCGTTGTGCGGCGGCGGACGCTATGATTTGTTGTGCGAAGAGCTGGGCGGCAAGCCCACCCCGGCAGTCGGTTTTGCCGCGGGCATGGAACGGTTGATGATCGTTCTGGAAAAGAGTGGATGGAGCGTGGAGAGCCACGCGCCGCGCGTCTTCTTTGTGGCGCTGGGCCTCGAGGCGCAGCGATGGGCGTTTGCCCGCGCCCGGCAGTTACGGCGGCGTGGCTGGCGCGTTGAAGTCGATCTGCTCGGTCGGGGCGTAAAAGCGCAACTTCGCGAGGCCAACCGCCAACAGGCGGTGGCCGCCGTCATCATCGGCGACAACGAAATCGCCCAGCAGGTCGCCCAAGTGAAGAACCTGCGAGATAGCACACAGACCGAAGTGCCGATGGCCGAGTTGGAAGATAATTTATCCCGCTTCTTTGCATGAGTGAGACGCTCAGTCGAAATGCGCTGAAGACTTACTTGCGCCTGGCGACAAAAAAGCACCGCGCGTTGAGCGGCAAATTTTTGGCGGAAGGCGCCCGTCTTTGCGAGGAGGCCCTCAACGCCGAATGGCCCGTAGAATCTTTGCTCTATGCCAAGGCGCTGCTTGACTCGCCTCGTCCCAAAAACATCCTGGAGCTCGCGGAACAGCGCAACGTTCCGGTTTACGAGGTCGAACAGAAAGTTTTCGAAAAACTGGCGCAAACCGAACATCCCCAAGGCTTGCTCGCGATTGTCCATCAGCGGAAACCCGATGGCGATCCTTTTGAAATCATCCGCCAGGCGCCGCGCTGTCTGTGGGTGGCTATCGACCGGCTGCACGATCCGGGCAACCTTGGCTCGATCATGCGCACCGCGGAATGGCTGGGAGTTGATGGTTTGTTGATCGGCGACGACTGCGTGGAATGTTTCAACCCCAAAGTCGTTCGCGCCAGCATGGGGGCCATTTTTCACCTTCCCCTTTATGAAGTCACCCCTCTTCCCGATCTGTTGCGCCGGCTCCAGCAATTTGGCTGCGTGACGTATGCCGCCGATCAAACCGGCGATTTTCCTTATACGACGCTGTCTTATGCCAGCAAAAAAATTCTGTTGCTGGGCGATGAAATTGGCGGGCTGTCTGACGATCTATTGGAAGTCACGAACCATCGCGTGGCCATTCCTCGCAAGGGCCATGGCGAATCGTTGAATGTGGCCGTCGCCGCAGCGATTTTGCTCGCCGAGATGGTCCGTTAAGCAGCGCGCGTCATGCCTCGACGACGCTGATCACGATGACAAACTAAAAGGCAAGCACGACGTGAACAACGACATCCCTCAACATTTCGAGAAATCTTTCCCACCGCGCAACGAAGCGTTGATCATTCTGTTCATCACGTTTCTTATTTTTATCAGCGTGGGGCTTCTTGGCGAGCTGGTCTTGGGAAAAATTCAAATTCTTCTGGGAGAGCTTTTTCTTCTGGTGCCGGCGTATTTGTATGTGCGTTGGCGCCGGTTCATGCCGGAGATGATTTTTCGTTTGCGGCCCGTCGGATGGCGGATCATCTTAGTCAGCGTCATGATTGGCTTGGCCTTGACCGTCATCGGCGACGAGCTTGACCGTTTGATGAACTTGATTCTGCCGCTTCCGGAAATCTTTGCCCGCCTGTTGAGGGATCTGCTGACGGCGCAGAGCCTCACGGATTGGTTGATTATCGCATTCGGGGCGGTGCTTTTTGCCGGACTGTTCGAGGAAATGCTCTTTCGCGGTTTTCTGCAAGGCTCTCTCGAACAACATTCGGACGTGACTCGCGCCGTTCTGCTGACCGCCTTGCTCTTTGCGATCATTCATTTCAATCCATGGTGGATCGTGCAGATCGTCGTACTCGGCGTTTTTCTCGGGGTTTTGGCATGGAAAAGCGACTCGATCATCCCCGGCGCCATCGTTCACGCCATCAACAACGGCATCTCCGTGGTCATCATCAACACCGGCGAAGAAAAATTTCGCCTCTTCGAATGGAACGGCCATGTCCATCCTCTCCTGTTGCTGGCGGCGATCACGGCTCTGGTCTTTGGCCTGCGCTTTTTCTATCAATTCTGCGAGGAGGAATCGGAGGTTTCGACGCTGCTGAATACGCCTCTAACGTGAAGTAACCGCGCGTAGGGCGATACGCTTGGCAGGTTCCTCGAAAAGTTGTTTTTAATGCCCGTGCTCGTGTTTCACAAAACTCGTCGTTACCTCTTCCTTCTTGATCCCCTCCGCGGCGCCCTTGCCTTGTTGCCAGCCGGCGTAGCATTCGACGCAGACATGTCGCCCGCTCTCCAACTCGTGTTGACATGGACACGACCCTTCGTGTAAGAGGCACATATTACAGCCATCCTGAATGCAGCAAGCGTATTTGCCGGTCTCCGACAATTCCGCCTTGAGCATTTGAAGGTCGGCGCGGATCTCTTGTAATTTTTGTTCAGAGGTTTTCTGAATCGTTGCCACTTGCGAAGTTGCCTTTTGCTTCGGCACTTCGTTTTCGCGTGCGCAGGCGAGCAGGCCCGCAAGCCCGAGTAGTAAACTAAAAATAATGATTCGGTGCATAGTTTACTCCTGTTGTTAAATGACAGAATCCGTTGTTGACATTCCATGTTGATTTTGCTATTTTGCTTTGCCTTGAGGAGCAAACACATGGTTAATTTTATTATATTATCTGCGATTGCATTCTTGTTGCTTTCACTGATAGCAACATTTCTCCTCTACCATGACCGCAAACAGGAGAAAGAATACAAAGCTCGCACTGGCAAAAACTAACGCGAACGGATAGACAAACACAGATAGTCACAAGCGGACAGTTGCAAGCCGAGTAGCCATCCGCGTCCGTCCATACAGTCTGTGTTTTTCCATTCAGTTCGCGTTTTCTTTATGCATTCCCTTTCCCTTCCAAATATAATAAATCACTGGATAAACCGTCAATTCTATAGTTTCTGTCTCCGCAACCGCAGCGCATTCACGATAACCGAGACGGAACTAAAGCTCATCGCCGCGCCCGCGATGATGGGGCTGAGCAACACCCCGAAGAACGGATAGAGCGCGCCCGCGGCCACCGGAATGCCGAGCGCGTTGTAAATGAACGCGAAGAAAAGATTCTGGCGAATGTTGCGCATCATCGCGCGGCTCAGCGTGAAAGCTTGCGTGATGCCGCGCAAATCTCCTTTGACGAGCGTGATGCCGGCGCTTTCCATCGCCACGTCCGTGCCCGTGCCCATCGCAATGCCCACGTGCGCCGCAGCCAATGCCGGCGCGTCGTTGATGCCGTCGCCCGCCATCGCCACGATGCGACCCTGCTGCCGCAGTTGTTGGATGCGCTCGTTTTTGTGCTGCGGCTCGACGCCGGCTTCCACTTCGTCGATGCCGAGCTTCTTCGCCACGGCTTCGGCGGTGCGCTGATTGTCGCCCGTGAGCATGATGATTTTCAAGCCGAGCCGGTGCAGTTCCTCGAGAGCAACAGGTGTTGAAGCTTTAATGGGATCGGCGACCGCAATCACACCCGACGCTTTGCCGTTGATCGCAACGAAAATCACGGTGTTGCCTTCGGATTGAAGCTGGGCGGCTTTTTGTTCAAGAGATGCGGTGCCGCTCACGCCGCGTTGTTGCAAGAAAGCCGGCTTGCCCACAATAATTTCTCGTCCATTGAGTTTGCCGGTCACACCTCCGCCGGTAATTGAGGCAAAGTCCGCAATCGCTTGCGGCTTCACGCCGCGTTCTTTTGCGCCTTGAACTATTGCTGCTGCCAGCGGGTGTTCGCTGCTTTGTTCGACCGAAGCCGCGGCCAGGAGCAATTCATTCTCAGTAAAACTTTCTGCGGCCAACACCGCAACCAAACTCGGCTTGCCTTGCGTTAGCGTGCCGGTTTTATCGACGACCAGCGTATCCACTTTCTCCATCACTTCGATGGCTTCGGCGTTGCGAATGAGCACACCGGCTTGCGCGCCACGCCCGACGCCGACCATCACCGAGATTGGCGTGGCCAAACCCAATGCGCAAGGACATGCGATGATCAACACCGCGACGGCGTTGACAATGGCATAAGCCAGACGCGGTTCAGGGCCGAAGAAATACCACAGCAAAGACGTGATCACTGCAATCGCGACAACAGCCGGAACAAAGTAGCCGGAAACCTTGTCAGCCAGGCCTTGAATCGGCGCGCGGCTGCGTTGCGCCTGTGCGACCATGTCCACGATCTGCGAGAGCAAAGTATCGCTGCCAACGCGCTGCGCCTGCATCACGAAACTGCCCGTGCCGTTGACCGTGCCGCCGGTGATTTTATCGCCGATATTTTTTTCTACCGGAATCGGTTCGCCGGTAATCATCGACTCGTCCACGCTGCTGCGACCCTCGATGACGACGCCGTCAACCGGAATTTTTTCGCCGGGCCGCACGCGCAACCGGTCATCCACTTTCACCGCTTCCAGCGGTACTTCGCGTTCTTCGCCGTCGCGAATGAGATGAGCGATTGGCGGCGCGAGATTGAGCAAGGCGCGAATGGCGTTGCCGGTGCGGCTCCGTGCGCGCAATTCGAGCACTTGTCCAAGCAGCACGAGCACGACGATTACCGCGGCGGCTTCAAAGTAGACATCAACTCCGTCGCCGTGCCGCATGGCATGTGGAAACAAGCCGGGAAAAAGCATGGCAACGGCGCTAAAAACGTAGGCCGCGCCCACGCCAATGGCGATGAGCGTGAACATGTTCAACTGCATCGTTTTGATCGAACGCCAGCCGCGCTTGAAGAACGGCCAGCCGGCCCACAACACCACAGGCGTGCTGAGAATGAATTGCAGCCAACGCGAAACTTCGTTGGGTATCACGGCGTTGAGATGCAGCCCTGGCACGAGATGAACCATCGCCAGCAGAAACACGGGCAGTGTGAGCGCAGCGCCAATCCAGAAACGGCGCGTCATGTCGCGCAGCTCGGCGTTTTCCTCTTCGCTATCACGTGCGACTGTTTTCGGCTCGAGCGCCATGCCGCAGATCGGACATTCGCCGGGATGGTCTTGCTCGATTTGCGGATGCATCGGGCACGTGTAAATTACTTTGCTCTTTGGCTTCCACGCGGGATTTCTTTCCAACGCCATGCCGCATTTCGGGCAATCGCCCGGCTCGTCGCTCTCGACGCCCTCACACATCGGGCAGAAATATTTTGCCGTTGGCGAGGGCTTCACTTCTGAAGCAGCGCCATTCGCGTAACTGGACTTCGAATCTGAAAAATGCGCTTCATGCTCGAGAGGTGCAGATACCGAGTGTTTCTTTTCGGCGTGATGATGCGCATGTGTGGCAGCCGCTCGCGGCGCAGATGCAGCCATAACGGGTTGAGCGAGAAATTTCTGCCGGCAATGTTCGCTGCAAAAATAAAAAGTCTGCCCGTCTCGTTCGGCGCGGAGACTTGTCGCTTCATCGACCGTCATGCCGCAAATGGGATCTTTAGCCATGATTCAACCTTCCCTTCGATGCCGTATCACAAGTACAATTCTAACAGCCTTGTTTGTCTATTCAATCCGTGCTTCCTTCTCGTAATCCTCGTCCCTTCCACAAATAATAAATCACCGGATACACCGCCAGCTCCATGAGAGCCGAAGTGACGACCCCGCCGACCATGGGCGCGGCGATACGTTTCATCACGTCGGCGCCGGCGCCGAGGCTCCACATGATCGGCAATAAGCCAGCGATAATTGTCGCCACGGTCATGATTTTCGGGCGAATGCGCCTGACCGCTCCGTGATAGATGGCATCGCGCAGATCGTCGTGATGGCGCATGAGGCCTTTCTTTTTCCAATCTTCGTAAGCCACGTCGAGATAGAGCAGCATGACCACGCCGGTTTCGGCATCGAGGCCGGCGAGCGCAATGATGCCCACCCACACGGCGATGCTCAGATTGTAATCGAGAAGATAAAGCAACCAAATCGCGCCGACTAATGAAAAGGGAACAGCGAGAAAGACAATCATCGTCTTCGTTACCGAGCGGGTGTTTAAATAAATAATGACGAAGATGATGAGAATCGTCAACGGGATGACGTACATCAG
>Ga0247727_10010197_pt1 | contig 16725 bp, 14 predicted proteins | sample WisWelCaveWW1625_FD_202498 | JGI IMG/M metagenome (GOLD analysis project Ga0247727, IMG submission 202498) | Biofilm microbial communities from Wishing Well Cave, Virginia, United States - WW16-25 | ecosystem: Environmental > Aquatic > Deep subsurface > Groundwater > Cave microbial mat | place...
TTCGCGGCGAGCGAAGCGGTGTCCACCGGGTGACTGAAGGTGAGCTTGAGCACCACCCGCCTGAGGTTGGGATCCCGTGGGTCCTGATAGAACTCCGCCGTCGAGACGGTAGCGGTGAAGGGCGCGCTGGCAAAGTCGAAGCTGTAGCGCTCGAGCGTGACCGTGGGGGCGACGAACCCCTTGCGGCTGAGCGACACGCTGAACGTCTGGCCCACCGGCCAATCCTCGGCGGGGGCGAAGGCGAGCTCGCGGTCGCCAGCCCAGCGCCAGGTACCGGCGATCCTGGGGGAAATGCCGACACCCGTCTCCAGCACCTTGCCCACGGTCTGGAGTGGAGCGACGGAAGACTCGAACACGACGCGGAGGGGCTTCGGCTGCGGGTTATCCACGGTGAGGTCGGTGGCAGCCGGGGCCATGACGTCGAAGGCCGTGCGCACCGGCCGGGGCCGATGGCGCCACACCTGTACCGTGGTCACGAGAGCCACCAGGCCGAGGGCTCCGACGATCGCGTTGCGTCTGAACGCGCGAGGGTTGGCGAGGGCCCGGGCGCGAATGGCCGCCGCGTGGGCCCGAAGCGACTCGACCCAGGGGGGCGGAGCCCATGCCACGTCGCCGACGGTCACATGGAGGAGCTTGGCGAGGGAGGCGCGCAGCTGCGCCAGTCGGGCACGGAGCACGTCGAGGTACTCGGAGGGTGGGCTCACGGTGACCCCCGGGGTGGCGGCATGTCGCCTGGGGATGGATGTGAAAAGATCGGGCCTATTATAGCCGGCGGAGGCAGGTTTGGTGGACCGCGGGCGGCTGTCCAAATCGCGGGGGGTCGAGCGTCATTGTGCTGGCGGCGCACGGTGCCCGCCCATGACCCAGGAGGGAGACTCCACATGAGATACATGCTGATGGACTATGTGGGCGAGGCCGGCTGGCCCCAATTGACGAAGGCCGAGCAAGAACAGTGGTTGGGAGCCTATAGAGCATACATGGAGGCAATGACGAAGGCGGGTGTCCTGAGGAGCAGCAACGGCCTGCGGCCAACCTCGGCGGCGACGACCGTGCGGGTCGCGAATGGCAAGACCCAGGTGCTGGACGGCCCCTATGCCGACTCGAAAGAGCAGCTGGGCGGCTTTCATATCATCGACGTGGCCGATCTCGATGCAGCAATTGCGTGGGCAGCCCGCTCCCCAACCGCACTGCACGGTGTCGTCGAAGTGCGTCCAGTCCGGGAGGGCACACTGCTAACCAGGGACATCGCCGATTACATGGCGGAGTGAGGGCGGAAAACATGCGGAGACTGATCCTTTTCGAGCAGGTCACGCTGGACGGCTACTTTGCCGACGAGAGAGGCGATATGAGCTGGGCCCATAAGCAGGATCCAGAGTGGACCGCCTTTGTCGGAAGCAATGCCAGCGGTGGAGGCGCGCTGTTGTTCGGCAGAGTGACTTATGAACTCATGGCGAGCTTCTGGCCGACACCGGCCGCGCTCGAGAGAGATCCTGTCGTGGCCGAAGCAATGAACAACCTGCCGAAGGTCGTGTTTTCGCGAACGCTGGAGAAGGCGTCGTGGAAGAACACGACGCTGGTGAAGGGCGACATCGCGGCGGAAGTGCGGAAGATGAAGAACGAGTCCGGACCGGACATGGCGATCTTGGGAAGCGGCAGCATCGCTGCGCAACTAGCGCAGGAGGGCTTGATCGACGAATTCCTGATCGTCGTGAACCCGACCGTCCTGGGCAAAGGGAAGACGCTGTTCGCTGGCGTCAAGGAGAAGCTCAACCTGAAGCTGACCAAGACGCGGGCCTTCGGGAATGGAAACGTCTTGCTGTGCTACGAACCGATGGCGTGACAGAAGGCGACGCGGAGGCCCGCAACACGGCGGACGCGGTCGCGCGTCGCAGCTACGGCAAGCTCGTCGCCTTTCTCGCAGCACGCACGCGGGATGTGGCGGCCGCCGAGGACGCCCTGTCGGAGGCGTTCGCTGCGGCGCTGGTGGATTGGCCGCGGAAGGGCTGTCCGTCGAACCCGGAAGCGTGGCTCTTGACCGTCGCCCGCCGCAGAATGATCGACGTCGCCCGGCGACGGCTGAGGGGCGAGGCTGCGACCGGGCAGTTGCAGCTCCTTACGGAGGGGTTGGACGCCGCGGCGGCGGACGCGGACATCCCGGACCGTCGCCTCGCCCTGATGTTCGCCTGCGCGCATCCGGCCATCGAGGCCGGCATCCGCGCGCCGTTGATGCTGCAGGTGGTGCTCGGGTTGGATGCGAAGATGATCGCCTCGGCGTTCCTCATGTCGCCGGCGGCCATGGGTAAGCGACTCGTCCGGGCCAAGAACAAGATCCGGCAGGCCGGCATCCCCCTCCGCATCCCGGAGCGCGAGGAGATTCGCGGCCGGCTCGACGCCGTGCTGGACGCCATCTATGCCGCCTTTGCGGAAGGTTGGACCGACCCCGGCGGGACCGATGTCGCCCGCGGCGATCTCACCGGGGAAGCCCTGTTTCTGGCCAGGCTCGTGACCGAGCTGCTGCCGAAGGAACCGGAGGCGCTGGGCCTGCTTGCACTCATGCTGCACGCGGAAGCCCGACGTCGCGCGCGACGCAACGGGGACGGCGAATACGTGCCGCTGGCCGAGCAGGATCCGGCGCTGTGGGACTGGCAGATGATCGATGAGGCCGAGGTGATGCTTCGGCGCGCCAGCGCGCTGGGTTCCATTGGCCGCTATCAGCTGCAAGGCGCGTTGCAATCGGCGCACGTTTATCGCTGCCGCACGGGCCACGCCAACTGGGCAGCGGTGGTGCAGCTGTACGACGCGCTGTCGGCGCTCACCGGCTCACCGGTAGTCGCCATCAATCGCGCTCTGGCCATCGCGGAGTTGCAGGGCGCTCAACCCGCTCTCGAGGCAATGCCAGAGGTCGCCGCCGATGCGCGGCTCGCCGAATACCAGCCCTACTGGGCTGCGCGCGCGGACCTGCTGGCCAGGACAGGCGCACATGGCGAAGCCCGCCGCGCATACGAGATCGCGATCGGTCTCGAGCGCGACCCCGCGGTCCGCCGCTTCCTGCAGCGGCGTCAGTCGGCCTTGCCGGCTTGATCCTCCTCGCCGACAGGGTTGCGAGGGTTCTCGGTTGGCGTGTGGCCTCGGTGCGGCGCCGTGTCGGCCCACTCAGGAGCGGGGTCGTATCAGCGGTGCAAATGGCTTAGTTGAGCTGTACCAGAACGAAGGGCACCGAGCGCACACAGCGACTGCGCGATCACGATGCGGCGGCGGATTGCAGCCGGCACACAACCCACGCACCCGTCACGAACGCCGCATTTCGTTGCTCGTCTGACCTTCGACCACGAGGCCGGCGCAAACGCCGAACTCCCACAGCTCAGCCCAGATCGCGGCCTCGCGGATGAACGCCTCGGTCTCTCCGCGCGTCAGGTCGTCCCAGCACAGGCGGTCGATCAGCTTCACGGCGCGCACCACCACAGGGCCCAGCGCCGCAGGAGGCGTGGTCTCCGCCTTGTGACGCAGCCGCACGACGTCACGCACGGCCGCTTCGTTCGTGGCGACCGCTTGCAGCTCACCCAGGATCAGCGACAGCTCGCCGACGAGATACTGCTGTGTCATCTCCACCACCGCCCGCGGGCTTGACCCTGCTACTCGGCCCGACCGAACGCCTTGATCTCCTCCATCTCCTGCGGCGAGAGTTCGCGCGGGACCTCGCCGCGGGCCACCTTCTCCGCCTGGACGTGGCGGCGGATGTCGTCGACGACCTCGGGGTTCGCCAGGGTGGTCGTATCCCCGACGTCGGTGAAGTTGGAGATCCCGGCGATGACCCTGCGCATGATCTTTCCCGAACGCGTCTTCGGCATGTCCGGGACCATCCACACGTTCTTGGGCCGGGCGATCTTGCCGATTTGGGTCTCGATCGCCTTGGCCACCTTCTGCTCGATGTCGCGGCTTGCGGTGAATCCCGGCTTGACCGATACGTACATCTCGACCGCCCGCCCCCGAAGCTCGTCGATCACCGGTACCGCGGCGGCCTCGGCGACCTCCTCGACCGTGAGGCTCGCCGACTCCAGCTCTTTCGTTCCGAGCCGGTGCCCGGCCACGTTGATCACGTCGTCGACCCGGCCGAGGATCCGGAAGTAGCCGTCGGCGGCCTGGACCGCGCCGTCGCCCGCGAAGTACGGCCAGTCGCGCCAGTCCTTGCTGTCTTTGTCCCGGCAGTACTTCTGGTAGTAGATCTGCACGAACCGCTCGGGCTGCCCCCAGACCGTCTGGAAGATCCCGGGCCAGGGGTTGCGAATGCAGATGTTGCCGGCCCGGCCGCTTCCGGCCTCGACCACCTTACCGTTCTCGTCGTAGATCACCGGGTAGATCCCCAGGACCCCCGGCCCGCAACTCCCGGGCTTCATCGGCTGAAGGGCGGGCAGAGTGCTGCCCAGGAACCCTCCGTTCTCGGTCTGCCACCACGTGTCGACGATGACCGCTTTGCCCTTGCCGACGACATCGTGGTACCAGCGCCAGACGTCGGGCTCGATGGGCTCGCCGACCGTGGTCATGTGCTTGAACTGGTAGTTGTACTTGGCCGGCTCGTTTGGGCCCAGCTTTCGCAGCATGCGGATCGTCGTGGGGGCGGTGTGGAAGATGTTCACCCCGAGCCGCTCTGCGATCCGCCAGGGACGGCCGGGATCCGGATAGGTGGGCACGCCCTCGTAGATCACGCTGGTCGTGCCGAGCGACAGGGGGCCGTAGACGATGTAGGAGTGCCCGGTGATCCACCCGATATCGGCGAAGCACCAGTACGTGTCCTCAGGGTGGATGTCCTGGTAGTACTTCGAGGTGCCGGTGACGTAGGCGAGGTAGCCGCCGGTCGAGTGCTGGCACCCCTTCGGTCGGGCCGTGGTGCCGCTGGTGTACATGAGGAACAGCGGCGCCTCGGCGGGCATGGAGACCGGCTCTACCACCCGCCCGCGATAGTCACCGAGCAGCTCGTCCACGAAGAAATCCCGGCCGGGGACCATGGGGCTCTGGGACGCATACTGGCCGGGGCGACGTCGCCAGACCAGCACTTTGTCGACCTCGAAGCCGAGCGCGCGGGCCTTCGCCACGGCCTCGTCGGCCTTGGCCTTGTGGTCGATCAGCGCGCCGTTGCGGTAGTAGCCGTCTATCGTTACCAGTATGTGACTTCCCGAGTCGGCGATCCGCTCGCCGCACGCGGTACCGCTGAACCCCCCGAACACCTCGGAGTGAATGACGCCGAGCCGGGCGCAGGCCAGCATGGAGACGGGCAGCTCCGGAACCATGGGCAGGTGGAAGGTCACCCGGTCTCCCGTCTTCACCCCGGCGAAGTCCCGCATCAGCGCGGCGAACTCGTTCACCCGGCGGTAGAGCTCCTGGTAGGTAATCGCCTTGGTATCCTCGTCCTCCGGCTCAGGGACCCAGATCAATGCCGCCTTATTCCGACGAGTCGCCAAGTGGCGATCCACGCAGTTGTAGGAGGCGTTCAGTCGGCCTCCCACGAACCACTTCCAGAATGGCGGGTGGCTCGTGTCCAGCGTCGTATGCCAGTAGCTATCCCAGGTGAGCAGGTCCGCGTACTCCTTGAAGCACTCGGGGAAGTGCCGCTCGCTGAATCGCTCGAACAAGGCCGGGTCGGCCGCGTTGGCCTGCGCGATGAACGTCGCGGGAGGGTGGTAGTACTCCTCCTCTCGCCAGTGCACGGCGATCTGCGCCTCGGAGACCTGCGTCTCCTGCTCTGCTGCCATCGCTCCACCTCCCGCGGGAAGACGACTTGTGCCGTTCCAACTCTTCGCGGCAAGTCAACCGTGCCCTGCCACGCCGACTGCCACCGTTCGACATCCCAGGCGCGTTTGACGAACCAAGTTGGAACGGCACTTGGGGGACGCCGGCCTTACCGCCGGAGCCGCCGGCGGGCCGCCCCACCCCGGACACGGGCGGACACATAGCGCCCCGGCGCCGGGGGTGTCAAGGCTTGTTTGAGCGGGCGAGATGGCTGAGCTGTGTTTGTTGGTCGACCCAAAGATGCCCAACGTCAGAAAACTCATCATGTACGTAACGAGCTGGGGAAAGACCGCCAACTCGACCAGCCGGGCGTCGGCTCGGCCCCGGTCGTCCACCGCCCGCACCACATGCTCAGCCCGGACCTGGCCCGACTTTACGGCGTGGAGCCGAGAGCGCTGGTGCAGGCGGTGAAGCGAAACCGGGACCGCTTCCCGGCGGACTTCATGTTCCAGCCCACCAAGGAGGAGTTCGAGAGCTTGAAATCACAGATTGTGATCTCAAGTTGGGGCGGGTTACGTCGAGCGGCGCCGTACGCGTTCACGGCGCACGGGGTCGCGATGCTGTCGAGCGTACTCCGCAGCAAGCGGGCCGTTCGGGTGAACATCGAGATCATGCGGGCGTTCGTTCGGGTGCGGCAGATGCTCGCGGCGCACGCTGACCTCACGGGACGTCTGGACGAGCTGGAGCGCAAATACGATCAACAATTCAGGGTTGTGTTCGACGCGATCCGCGAGCTGATGGCCCCCTCAGCACCGGAGCGGCAGAGCATCGGATTCCGCACCTAGCGCGCGGCGGCTCGGGGTCATTGCGACCCCCAGCACGCGCTCCTAGTGCCTTTCCAACTATCCTCGCCGAGGGGCAGCGGACATTGGATGTCCCAGGGACCTGGCGCTCGGCTTCGCGGTTCTGAGGCGCAACAAGTTGGAACGGCACTAGGGACAGGTTCCTCCGGTCACGAACCAGCACTTCGTGAGCGGCGAGCTCTTGAAAAACGCAAGCAGCTGCGTGCCCACCTTCTGCTGGCCGCTCGGCGACGGGTGCGTGCCGTCCGGCGCGAAGTCGGCGGGCTCCCATGTGAGCCCGTCGCCCTGGCGGGGCGTCGTCCCGTCGGCCCAGAGATACGGCCCCCACCCGATCCACGGGGCGCCGGTGTCGTAGTTCAGGTCGCCGGCACGGAGGTCGGTCACCGTCCCGCCGTTCGCCATTTGGTCGCTTTGCGCCTGGACCAGCCACTTCACGGCGAAGCCCGACTCGTACGCATACGGCTCCGGGTTCAGCGTGGTCGTGGCGTACCCGGCGTAAATCCGACTCGAGAGAAAGACGAGCTGGAGGTTGGGGTACCGAATCGTCAGGGCTCGGACGATGTTCCCGAGGTGCGTCTCGAGCTGGTAGGCGTCGGCCTGGGACGAGGCGAGGGAGTCGCGCGGCCCGGCGTCGGCCTGTTTCACCCACGCCACCTGCACCTGCCGCTCGGTGAGCCCCAGTGGCCCGAGCCGGTTGAAGCGCACCGAGTCGTAGTTTGCATCGGTGGCCGCGTCCCACGCCTGCGCGTCCTGGCCGCCGCGAGCACCGTTGACGATCGCGAGGGTCGTCTCGTCGACCGCTGGGTCGGCTGCGGCCTGACCCATGAAGCTCCACGCGGTGCAGCTCGTGGTCGTGGAGCTCCCTGAACAGAACTCCTGCGTCGTATTGGACATCCCGATCGACAGCAAGACGATCTTGCCGGTGGGGCTCGGGATGCCCGCGGTGTCGAGCGGGACGATGCCTTGCGCGCGCGCGATCCCCGCGGCCGCGTGCGCGGCCGGCGCCGAGTTGCTCCCGCCCGGATACAGACCGCCCGGGAATCCCTTGTACGTCCCGGCGCCCAGCTCGGAGAGGGGGACGCGTGGCGGGACGGCGGGACCGGGTGGCGACCCGGTGTCGCTGCAGGCAACGGTGGTCGCCGCCGCGAGGCCGACAAAGGCCGAACGAATGAAGGACCGCATAATGGTGCCGTCAATAATGGAGCGACGCCCTGGCGGGCGTGTGACCGCTGTCACTCCGGAGGGTCGCTTACGGGCCGTTTTCGAAGCGCTGTTCGATGCCGGGCAACGGGTGTAAGTTGGCCGGGGCCGGTTATGGTCGCCGGGGGGTGGAGCGCGAGTGAACTGGGACAAGGAGGAATCATGCTGAAGGGGAGATCGGCAGCCATCTCGATCGCGGCCCTGCTCGGGGGCGGACCCCTCGCCGGGGTGAAGGCTCAGGCGCCCGACAGCACGCTCCTGCGACCAACCGAGATGACGCTCACGGTCTCCAACGACCCGCATTTGAGCGGCGTGTACAGATCCTCGGGCATCGCCACAAAGTGCGGCTTGGCGGACTACGGGTATCCCCACCGAATGAATGCCTTCGCCGTGGAGTTCCCCAACGACCCGTCCGCCACTCCTATGGAGGTGAGGTCGGTGACGTTCGACGCCGACACCCTTGCCAGCGGGACCACCACGCGAAGCTTCTACCTGAGCGCCGGCCTCGATACGCCGCGAGTCGGACAACCCCCGGCGTTGGTGGTTCGCGCCCGGGAGCCGCAATACGGCGAGCCCGGCACAGTGACCCGGGTGACGGCGGGCGGCACCGACACCCTCAAGATCGTCGGGACCGCCAGCCGCGGGACCAAGGTGGGGTTGGTGATGACGATCGTGTGCCGCGCCCGACGATAGCCGCAGCAGACAGCTAGGGTCTCGTCACCTCCGCGGCGGTACAGCCGGTTGAATTGGTCGCGCAGGTGCGGCTTTCCGGGCACTGGCCCCAATCTCTTGAGTCACAATGAGTTACCAGCGCTTAACACGAGTGGCTTGGTGGTGTATTCTTGATTCGCGAACAACGAATCCACAGGAAAGCCTCATGCTCGACCTGAAGCCCCTGAAGCCGGTTGATGTGGTCGTGGCCCTGCGTCTCGCGGAGGTACCGGAGGCGAAGTACACGCAACTGAGCGCCGACCTTGGGATCAGCGCCAGCACGGCGCACGGTTCCGTGCAGCGGCTTCAAGCCGCAGGCCTGCTGCGGCCGAGCAGCCGGGCGGTGAATCGGCTCGCGTTGAGCGAGTTCCTCGAGCACGGCGTGCGCTATGCGTTCCCCGCGCGGCCTGGTGCCGAAGTGCGCGGCGTTCCGACGGCGCACGCGGCACCGCCGCTGGCGAGGCACATCGTCGCCGAGGACGCTCTGGTGTGGCCAAGCGCCTCTGGGCCCGCAACCGGGCGTGCCATTCCTCCTCTCTATGAGAGGGCGACGGAGCTGCCACGACGGTGCCCCAGCGTGTACGAGAGCTTGGCGCTCGTGGACGCACTCCGGGTCGGTCGTGCCCGCGAGCGGAAGCTCGCGTTCGAAGAGCTCGAGCGTAGGCTTGCGGCAGCGGCAGCGTGATGGTGACCCGTGGTCCGGCGCTCGACCGCGTGGCCGCCGTCGCAACAGAGCTCGGCGACCTCGCCAAGCGCGTGGTGTTCATCGGCGGCGCGATCGCTCCCCTGCTCCAGACCGATCCACCGTTCCCACGTGCGCGTCCGACGTCAGACGTCGACGGCGTACTGGCTACGGGCACGTATCCAGAATCGCAACGCTTCCAGGCGGCGTTGCTCGGGAAAGGATTCCGACAGGACCCGCAAGACCCGAGGCACGCTCACCGGTGGATCGGGCCGAGTGGCATCCCCTTCGATCTCACGCCCACCGGGGCGCACCTGGGAGGGAGTGGCAATACGTGGGACGCGATCGCGATCGAGACCGCGGTCGAGGTTACGCTCGTGGGCGGCGTCAGGATCCGTCACGCCAGTGCAGCGGCGTTCCTCGCGCAAAAATGGGCGGCACACCACGACCGGGGGCGGGATGCCCCGCTGGCCAGCCGCGATCTTGAGGACCTGCTGGCCCTGCTCGCCTCGCGTCCTGGAATCGTGGATGAGGTGGCTGCAGCGCCAGCCCGACTTCGGGCCTATGTGGCCGAACAGGCCTGGGGCTTCCTCCACAGTGCGGGCGCTGACGATCTGCTCGCTGCGCATCTCAACAACGCGCAGGATCCGGCACTGACGATGGACGCTGTCCGGACGCTGCTTGATCGCCTGAGCCAGGGATAGGCACGGAACGACGGGCCGGCCGCCGAACGGACGACCGGGCCGACGACTACGCGAGTCGGGACGGCGGGATTTGACGCGTCCGGCCGCGGCAGCGGCCGGTGCCGGGCGCAGCCCGGCAAGCGGAGCGGAGGCCGCGACGCGGCCGAAGCTCAACCCGCGACCCTTCTGGGCATCGGTGTCGTGGCTCAGCCGGGCAGATACGACGGGAAGTAGCACCAAACTCGCAACACAACTCACGACACGCGACGTCCTCGAGTTCTCAAGGGTTCGCGGCCCGTTCAGCGCGGCAAGATCTTAATCAAACTCCCAACACCTTCGCGGCGAGCTTCGTGCCGGACACGCGGGCGCGGATCTTCTCAAAGGCCGTATCGCGAGTGGTGGATGTGTCGTCTCCGAACGGCGCAAATCCACAGTCATCGGTCGTACCCAGCTGAGCAAATGGGAGGACTTCGGCGGCTTCCAGGACACGATCGCGAACTTCCGCTGGCGTTTCGACTCTCGGATTGATCGGGTCGATCACGCCGATGAAGATTCGCTGGTCGGGCTTGGCGTGCTCCTTGATGATCCGGAGAACACGGCGGCGGTCCTTCTCGCTCGCGAGCTGGATATAGAAGTTCCCGACGTTGAGCTCGAAAAGAGTGGGCAAGAGCTGCCCGTAATCCACATCCGCGCTGTGGGTCGAGTCCCTGTCCCCGCCGGGGCACGTGTGAACGCCAATCCGCTTCCGCTCCGCCGGGGTGAATCGTTCCAGCACACGGTTGTTTAGGCCGACGAAATCCTTGAGCACCTGTTTGGTCGGGTCGAGCTTCACCGAGAGCCGGCCTTCCGTGAAGTCGATCTGCACGTTGGATGCACCCTTCGTGAGACAACGACGGATATCCTGCTCGGCCTCGCGCACGAGATCGTCGAGGAACGCGTTTCGCGAGTAGCCTGGGATGCCTTCCTGAGGATAGAGCAGGCTCAACGCGGAGGCCGAGATCACCGCCTGCTTGACCGGAACCCGGGTGTGCTTCTTCGCCTCGTCCAGGAATGCATCGGCGTAGGTCGCGTATCGGAACGGACCTGCCGTCAGGCGCGGCAGCTGCCGTACGTGACCATCCGCGAACGGGATCGTGACGCCGTCGGGCGCGAGGGTCTCGAGTCCGTGGATCGGATAGGTGACAAAACTGGGTTTGGTCTGCTCCCCGTCGCTGATGATCGGGGACCCGGTCGCTTCGAAGCGTTGGATCGTGTCGCGAACCGCACGGTCGTACAGCGACCGCATCTCGGCGCGCGGGATCCGGCCGGCCGCGAACTCCTGCACGCCTTCGATGAGCTCAGGCGGTCTCGGAATGCTACCAATCGGTTCGGTGGGAATCGGCATTCGGCAATGCTATCGGCGCGAGTCGTGACCTGTCAACCGACCAAGAAAAAGCCCACAGCGATGTTCACTGTGACGCTTTGTCGTCACCCAATCGGCACGGCGGGATTTGACGCGTCCGGGCCGTCAGACCCGGGCCGTCCGACGGGCGGCGAGCGGAGCGGAGGAGCCGCACACTCACAACGACTTACAACACGCGACCCCCGGGATCGGTCCAGGCCTTCCATACGCTCAAGCGGTGCATCGACGAGCGGGCGGACTCGGACGGCTGTGCCGTGGAGCCCCTTTGGTTAACTAGCCCCCGGAGCCCGCCCCGACGCGCGCCGGACGCGCGACGGCTCACGGCTCGATGCCGAAGCTCCGCGCGAGGTCGCCGCGCACCGGATCCGCGCGCAACCATTCCAGGGCGACGAGGCGGGCGGCGACGCGCACGTATCCCGGCCCGAAGCAGTTGACGAGAAGCTCCTCGTCGGCGGGGCTCAGGTGCGCTGCGAGGATGGCCGGTCGCAAAGCCTGCCGGCGCGGGGCGAACTGGAACAGCCCCCCGAAAGACTCGCGCTGCTCGCCCGGACCCTGGCGTGGGAAGCCCCGACAGAACGCGTTCAAGTGGATCATGATGCTGTTGATCACGACGGCGTGCGCCAGGAACTCATAGACGCGCGGCGGACGCTCTGCCTCCCACCGATAGGTCGAGATGACCGAGGTGGCCCCCTCGTTCTGCCAGAAGTGATCTTCGCCGAGCGACTCGCTGGTGATCGCGATGAACGGGCGCCCCGCTGCCTGGGCCTGCGCGTAACAGAGCAACGGTCGGGGGAGCGGCCGGCACGCCTGGAGCTCCGACGGGGTCAGCTCTGCGTCGCGGAACTCATCGAAGTTCACCTCGAAGTACCAGCTGCGCTGCTGGCGATTCAGCTCGTACAGCAAGTACGCGAGCGCGTACTTATCGAACGCCGGGGTGCCAAAGAAGCGCACGCGGATGGGCTGTACCCGGCTGGGCGACAGGGCGCTAAACAGCACCACCGCCGAGGCCACCACGGCGCCGGCCAGCGCCACCCGGCGCAGGGACGGCAGCGCGCGAGCCAGACGCTCACGCCAAGGGGGCGCGCCCTCCGTCCGCGGCGACCGGCTGAGAATGGCGACCACGACGGCGAGCGCTAGGAACCCGACCGTGCCCTGCTTGAACAGGTAGCTGCGCATGTAGAACGCGAGCGACAGCGCCACTCCGCTTTGCCGCTCCAGCCACTCGTACAACAACACCTGCACCGACACGAACATTGTCACCAAGGCAAGGGCCGGCTGGATCGCCTTGGCCCCAGGCCGGCTGGTCACGAGCTCGACGAGCAGGCCCCAGAGGCGCAACAGCATACCCGCTCAGCTCCCGACGGTGCTCAGTGAGCGGCTGCCGTGAGGTCGCGCAGTTCGAGCGGGCGCGGCAAGCTCCGCAACTCGTAGCGGACACCGTGCGGAATGCCCGTCACGTCCGAGGACGGGAGGAACACAAAGATGCTCTCTTCCTCCCCCGGCTCCACCCGCGCCGGGTACACGAGCAGCGAGCGCACCGCGGCGTCGAGCGAGTCCCAGAGCGCCGGGGCGACCGCGCGCAAGTCTAGGATGCCGCGGACGCCGCGACCCGCGAACTGCACGTCGACGCGATCGTCGGTGCCGCTCAGCGGCAGGTCCTGGTCGCAGCCGTTCTCGATGTGAATGCGCAGGACTTTGTACCGGTTCTGCACCGAGTTCAGGACGAACAGGATGTGCTCAATCTCCGTCGAGAAGCGGATCCGCGCGGTGTCGCCGCAGCGGCTCTCCGCTTTGTAGAAAACCTTGCGGCCCTTGCGACCGTTGCCTGCCGGATCCGCGCGAGTGTCGGCGACTCCGCTGAAGAGGAACACAGAGAGGAAGGACAAGGCCGTGATGCGCATGGAGACCTCCCGCGTGGAGCGCGCGCAGCGACACCAACGACGGCCCCGGGCGAGCCGCCGGCACCGTCACTGATGCCGCCCCGCGCGACGGACGTCAAGGGTAGGCTGCGCGTGCCCGGCCCACGCCGCCCGGCGACCGGGACCCTAGGAGATCCCCGAGTATCCAACCCGGACGACGACCGATGACGATTCCCTACTCACAGCACGGGGCAGCGCGAAGAAAAAGCCCCACATGCCAAGTCGATGTGAGGCTTGATCTTCACTCAGTCGGGACGGCGGGATTTGAACCCGCGACCCCCTGAACCCCATGCGAATCGCTAGGGCACCGAGTTACGACACCCAGTAGCAATCACGCGAGGTTCTGGGCATCGGTGTCGTGATTCGGCCCCCGAACATCAACCGGGAATTGTGAGAAAGTCACAACGAGACTTGCAACGCCCCACACCGTCCCACTCGGAGTAGCTTTTTCTGACGTCCGCCAGCGCAGAATGGGCCTCGGCCAGCGTCGATATCAAGTACGTGACTCCCGCGGGTCCTAACCAGGTTGCCAAGTGACAGGTCGGATCCTAGGATAGGGTTGAGGTCTCGCGCGGCGGGGGCTCGCTGCCGAAGCCCCGCGACATGGCGCAGGCCGAGCAAGCCCGTGGGCAGGAGAAAGGACTGGATCATGAAACGGAGCCGCTTACGTACGCTGACCTGGGCGACAGGGATTGCCGTTCTCGCCGCCACGCTGGCGCTTGCTGGTTGCGACCGCGAATCGCGGGCGGCCAAACCAATCGAGCACGCGCCGGTCGTGCGACAGGGCGATCGCTCGCCGATCCGATGGGGGACGGCGCATCGCCAGGTGCCACCCGAAGTTCTCGGCCGGGTAGCGAGACAGACGGCCGGCGCTTTGGCTCCCATCGCGCCTTCGGACTGGCCCAGTGGCACCTCGTGGCGCCCGTTGCGAAACTTCGGGCCGTTCTATGCGGGCTCCCACCTGGGACATGTCCAGGTCGTTCTGCACGGCGGCACCAGCAGCAACTTCGCCACGTTCGCCTATAACGACTTCCTCACTGCGAGCCCCGATCAGTCGATCTATCAGAAGTACTACGGCTCGCCTCTCCCGAGCTCAGGGCCGCCGGCCGCCGACCCAGCTCCGGGGGCGTTTCCGAGCAACGACGGCTTTCTCAACGTCCTCCTCTCCCTGTCGCGCATTCGCTATACGAGCCGGTTTGGTGGGAGCGTCGAGCTCCTCTTCGTGAGCAGCGAAGACTACCAGGGAGAGGCGCGGTCGGCCGGGACCAGGTGGGATGTTGGCGCCCTCGAACTGAGCGTCTACGTCACGCCAGTAAAGTCCCTGTTCAACCCCCTCAGCACCGGGCTCTTTGGCTTGGCGAGCCGCGTGCACGTCGAGCTGACGGCGCTGGACCCCGTCGCATACACCTCCCCGAGCGCGCTTGCGCCGCTCGTCCGGAACCCAGGCGACGACGGGGCGGCGCTCAACAATCTGTTACTCCAAGCCGCGCGGCAGCTCGAAACTGGCGGGGCCAGTTTGCAGTTCCGGCGCGACGCCGACCGACTCACGCACGCGTACGTGCATACGCAGTTCCAGCAGTTCCTCGGCCCGACCGAGGTGGTGGACACGATCTGGATCAGCGACGACTTCCTCGATCTCGCGACGCGCGTCGCCGAAGGCGTGGCGTTGCTGGAATTCCGGGTGGTCGACGTGAACCTGAATACAGAGCCCGGTGAAGAAGAGATCCATTTCACGGTCGCACTGCAACACATGTTCGAGCCCGGGTCAGTCGGTCCGGAGGACCCGGTGGTCAGTCACACGTTTCGTGAGATCGGCAATCGGGAGGGAACGCCCTTCGCGACGGTCGGCGCGTTCACGTTCCCCGAATGCGACCGGTTGCTCGCCAGCATCATGGCGATCTCGGTGATTGAGACCGATGGTGTGACGCAGGATGACAGGTACCAGAGCATCGTCAGGTCGCTCGAGGCTCTGGATTGCGGGGTACTGCGCCAGCGATTCAACGCCGGCCAGTTCGGCATCGTCGCCGAGCTCCCCGTCGAGGACGAAGTGCTGCTCCAGGACGACGAGGTGAAAGGCACCTTCTCACACGTCACGAGAATCGGGCTGACCCGCCGGTAGGCCAACTCGGACAGGCGAGGAGGCCACGGAATTCGGTGCCCGGAGAATTAGGAGAGTCAAAACTCAGCGGCGGGAGCCGGTGAGGACGAATAGGTTTGGTGCGGCTGGCAGCTCCTCGAACCGCCCCACGGCACCCCAAATGTGAGCCTCTGGCAACTCCTTGAGGCCTAGCCCAACGTCAGCGAGTGGTAGGAACTACTCGAGGCGGTGAAGAGGGTCGGCGTACTCCTCGTCATCGGCACCAGGTCGCGGAGCGGGGCTCAGAGCACGTCAAAGAGATGCTCACTCAGAGCGGCTGTTCGTTTCTTCTAGTCTGGGTAATTCTCGAGCGTTGCGAAGTCGTCCAGGTACAGGCATTCCTCCCTGGACCTCCGGGCGCATTCAAGTTGTGTACGCTGAATGACAGCTGAATGTCGGGAACCGTTCCTCGTCTAGCAGAAAGGCATCCCGCAAACCAGCCCGCGATGGTGAGCCAAAGGGTGCCAAGGGCGACGTCCGCCAGCGACGAAATCTATGCCGGCGGAGAGCGTGACCGAGCTGCGGCGGCACCTCAACTCGGCCGCTCGCTTGGCGGTTTGGCGAGCTCAGCGCGGGGAGCGCACAGTCCACGAGGGAAGGACAATCGGACTGTTGATCAAGAGCCTGGCCCGGCAGCTTTAAACTCTTGTCATCATCCTTATCACAGCTATCACCGATACCGTCACGGTCTGAATCCGCCTGGTCATTTGGAACCAAGCGACAGTTATCGAGTGAATCAAAATATCCATCCCCATCCGTATCGTCGCACGCGTCACCAGCCCCATTCTTGTTCACATCGCTTTGACGAGGGTTGTAAGCTAATGGACAGTTGTCTCTATCATCTCCTACTCTGTCTCCGTCAACATCTTGTGCCGAAAGAACTCTAATGCTGATCGTCGCAAGCCCGCGATTTCCTTCCCGATCCGAGACGGTTAGCGTTATGCGGTGTCTTCCGGGAGTTAGGCTATCTAGCGCGATTTCAGGTCCCCTACCGATCTCCCCGTCCAGGTCAGAGGACCAAGAAAACGACTCGTCACTAGACGGCGTATCCTCGTCATCGGACGGCACTTCCTTCGGGTCGGACACCTCTCCATGAAGAATGATCGGGTCCTTTAGGAAAAAGCTGGCATTCTCTTGGGGCGATACGATGAATGCCTTGGGAGGGGTCTTGGCAACGGTAAAGGGGGAATCGGAATCGTCTTGACCCGTGTTGACACCGTCGTTGGCTAGCACCCGAACCAACGTCTTGCTACTACCGGGAACAGTGCTGGTCTCCCATTGTAGCGGTCCCGGTTTCTTAGACAAGTTGGTGGCCTAATCACGCCGCCTGCCGCGTGAGGCTCGCGCGGACGTCGGCCGGAGTCCGATGGCCGTGCCGCTCGAGCAACCACTCCCGATTGTACC
>Ga0247727_10010198_pt1 | contig 16724 bp, 5 predicted proteins | sample WisWelCaveWW1625_FD_202498 | JGI IMG/M metagenome (GOLD analysis project Ga0247727, IMG submission 202498) | Biofilm microbial communities from Wishing Well Cave, Virginia, United States - WW16-25 | ecosystem: Environmental > Aquatic > Deep subsurface > Groundwater > Cave microbial mat | place...
TCTGGAAATCTTAACTCCAAGCGTTGCATGTTTTCGCATTATAAAGAGAAAAAACAAAATAACCTAAAAAGGCATTAGAATATATGCGGTGCGCCAATGCAGGCGCACATTATAGAAGCGCCGTAACAATGGCGGCGCCTAGATAACCCGCGCAGCGGTAATGAAGATAATGCTGCTTTTCTCCCACGAGTCTCAATCAATAACCTTTTTAAATAGCCCTACATTCCAAAACCATTCTCTTTAAAAATAAAGCAGAGGAGGGATTATTATGGCAAATTTCAAATTAAACATAGCGGACCCGCAGGAAAAAAAATGCTTCAAGGCGGAAGTCAAGGATAGCAATGGGGAGCCTTTCATGGGCCTGAATATCGGCGAAAAGATCGAAGGCGGCAAAATAGGATTTGAAGGGTATGAATTCGAGATAACAGGCGGCATGGACAATTGCGGATTTCCCATGAGAAGAGGCATATTGGGGATAAGAAAAAGGATAACCATGTATAAAGGCCTAGGTTACAGAGGCGGCCTGCCAGGCATCAAAAAACGGAAGACTGTATGCGGCCACAAGATCAACGAGAGGATTGCAGCAGTAAATCTCAAGGTAACAAAACAGGGCGCAAAGAAACTCTCTGAAATGTTGGGCAAGGAGGAGAAACCAGCGCAATAAATCATGGTCAAATCGAAAGCAGCTGAAAAAGGGGATTTTTTACAGCCAGAAGTGAACATCGGCATGGTGGGTCATGTCGACCATGGCAAAACAACCCTTTTGGAACGGCTTTCGGGTGTATGGACCGATACGCATTCTGAAGAAATTAAGCGAGGCATCACAATACGGCTTGGCTACGCTGACGCGACTATATGCAAGGAAGGCGATGCCTTTACGACAAAACCCAAAGACAAAGCCAAGGCGCAACAACTGCGCAAAGTGAGTTTTGTCGATGCTCCGGGCCACGAAAGCCTCATGGCAACAATGCTTTCAGGCGCAACCATCATGGATGGAGCTTTGTTGTTGATTTCAGCAAACGAGGAATGCCCGCAGCCACAGACAAGAGAGCATCTTATGGCTTTGGAAATAATTGGGGTAAAAAACCTGGTTATTGTGCAAAATAAGATAGATGCTGTCAATGAGGAGAGGGCACTGAAAAATTATGAGCAGATAAAAAATTTTGTCAAGGGCACGAGCTTTGAAAACGCCCCCATCATTCCAATATCCGCACAGCATTCTGTTGGCTTTAATGCACTCATTAAGGCTATTGAAGAAACAATCCCTACTCCAAAGAGAAATGAGAATGACAGTCCCTTGTTTTTAGTTGCAAGAAGCTTTGATATCAACAAACCTGGAGCCTTGCTTAAAGACATAACTGGAGGTGTCTTAGGCGGTGGCCTGAAAAAAGGCATCTTGCAGAAAGATACTGAGATTGAGATCAGGCCCGGAAGAAGCGTTTTGGAAAAAAATAAGAATGTTTGGAAACCAATTAGAACAAAAATTATTGACCTAAAGTATGGGGGCGCGTCAGTTGAATCAATACATCCTGGAGGCACTGCTGGCATTCTGACATCATTGGATCCTTCCATTGTGAAGGCTGACCAATTGATAGGTTCTGTTGTGGGGTTGCCTGGAAAATTGCCGGAAGTCTTTTACACTATTGTCCTTAAGCCAAATCTGCTACAGCGCGTAGTGGGAACTCAAGAAGAGCTTGCTGTAGAAGCCATAAAGATGAATGAGACCTTGATGCTTAATGTCAATGCCGCAGCTACTGTTGGCGTTGTTGTTGACCTGAAAAAAGGCAATGTGCACTGTGTGTTGAAGATTCCCATCTGCGCAGAGATTGGAGCGCGCATTACCATCTCAAGAAGGATCGGCAATCGGTTCAGGCTGATTGGTTATGGCATATTGGTGGAAGGAAAGACGACGCCTTAGTTGGGTTACTTGCATTTCTCGATATATTTTTTTTGAAAAGAGCCAGTGCGTGTAAAGTCCTCTGCGGAAGAAATCAGCTGTCTGAATGCTTCAGATTGGCTTGGTTGGTTCGAGGGCGCAACAAATTCTTTGGCGTAATGGCGTTTTCCGTCGGGGCAAGGCTTATCAAGAAATAATCGCATTGAAAGTGGCTGTTTTTTGTCAAAATTCAATGTGTATTCGATGCCAACAGCTGAAGTGTCGTCTTGCATTGGAGATGTTCGAATAACCCTATACTCAAGCTGGCTTCCATTTTTACTATGTGTCGTAATTTCGTAAGCGACTCTGGGAAAATTACCTATAATTGGGTCATATCTATTCAAAAAGATTTCCCCAGCCAAATATGCGCCAAAAGTTGCCGCTACAACAATGCCCGGGACTTGCCGCCATCGCTGATTCATACAAAAAGGATTATTGCTTTTTTAATAAATGTTTCTCTAAAGAAAATGAAAAGTCATTCATCAAATGGCTGATTTGAAAATTTTTCTTTGTTTATTCTTTATGCGTTGGTTTAGTTCATTGAAAGTATCATTTTGTATTTTTATTAGTGCTAATTCATTGATACATAGCCTATTGGATTTCTTCATTGGTCTTTTGAGGAATAAAAAATAATTTCATGAATTACAATTCTGACACCCATCCTGCTAAGAACTTGGCTGCTGAAGAAAAACACAGACGCGATAGCATAAAACAAGTTAAGATTTCTTTTTATCAAATCAGTATTGCTATTCTTTAGAATAACGAGGATTGAATTGTAATTCATGAGATTTTAAGGAAGGTATCTTTTTAAGGGCTTTCTGTCGTTAATCACCTCTCATTGCTTTTGTCACCTGTGCTTCATTATAAAGCTTTATAAATAGTTGTGCCGTGTTGCCGTCTATAGAGAGATGATTGTGGGGTCACTGCTGTGAATTACGCAGCAGTTCATAGTACGTTGGGTGCACGCAGTATAGTGTACGCACAAGGGCAATGAAAAAAAGAGATGTACGTGTAGTTCTATTACTAATATTAGCATTATCGCTGTTGGCCGATTCTTATGCTGGCAGCGATTTTCCCTCAAACAACGAATCTCAGCCCATTTTGCACTTTGATTCTAGTAAAGCAGACTATTTTGCGTTAAACCTATCCGAGGTGTTCAGAAATGTATCTAACTCCACTTTGACGTATGAAATCAGCATATCAACCCCTATGTTGAATTATTCCCTTACGAAGAACGATTCTGATTTTGCATTATTGCTTAATGAGTCAGGGATATACCAAGTAAGCGTATATGGGTTTGAGGTAATGCCTAATCAGACAGCAATGAATCTTGTAAATAAAAATCAATCGACAATTGGCAATTATTCCAGGCACAGCGAGACAAGCTTAAACAACATCACGACATCCAATGAAACAGTAAAACCAAATGCAGCATCCATCATAAAAAAAGAAAAAGAAGGATTCTACTTATCGCAGGAAACCATGAGTTCTCTTGGCAGGGCATATGCAATGCACTTTACTGTTACAGCGCATGATCGTGGATCTGCCATTGCCACAGACAAAAGCGAGTATACCTTAGGTGAGATGGTGGTCATTTCTCTGGGGATGGTGCAGGAAAACGACACCGTCCGCATAGTGCATGGATTTGAAGAGTACTTATTCTTAGGCAACGCTGAATCGTTGATTGAATTCATTCCCCCAAGCATTGGCTTGTATCGAGTTGTGTATCAAAGCGGGGAATGGAACGCCACAGCATCATTCAAGATTTTACCATATCAGGAGCAGACAGAAAACATCATCATGCTGCAAAAGAATAGTTTTTTTGCAGGCGAACACGTGCGTATTTCCCTTGCTTATAATGCAGCAATCCACGATAGCAATGCTTCACTCTATATTCAGGCTGAAGATGCCATTTACCATCTTATTGGAAATTTTTCCCAAGAGTTGATTTTTGTGCCTCCATCGCCGGGACTCTATGAAGTGAAAATTGAATTGGGCAATAAAGTGGTTGACAGCGGGCAATTTGAGGTGCTTGGGGCCCAGCTTAATAATACAGCTTTGATACATATTGAGGAAAAGGAATATTTTATTGCGGATAGCATAACCCTAACTCCGCTAACACTTTTGGACAGCGTGCTGCTTGTGATTGAAGGGTCTGCGCGGGAATTTTACAATGTTTCTGATGCTATGACCGTGATTCCCCAGATTCCCGGCTCTTATGAAATCATAGGGAAAAAAGGGAATGTGATAGAGTACCACAACCTAAGCATTCAATTCCGGGAAGAGAACCAGAATGTTTTCAATCTTGATGAACCCGTAAATCTTCACGTTTCGCTGAAGGAACGTGCTGACCCGTTCAGGAGTTTGCTGAATATTTTGTTTGGGACATCTCCCCTCAATGAAATATCATTTTACATCAAGGATCATCAAGAGGATGCAAGGTTCAATTTGAGCGTGGAGCAGTTATCAAGAGAATATTTTTCAGTTATGATCTTGCCAAATCCAGACATATCGGAAAGTGCGTATACGCTTGTGGCCTCTGCCAGAGTTGATGATAGGATTGTAAACACCACAACCACGTTCTTCTGGAAGAAACAGGATTACCAGCCAGAACCGGAAGAAGGGCAGGATGATCAGCTTGGGCCATTCATGGGTTTGATGGATGGAAAATTTACCTTGGATGAGCAGCCTGCATTCATCTTTGATTTTACCCCTATTCTCCCAACACATCGAAATGCAATTGAATTAGCCATGAAGAAAATGAAGGCAGAATCCTTTACCGCATATGTGGTGGGGCATGAGGAAAATGCAGCTTTCAACCTAAGCGTGGAACATCTGGAATTTGACACGTTTAATGTCTCAATACAAACGAATCCAGAGATTAAGCCAGACATGTACCTTATAGAGGCATTGGCTACTTTTCGTAATATCTCTGTGAAGCGGCAGTACGCATTCTATTGGGGGCCTTTGGTAAAAGAAATTTTTATTGAAAGATATAATCTATTCGTTCAGCAACAGATTGATAATAATGATTCTGCAGTCGGTGCACTTATTACAATCAATGATTCTACATCAGATAGTTATGCAACAAAGAATAACGGCACGGCTGTCAACGATTCCTTTGCAGATTTTCTATTCGATAATACTGTTGCTTCAGTTGATGCCAGCGTGTCTCAGATAGACCCGCAGCGAATTCTCGGCTTAGAGGGATTTGAGCCCATGGATGAGCAAAATAAAACTGTGTTTGAATTCATTGAGTCAATTATCATAGACAAAAATAACAAATCAATCAATGCTGATATTATTTTCTATAGGGATAATAAAGTTGTCAGGCGTATATCAAACATTCCTGCGTTGACACGATTCAGCATCCGGAGTTTGGATCCATCTGTCAAGTTAAATATCTGGAGTTCTGCAGGCCGAGGCCAGGGCTACATAACTCTGAAGCAAGATGGAGTTCTTACGACCTATTCTTTACGCCAGCAGGCGGCTGAAGGAAGTGCAGCGTTATATGAAATTAAGAAAACAACCGCAACATTAGAAAATGGCACAATCCATTATTCTGAATCTCTACATGAAAATGTTCTCGGTTACAATAGCGGTACCAAATTCTTCCTGCCACAATTTTCCCTTGAGATTCCCATCAAAAGCTTTGGCACGGGAAATGTTGATGTGATTTTTGATGATGAATCCCAATTCAACGCAACGCCCATAAATCTTGAGGAAGGTGTCTATGACGTTGTTCTTGATCCGCTTGAAGGGCCAATTGAACAGATTGAATTCAGCAATTTGGAATTTAATGGCAGCTTTGATGTTGGAATAGATACCGTACCGCTCGATATAGGGTCTGTACCAGAAAGGTTCTGGATGAAAGTGTATGCCATTGACCCAACAAAAGTCTCATTCGCCACAGCGACAGTCACATCAATAGCGCAAGGCTCTGAATTGTACAAATGCCAGGATTGGATTTTTGAAGCGCGTCAATGTGCTGGGAGCTGGGCAAAAATCATGGATCTGGAACCAGGAAAGCTGTACACGCATACCTTGACAGCGCAAGACCCGGGTTACGCAGAATCTGGCGTCGCATCTGTTAACACTAACAAGTCTTTGTACCATCCAAATGAGCATGTTAAGCTTACAATGGTTGTGTTGGATATTCGTGGGCATTTAGTTTCAGGGGCTGCAGTAACGTTAGATGTTACCGATCCCGCCAACCTTTCGACAAGGTTTGCTACAAGCGCAAACTCAATTACAGAAGTGCAAGCTGGCATTTATGAAGCTGAGTTTAGGAGCACCACGCTGGAAGGCAACTATTCCTTATTTGTGAATGCCACAGCCCAAGATTCAAACAATAGCATGCGGTCTTATTTCACCGTAAAAAGCTTTTATGAATTCGACATTTTGAGGGATACGCCTGTCACCATCGATCCATTCAAAGGGCCTTTTGTCTCGGCATTGCATATTGTTTCTCTAGGTGCAACTGAAGAGTTTGATGTCACTGAAGTATTGCCCATAAACTTCAGCATCTTACAAGCAACTGGAGCAACTATAATCTCCTCAGGCAATAAAACTTTTCTCCAGTGGGACAATGTCAACAACGACAGCGAAGTTTCATACGTTGCAAATTCTCCTCTGATAACTCCTGACTTATGGGAATTAGGACCGGCATTCATTACATATCCTGGAGGTCAATTTGTTGAAGCGCGGCCTTGGTATTTGGCAGTGGATCCAATAGTCATTGAAACAGCGGATCAGGATTTTTATGAGCAAAACAATACTGATGCTGCAACCATTCGTGATAGTGGTGGATTTACTGAGACACAGGCCCAGGATTGCCAGGCAGGAACATGCATTTCTACCAACTCCTGGCTAACAGGCCTATATAATTTTGCAGATGCTGAGCCGTATTATTGCAGCTGGAATGCGACGGTAAACTATACCATTGCGGGATTTAGTGGAAGTCAGATAAATAACATCACGATTCGTTGGAGCGGCTGCTGGAGCGGAATTTCGGCAACGGGCACCAGCCACTGCGCCAATGAAGGCAATCCTGAATTCGATACCGGGGCAGGAAATGACGGCAATTTTGACATGTATATATTTGACGGTACAACCTATCAACTCTTGACATGCATCAACACCATGAATGCCGAGTGCCGTGGTGACAATTCTGTGGATTTGGGAGATTCAACAACTGCACCAGCTTGGGGGCAGGCTGACGGCTACAACAACTTTACTTTTCGAAGAACATCAGGATTCACTGACGGGTTTACAACCAGTAATCAGATCAGCATCAAATTCCACACATACTCTAATACTGGCTGTGGAAGCACCAACACCTTAGACGATATTATAATGGCCATTGACTATGCGAATTTGACCGTAGACTATTACTCAACTGCTGGCGATGCTGAAAATCCTCGAATGAATGTATCCTTAAACAATTCAATTGCTGGCATCTATGACGTTGTAAACATCACAGCAAATGTATCTGACAACCAAGGCCTGCATACCTGCCGGTTTTTCATGAATGGGACTGCAAATGGGGCATTTGTCATCCATAATAAGACGGTGATAGGCACCAACGACCAATGCAGCCAGAATTTTACGATTTCGTTGGCGAGGGGAAGCGCCATCAATTTTACAGTCATCGTCAACGATACATCCACTGCTGTTGCGGGTGGTAACATCAACAGAAGCCAACAGATATTTACTGTGCAGAATAAACTGCCGATAAAACCAGTCATATTATTCCCCAACAATAATGATAATTTGCCATACAGCACCGTGCCCATTAATGTGACGTTTGCAGCGGATCAAGACAGCGATCCATTGACAATTTACTATTATCTTGACGGTATTTTCAATACTTCAACTTCACAAAATATTACTCTAAATTTGACAGATGGTACCCATATCATCAATGTAAGTGTGTACGATGGCTTCGGCTCGAGCACCAATGCGACAGTCACATTTACGGTCGATTCTGACATTCCAAGAATTGTTGGCTCCATGCCAGCCATGTATGAGAATGTCCATAGGCCCATTGTGACATTCAATTACAGTGTTTATGACCGCAGCGACCTATCTATGGACTGCAATTTGACTGTTAATGGAAGGATTTTGCAGTCAAACATTGTATCTCCGGTAAATATCTCGAATTTCAGGAATGTTACCGGATTAGGCACCGGAATTAAGCAGTGGAATGTAACATGCTGGGATAATGATGCGAACATCAATACGTCCAATACATACAATTTTACTTATGATAGGGTTGACACGGTTGTAAGCGTTGAAACCAATCAATCAAGTTACGGGCAAGGCAACAACGTTACGCTCATCGGTTCACTTGCGTCGAAAAGCACCGATCAGGAATCTGGCTTTAGGCATCTATTGGTGCCATCCATCCAGGTGGGCAACGGTTCCACTACTAGCGGGGATGCCACCATAACTCTTCCCAGGCCGATGCTGGATTCAAATTATGCAGTCATAATTACCGCTTCTGATGAAGACGATACACAAATTGGCATGTATGGGGCAAGAACCACTACGTCATTCAATGTGCGGCTTGAAGATGATGCAGGCAACGCAGAAGCAGGGTCTTTCCACTGGCTTATTGTGCCATTTGGAGAGCATAACCTCTCCGGATTCAAAATAAAAGCAGGCAATGGATCAACGACCGCATCCAACCCTGTAACCATTGCTTTTGAGACTGCTATGGACGACACTAATTATACCGTCCTTTCTACGGCTGAAGACGAGGATGCAACACAAGTCATGATGTATGGCAGCAAAGCGTCTGGAAGTTTCGCTGCACGGATGGAAAATGATAACAACCAGGCAGAAGCCGGAGATTTTACGTGGGTTGTTCTTTCCTATGGGGAATACCGCTACAATGGATTTAGTTTCAAGTCAAATAACAGCAATACCAATACCTTTAATCCTGTGACTGTCAATTTTGTGACTCCATTTATTGATGCCAATATTTCTGTTCTTTCCACTGCTGAAAACCAGGCTGATGAGCAGATCATGATGTATGCCAATCGGTCTGTTTGGAATGTTTCTTTGCGCATGGAAGACGATGGAAGCGCCACTGAAGCAGGGGATTTTGACTGGGCAGCGTTTCCCTTCGGCGCTGATTTTACTCCAGCAACCCAAACCTCATTTGTTAATTACACATTCTTCAATACCCAAAATTATACAAAAGTATCAGATGTGAACATTATCATTGAAGTCAGCTATTACAATGCTTCCGGTTCTGTCAGAGTTAGCAATAATTATCCGGACCTGGAGATCCAGGTATTCAATGGCAGTGATTTCATCCACTCTGAAGTATGTGATTTGGATGATACGTATGACAAAGCAGGTCGCTTTTATTATAATTGCAGCAGAAGCATCCTGAATAACACAGTGCTTGAGCGCTGGAATAACAGCCTCAACAGGAAAATAAGAATACGTGGCATTGACTTTGATGGCAATGATACCATAAACTATACCTCTGTTTTTGCAGAAATATCCTCTGCGTCAAAGATTGAGAATTTTGGATTGCTTAACAAATCAGGATTCTTGGAGATGCAGGTCCAGAAGAACATATCAAACATCTGGCAGACAATAGCAGTGGTATACAACCAATCAATAAACATAAGCGCAAACTATACTTCAAACCTGTCTGTTTATTGGACCGGCTGGAAGCCAGGCGCCTCAGATGGAGGGCAGATGCGTGCCTTAATTTCATTATATGACCTCAATTACAGCCTGTTCCAAAATTACAATGGCATCAATGTCAGCGATTCGTATCAGTTCTTGGTCTTTGACACTGGAGCTCCTGATTTAATGCTGCATTATCCTAGTAATGTGACGGTATCCGGCAGGGATGTTATGTTCAATTTTTCAGCAATCGACTCCACGGACTTGTCGATGGTTTGCAACCTGACGGTCAACTATAAAGCACTGAAAACAGGCATCGACGCACCAAATGGATCTTATGTCTTGATCAACATTTCAGGGCTTAGGGAGGGCATGAATTACTGGAACGTTTCATGCATCGATGATGGCGATAATGTCAGAAATTCCGAGACTGCGAATTTTACCTTTGACAAGATCCAGGGCATTTTGAGCATCCTTACAAACCAAAGCCTGTATACTCAAGGCCAGAATGTGACGCTAATTGATTCCAGGACAAATACAACAGAAGATGCAGAGCGCGCCAGCGTTAAGGTGCTTGCCCCTATGATTCAGAGTGGCAACGGAACAACCAATGCAGCAGGTGATGCGCAGGTAATTCTACCATTGCCAATGCCTAACAACCAATATGCGGTCATCGCCACTTCACAGGATTCAGCTAACACGCATGTGGCCATGCACAGCAGCAAGAATGAAAGTGCATTTAGCATACGCATAGAGGATGATGTCAGTGCAGGGACGGCACAAACTTTTGATTGGCTCGTTGTTCCCTTTGGAGAATATGACCTCAATGGCTTCAAGATAAAAGCAGGCAACAGCAGCACATCCGCCAATAACCCCCAAACCATTACTTTTGTTTCGGCAATGGACTCTGTCAACTATACAATTATTTCCACGGCCGCGGATGAGGATGATACACAGATAGCAATGTACCTTTCACGGGGTGTCAGCAGTTTCCAGATTCAGATGGAAGATGACGGGAATAATGCTGAAGTGGGCAGCTTTGATTGGGTTGTTATTGAAAATGGAGAAACAATCATTGATGGAGTTTATGTCAAGGCAAACAGCAGCACTACATCAGCTGCAAATCCGGTTACCATTACTTTCACAAACAGTATGCAGAATACCAATTACTCAACTCTCGTTACCGCACTTAATCAAAACAGGAACGGTATTGCAATGTGGACAAGTAAGGCTGCAGCTAGCTTCAATGTCAAATTGGAAGATGACCAAGGCAACGACCAAGCGGGAGAATTCAACTACCTTGCCATCACCGCCTCTGCCAACGTTACGCTTGGCGGTAGCTCTCAGTATGCCAATTATTCCTTTGCCAATAGTTCCAACTTTAGCAAGGTTTCTGATGTCAGGATAATTGTAGAAGTAGCATATTACAATGCAACCGGCTCTGATTCAAAGCAAAATTCAAGACCGGATATCGAGATTGAATTCTACAACGGCAGCGCCTTCGAGCATAAGGCAACCTGCGATCTGGAATTTTTCTATGGGAAAGGGAGCAGGGCATTGTACAACTGCAGCGCACGCGCGACAAATGCTTCAGTAATAGTTCCCTGGAATCTAAGTTACAACCGCATCATCAGGATGAGGGGCATCAATATGGACTATAATGATACCATAAACTGGACCTCAATCTATGCGCAAATTTCAAGGCCCTCAAAAATTGAGAATGTTGGGCTTTTCAACAGGAGCGGTAGGCTTGTTTTGGAGGTGCAGTCAAATTCAACAAGCATCTGGAAGACAATTGCAGTGGTTTACAACCAGTCGTTGAATGTATCATCAAACCAATCCATCAATTTGTCAAATTTTTGGAGTGGCTGGAAATCTGATTCAAGCCAGGCAGGCCTTCATAGGGCATATGCTTCCTTTTTTGACAACAATTACAGCCTTATCCAGAATGCAGATGGCATGTACATCAACGATTCATATCTTTTTTATGTATTAGATATCCAAATTCCGAATGTTACCTTGATACGGCCAGATGACTTCGTAAATACTATCAATACAACTTTTTACTTCAATGTTTCGGACTCAAGCCCAATCATAAACTGCACTCTTATCCTCAATACCCGTAAAAATGTGACCAATAGCAGCATCACGGTCAATCAAGTAAACCAACTTACCGTCAACAATATGCAGGAACGCTTTTACAACTGGAGCGTAAATTGTACTGACACGGATGGAAATGTCGGTAATAGCACCTCAGTCAAGAATGTTACCGTTGATTACACCAAACCTTGGTTTAATCTGACCTATCCTTACCAGAACCAGACCATCCGCGTCAATTTTACTCAATTCAATTTCACGGTAAGAGATAATTTGGACAAAAACCTGTCGTGCAACCTTACGCTAAATAATGTAGTTAATGTCACCGATATCAACGCTTCCAATGGGACCATTACAAATTTTACTATCGTTGGAATGCCAGAAAACCTTACATTATGGTATGTGCAATGCCGGGATGACGCGAACAATACAAATGCTTCTGCAATTCTCAATTTCACCATAAATCTTGGCACTCCTCAATTTTTCCCCTTCAGCCCGCAGATAGCAGTCAATAATTCGTTGCCAACAACCGGCACGGTCGTCAATATTTCCACCAATGCAACGGACGAGTCGATGTTGAAAATAGTTATATTCTCATGGAATGACACCGGAACATGGGTAAATTACACCAATAGCTCATCGACAGTTGCTTCAGTAAACTATTCTGTGTCCGTTACCATTACCGCTGCCTTGGGGAAGGTGGTTGCATTCATGTTCTATGCAATCGACCACGCAAACAACATCAATGCAACGTCTGTGCAGACATTTGGCATCCAAAACTCACCTCCGTTCGCTCCGACTATATTGTTCCCACGAGACGGAGGATTCTTCAATCATGACCCGATTCCGTTAAACATCACCTGGCAGGCAGATTTAGACAATGATCCGATAACAGCCTTCTTCTATATCAACAATACCAGAAACAGCACTGCTCCGCAGAACAGCACGTTGAACGCAACAGATGGCTATTATTCCCTGAATGTGAGCCTTTTTGACACGAAAGTTTACTCTGCAAACGCAACCATATTCTTCTCAATAGATAGGATAAACCCTGTCGTAAACGCCACACTAAATAAAACAACAAATGTGAGGTTTGGAGATGTCATCAACATTACCGCAAATGCCACCGATGAGAATCAGTTGAGTTTTGGCCAAATCATCGTGAATGATACCGGCATCTTCCGTTATTTCAATTTCTCCCTGAATTCCTTGGCGGCAGGAACATTCAGCCAGAATATTACCATTAGCTGCGTTGCGAACTGTGTCATTAATTTTACTGCCCTTGTAAACGACAGTGCAGGAAATTTCCGTATGAATTCTACTAAGATAACGGTTTCCAATGCACCGCCTCCGTTGCCCATCATCGTATTCCCCGCATCCAATATGGAGACAAACCGGCAGCCCATGCCCATGAATGTTACCTTTGCAGCAGATCCTGAAGGGCAGCCAGTGACGATTTATTATTACATCAATGGAATTCTGAATCAAACATCCTTGACAAACACAACGTTGAATGCATCAGACGGGCAGTATGTCCTGAATGTGAGCCTTACCGACGGAATAGAATTCTCATCTAATGCCTCTGTTAATTTCACCATTGACACTCGGGCACCAATTGCAAACCGCTCATTCAACAAATCAGGCATTTACCGGTTTGGAGATGTGATCAATGTCAGCGCAAACGCAACGGATGAGCGCGAATTAAGCTTTGGCCAGGTTGTGGTGAATGATACAGGGGTTAAGAGATATTTCAATTTTTCATTGGATGGTTCCACGACAGCATCCTTTAGCTATGCCCATACCATAGCCTGCGGCCCAGAATGTGCCCTCAACATCAGCATTGTTGTTAATGATACCGCAGGCAATTACCGGACAAATGATACTGTTATTCTCATAAGCAACACCCTTCCTTTTACGCCAGCCATCCTATTCCCGACTCCAAACTTAAAGACCAACCAGCAGCCCCTGGCTATGAATATAACATACCAAGAGGAGATCGATGGAGACCCCATTACCATTTTCTATTACATCAATGGCGTTAAAAACCAAACAACTAGCGGCAACACCACCTTGAATGCATCCGACGGCCAATACATATTGAATGTCAGCTTATTTGATAGCATCGAATCCAGTGATAATGCAACAGTCAACTTCACCATAGATTTGACAGTTCCTATCATCAACTATACATTCAATAAAAGCCTAACATCCATAACCTTTGGCGACGCCATAAATATCAGCGCGAATATTTCAGATAATTTTGGATTGAGCTTCGCTCAGATAATTGTGAATGACACTGGCTTTAATCGCTTTTTTAACTTCTCTCTTGATGATTTGAACCTTGCACAAGCAAGCCAGAATATCACGATCAGCTGTTCCGTTGGCTGTGTCATCAATTTTTCTATCAGGGTAAATGATACCGCGACAAATGTGAGGACCAATACGACCTTAGTGGAAATCGGAAATACCCCTCCTTTCAATCCGATGATTTTGTTCCCGCGGAATAATTCCAAGCTCAATATCCAGCCTCTTGATATAAACGTGACATTCCAGAAAGACGTTGATAACGATCCCACAACAATTTTTTATTACATCAATGGGAGGCTTAATCAAACTTCATTCACGAACATCACATTCAATGCTTCCGACGGCATCTATCTTTTGAATGTCTCGATTTCTGACGGTAAAAACGTCAGCAGGAATATCTCCATCAATTTCAGCCTTGACACGATAAAGCCAATAGTCAATTCATCTTTGAACAAGACAACACCATTGCGCATCGGAGATGTAATCAATGTGTCAGGAAATGCGACCGATGATGTAGAATTAAGTTTTGGCCAAGTGGTGGTAAATGACACCGGAGCAAAAAGGTACTTCAACTTCTCTCTTGATGGGCAAACCCAGGGAAGCTTCAGCCAAAGCATAGCGATAACCTGCGCATATACGTGTGTCATTAATTTCACAGTCATCACAAATGATAGCCACAGCAATGTCAGGATGAATGACACCATACGAAGTGTTGAGAATACTCCTCCCAATAATCCAACCATCCTCTTGCCCCTCAATGGATCGTTCCTGAACAGCCAGCCGGTCTGGCTCAATGTCACGTTTGCAGCAGATGCAGATGGCCATGCAAGCACTATTTTCTATTACATCAACGGACTGTTCAATCAAAGTTCATTAAGCAATGTGACCTTCAATGCAAGTGATGGCTTTTACAAGCTAAATGTATCCTTAAGTGATGGATTCAATTTCTCACAAAATGTGACCATCAATTTCACATTGGATAGGGTTGCGCCAAACATAACATTGTTCGGGCCCCTGAACAACTCAAAATTATTCACGCAGAATGTGGTTTTCTTTTTCAATGTAACTGATGTTCTTGATTTCAATCCCCTTTGTAATCTGACCATCAACGACCAAGTGAATCAGTCTCATTTTGAAGCAATAAACGGCACGAATACATCCGTCACGGTAACCAATTTCGATGTCGGGCAATATAATTGGAGTGTTACCTGCCAGGACAATGCGAGCAATACGGCATTTAGCGGCTATTTCCTCTTTAATGTTACTCCTCCAGACCTTGAAGTTTCAAGCATTGATATCTTTTTTAATACGTCTATTTTTGAGGAGCAGGCAAATATTACTGTATTTGCAAATATCACCAACATCGGGACCGCATCAGCATCAAGCATCCTCGTCAGATTCTATGAAGTGATTGTAGGTGGATCTATCTCTCAGATTGATGTGGACAGAACAATCTCAACCTTGGCTCCTTCACAAAACACAACAGTAAACGTCACCTTCCGATTCTCAATTGGACTGCATGAGATACAAGTTGCGATAGATCCGCTAGGATCCATTGGTGAGCAAAATGAAACCAACAACAATGCAAGCGTAAATATTACTATCCCTCTAAACCATTTCATAACAGGGAATATCACCGGGGCGCTTAAGATTCAAAATTTTGCGAACCGTACTATCTATTCTTGGGACACGAGCCAGGCGAGCTCCGGCACCATCTTGGTAATAGACAGCGACAGTTCCATCACCTGGACAAACCTCACTGCTTTGGGCAGAAACATTACGGGAGGGAATGCGAGCAATGACTGGGCAGAGCTTGATTCCGCAATAAATGCAACCAACTTAACTGATTCTGTAAACCGCAGCTATACCTTCAATGAAGTGCCTATTGCATTAAGCTCCTATATTCTTTTTTCACGAACAGTAAGCAATGTTTCTATTACTAATAGCACCAATTCAACTTCTTTTGTGACGGGAATCCTCTGGGACATGAGCGACGATAGGCCTGGATCAGGAAACGGCCAGTACAACGGCTCTGAAGATCTAATTTTTGTTTCACAGACAAATAGGACGCAACTTGGGAAATATGGCTATTATGATTTTGAGGTTCGGGTGCCTTCAAGATTGCGTCAGTACAAAGGTCCCGATATGAACCAATTGACATTTTACGTGGAACTGATCTAAAAAGAAAAACAATCAGGAACATACATGGAAAAGAACATTTTCAACAAAGCAATGAAGGAAGAAAAACAAGGAAAAAAGAGAGGAACCGGAATTAAGGCTAGGTCCTGTTTTGTTCTTACGATGATTGTTTTTATTTTTTCACTTCCTGTGATACTGTATGCTCCTCTTATTGATGCCCAGCCCAGCCCCCATGTAGTTAGTGGCTATGTCTTCAAATCAGATGGTATTACGGGTGCTGGCAACATTCCGATCCGCATTAACAATACAGTCAACGGAAACATTGTGATTACAAAATCGCAGGCTATCCCGCCATTTTTCCCGTTCCTCGGAAGCTATTCCGCAACTATCAATGGCTCTGATAATGATATCATCAACATAACCGCGTGGAACGCAACTCATTATGGCTTTAATGTGTCACGATTGGCGTCGACAACAACATTTGCAAACATTACGTTGAATAAAAGAAGGGGCAGCGAAGCGAATGTCACGATCATCCTCCCCCTGAATAACTCCTGGCAGAATACCAGCCAGCCATTCAATCTCACGGCAAATGTTT
>Ga0247727_10010199_pt1 | contig 16722 bp, 16 predicted proteins | sample WisWelCaveWW1625_FD_202498 | JGI IMG/M metagenome (GOLD analysis project Ga0247727, IMG submission 202498) | Biofilm microbial communities from Wishing Well Cave, Virginia, United States - WW16-25 | ecosystem: Environmental > Aquatic > Deep subsurface > Groundwater > Cave microbial mat | place...
CAGCGCCCCGACGGAACGGCCTTGGTCTTCACTACGCCCCGTCCCAGCCCTTCACCCCGCGCAATATCAATCGCTTGCCCATTCAAAATCCCGAAAGCCGCGATCGAACAGGCTAAGTTGGGCTAGCCGACCGCGGCCGGGGCGATGGCGTCGATGTCGGTGGCGACGTCGATGACGACGGGGCGGTTGGCAGCGAGGGCCCGGTGCAGCGCCGGGGCGAAGTCGGCGGGCTTGTCGACGCGAATGCCGAGCGCGCCCAGGTTTTCCGCGACGCGGGCGAGGTTGACGTCGGTGTAGGTCCACAGCTCCCGGCCCTGCTCCGTCTGCTCGCCGCCATAGGCGCGGTCGAAGCCGCGCTTGGACTGGTTGCCGCTGCGGTTGTTGTTGACCACCGTCACCGAGTTGATGCCCCAGCGCGCCGCCGTCTCGACCTCGGCCAGATGGTAGTAGAACCCGGCGTCCCCGGTGAACACGATGACCGGCCGGTCGGGGCAGGCGCACTTGGCGCCGAGGCCCGCCGGGAACGCCCATCCCAAGTGCCCGGCGCTGCGCATGTAGCTTTGCCTTGGGTTCCTGAGATCGAACATGCCGCCCATCCACATGCCGGCGTGGCCGGTGTCGACGACGATGATGGCATCATCGGGCGCATAGCGAGAAAGCTCCGAGCAGATGCGCTCCGGCCGGATCGGCACTGCATCGGATACGAGTGCGGCGCGATATTTCTCCTGCCATTCGCCACAGATGGACCTTGTCTGTTCCACCCAAACCTTGCGGCGGCCGGAGGTGTCCTCGTTGGCGTGCGCCAGCATGCGCGCCAGCGTCACCTTGGCATCGCCGAGCACTGCGGCTTTGAGCGGATAGTTGCGGCCCAGCGCCTGCGGCTCGATGTCGATCTGCACGGCGGCGACGCCGGGCTTGGGCACGGCCCAGAAATGCGTGGTCATGCTGCCGGCCTCGGTGCCGACGAAGCACACGGTGTCGGCTTGCGCCACGACGCGGTTGGCGCTCTCGCGCGAATAGGTGCCGACCACGCCGACGGATAGCGGATGGTTGCCGGGGATCGAGTCCTTGCCGTTGAGCGACGTGGCAACCGGGATGCCGAGCCGCTCGGCCAGCGCCACCAGCTCCACGCCGGCACCCGAGGCGCGCACGCCGCCGCCGGCGACGATCACCGGTCGCGCCGCATCCTGCAGCACCTTCAGCGCGGCGAGCACGCTTGCCGAATCGGGCTCCGGGCGAAACGGCGGCACCTTGGCGAACAGCGCCTCGACCAGGGGCTCCATGTCGGCCTCCTCCTGGTCGATCTGGCCCTCGTTGCCGCGGAACTGCAGGTGCACGGGGCCCGGCGCGCCCGAGACGGCAACGCGGAACGCCTGGCGCAGCATGTCGGGGATGCGGGCGACGTCGTCGATGGTGGCGTTGAACTTGGTGACGGGCTCGAACGCCGGGATGTCGTCGACCTCCTGGTAGACCTTGCGGAACTTGGTCTTCGGGTCGCGTCCGCCGGTCATGGCGATGACGGGGGAGTGCGCGAGGTGGGCGTCGCGCAGGCCGGCCGCCAGATTGAGCGCGCCGATCACCTGCGCCATGCAGATGCCGGGGCGGCCAGAGGCACGAGCGTAGCCGTCGGCCATGTAGGCCGCAGACTTCTCGCCGTGGGTGTGGATGCGCTTGATGGAAGTGCGCCGCTCCATCTCGGCGAAGGTGCGGCGCAGGACGGCCGGCACCATGAAAACGTGCGTAACCCCGTAGCCGGCCAGCATCTCGGCCAGGCACTGGGCGCCGGTCATTTTGGGCACGACAGACTCTTCCCCCTTAATGCGACGGTCGCCGAACGCGTCTCGGCTCCTACTCGTCCTTTTCCAGGTGGACCCTGACCCGGCCCGGCTCGACGATCCACAGCTCGCCACTGATCGATCGCGTCGCCGCGAGCGAAAGAAAATCAGCCAGACGGTCATGGAGTAGACGGAGTGATGCCGGTCCACCCAACTCGAGGATAACGATCCCCGCAGTTTGCTTGGGCGGGAAGCGCGGAACGTGCCCGAAATCGCGATCCATCGTTATCAGAGTTCGGCGCTCAGTCACGCAAACCTGAAACACGCGCTCGTCGGCGTAGCCGGCCAATCCCTGCTCCCGCACAGTCATCACGCCGCTGCTGCCGATGTTCTCGTCGACCTTGATCCTCACATCGCCGGTCCCACTGGGACAGGTATTACGCGGTCGCGGGCGGCTTCGGCCCCGTAGGCGATGGCGGCCAGAACATCTTCATGCGTCAACGCGGGATACTCGGCACGCAGCTCAGCTTCAGACATGCCAGTAGCCAATAGGTCCAGGATCAGGGAGACCCAGATGCGTGTGCCCCTGATGCACGGCTTGCCGCCGCAGACCGCGGGGTCGATGTTGATGCGATTGAGAAGATCAGCCACGTCCGACACCTTTCGTGCCAAGCATTATGGGCTCCATCCCGCGGACTCACAATGCGTGCCGGCCGATTGGTCGCTAAAACTTTACGTCCTCCAGACGGGTCCCGCGGCCCGCCCGCAGGCCCTTCCGCGCATTCTCGATCCGTCGCAGGAAACGCGGATCGTTCAGGAGTCGACCCTCAAATTGATCGTCCATCGCGCGGGTTCGCGGTGTCTTCTTCCTTCGAGGCTTTCGACTTGTGCCGGCCATGGCTCAGCCTCGCTCCGGCAGGAACTTCATGGCGACGCCGTTGATGCAGTAGCGCAGGTCGGTGGGCGGCGGGCCGTCGGGAAACACGTGGCCCAGGTGGCTGCCGCAGCGGCTGCAGTGCACCTCGGTGCGGGCCATGCCGTAGCTGGCGTCCTCCGTGGTCTCCACGGCCCCCGGCTCAGGATCGTTGAAGCTCGGCCAGCCGGTGCCGCTCTCGAACTTCTTGTTCGAGACGAACAGCGGCTGGTCGCAGCCGGCGCAGACGAAGGTGCCGGCGCGCTTCTCGTAGTTCAACGCACAGCTGCCCGGCCGCTCGGTGCCGTGCTGGCGCATGACGGCGTACTGCTCGCGCGTGAGCAGCTTGCGCCATTCTGCGTCGGTGCGGGTGACGGGGTACTGCTTGTCCATACGACCATTCCTTGACTGCACGATGCTCCCGGATACCCGGGTCGGGGGCTTCTCACAAAAAGGGAAGCGATGAGTTCACCGATCTTCATTCTGTCGCTGGTCGCCCGCCGCAGGCGTCGCCTTCCTTGGGACTAGGGCGGATGCCCACCCAGCACGATGGCTATCTGAACAAGGATACCAGGCCAAGGACGGTGAGAAGAAGGCCACCAGCAAAGCCCCCAATGAGCGTGACCGCATAGTAGGCTTGGACCTGGTCGCTTCGCAGAAAACTCCGGACTTGGCCGTCCTGCGGCAGCGAGTACCAGTATGCAAAAATGGACCCGACGAGCAGGACCAAGCCAACTATGAGCTGCATCTGCCAACCTCCCACTTTCTTCCTCATCCGCCTGCTTCGCTAATTCATTATTACCACCTTGCCGAAGACTCCTCCCCGGCGACCCCAGTCTCTGCGATGCCAGTTCGTAGGTTGGGCCAAGCGAAGCGCAGACCCAACACAAGAAGCTTCCATCCCTCCATTACGTTGGGCGCTCGACCCAATCTACTTTATCGCCAGCGGGTTGACCGGCGAGCCGACTGCGCCGGTGATGGGAAGGGCAGGCGCCACGAACAGGTACTCGTACACGCCGTCGGCGGCGCAGTCTTCCGCCAGCTCCTTGACGTTGAAGATCTCGCCCATGGTCATGCCCATGATCGGGATGGTGATCCAGTGCCAGGGCTGGTTGATGCCGGGCTCGGTCTCGTTGGGCCGCACCTCGGCGCCCCAGGTGTCGGTGGCGAGTGCCGCTAATTGCGTGCGCTGCACCCACTCCAGCGTCTCGAAGGCCATGCCGGGCGCGTCACCACCGGGATAACCGTCCCAACTGCCTCGCGCGAGGCATTTCTCCAGCTGGCCGGTGCGCACGACGATGTAGTCGCCGCGCTTCAGGGCCACGCCCTGCTTCTCCGCCGTCATGTCGAGGTCGGCGCAGGTGATGCCGTAGCCGTCGTCGAGGCACTCCTTGCCGAGCGCGCGGGCGACATCGAGGAACACGCCGCGACCCACCATCTTGTTCTTTGTCTTCTCGATGCCGCACTTCTGCGCGCCGTTCGAGGTCACCTCGCGGCAGTCGTAGCCGTTCCACATGTGGTTCTCGTAGAACACGTGGCCGAGGCCGTCCCACTGCGTGCCGCACTGCAGCGGCAGCACCACCATGTCGTCGGCCGCCCTGATGCCGCGCTTGTCGAGCACGCCCGAGTAGGCGTCGGTGCCGGTGCGCAGCATCACGTGCAGCGGGTTGATGCGGCCGAGCGCCGGATAGTTGCTCTTGGCGCCCTGCGGGCCCTTCTCGTCGAAGTTGAGGGCGAGCGAGATGACCTTGCCTTTCCTGACCAGCCGCGCGGCGGCGACGATGTCCTCAGGCGCCGTGTAGTTGAGCGTGCCGATCTCGTCGTTGGGGCCCCACTTGCCCCAGTTCTTGTACTTCTCGGCGGCGGCGGCGAGGTCCTGGCGGGTGAGCTTCTTGGCAGGCATGGAGTTTCCCTCTTCAAGACGGGCTAGTGTTCCGAACGCAGGGTGGTCGCAGCGTCAGCTGTGATGCTACTATGGCCTGCAGGCGGATGGCCACGTAGCTGGTTCTGTTGGCTGCCGACGCAGAGCAACGCTCATCGGGAGAAGACAATGGCTGTTGCAGAGTCCACGATCCGCAAACCCCTTCCCTTCGATGCCGGCCAGCTGGACAAGCTTCTCGACGACGCCGGCATCGACGTGCTGGTGGCCACGTCGAAGCACAACGTGCAGTACCTGCTCGGCGGCTATCGCTTCTTCTTTTTCGAGACCATGGACGCGATCGGCACCAGCCGCTACCTGCCGGCGCTGGTGTATCGCAAGGGCAAGCCGGAGCAGGCCGCCTATATCGGCTGCGCGATGGAGACCTACGAGCGGGAGCTCGGCAAGTTCTGGCCGCCGGCGCTGGATCTCGACATCACCGGCAGCCAGTCGACGATGCAGCGGGCGGCGGAGCACATCAAGAAGCTCGGCGGCGTGCGCAGGGTCGGCGCGGAGCTGGCCTTTCTTCCTGCCGACGGCGAGGCCGTCCTGCGCCAGACCCTTGCGAACTGCGACATCGTCGATGCGGTGTTTCCACTGGAGCGACTGCGGGCCCGCAAGACACGCGAGGAGATCGGCTACCTGCGCGAGGCCTCCGAGCGGGTCGTGGACGCGATGATGGCCACCTTCAAGCAGGTGAAGCCGGGTGTAACCAAGCATGCGGTAGCCGAGACGCTGCGGCGCGAGGAGGTCAATCGCGGCCTGGTGTTCGATTATCTCCTGCACACCGCCGGCACGAGCCTCAATCGTTCCCCCCTGTCCGACCAGAGCTTCAAGGACGGCGACATCCTGTCGCTCGACTCCGGCGGCAACTACAAGGGCTACATCGGCGACCTGTGCCGCATGGGCATCCTGGGCAAGCCCGATGCCGAGCTGCAGGACCTGCTGGGCTACGTCGAGGAGGTGCAGCAGGCCACGCGCCGGCCGATCAAGCCGGGCGCGCGCGGCGGCGACATCATCGATATCGGCGAGCGGATGGTGCGCGAGAGCCCGCACGCCAAGTACACGCACTACATGGCGCACGGCATGGGCCTTGTCAGCCACGAGGCGCCGCGGCTGATGAACAATCCGCGCCTCTCCTATGCCGGCTACGACGCCGACCGGCCGCTCGAGGCCGGCATGGTGATCTCGATCGAAACCACCATGGGACACCCCAAGCGGGGCTTCATCAAGCTCGAGGACACCGTGCTGGTGACCGACACGGGCCACGAGGCGCTCGGCGACGGCGGCCGCGGCTGGAACAGGGCGGGGTTCTAGGAGTGGGTGAGAGGCGCCAGAGACACCACCGCTTCCTTCGTCATCCCGGCGCCGCTTGTAAGCGAAGCGCGCAAGCGGGACTAGGCCGGGACCCATGCATCTCGTAGCGCGCGCTCGGGTGTGGGCGTGTGAGACGATGCTCTATCTCGTTGGTCTCGCGCCCATGCCTGTATCTGAGATACTAGACGACCCCGGATGTGTGACACTGACCGAAGTGCCCGTTGCGTGGTGCATGGGTCCCGGCCTAGTCCCGCTCGTGCCCTGTCGGGCACTCGCGGCGCCGGGATGACGGGAGTGGAGGTGGTGCCGACACCTGAAGCTCAACCGACGGCGCCAGACATGACTCCGATAGACAAACCGATACAGGGAGGAATATTCGTGAGGATAGTCGTCAGCCTCGCCATCGCGCTCGCTGCGTCCATTGTGAGCGGCGGCGCATTTGCGCAGACCTACCCCGACCGGCCGGTGAAGATCGTGGTGCCGTTCGCGCCGGCGGGCCCGACGGATGTCATCGCCCGCATCGTCGCCGACAAGCTGTCGATCAACCTCGGCAAGCAGTTCTATGTCGAGAACCGGGCCGGCGCCGGCGGCAACACCGGCACGGCGGCGGTCGCGACTTCACCTGCTGACGGCTACACGCTGCTGGTTGCCAGCACCGGCTTCGTCGTCAACCCGAGCCTGTTCGCCAAGGTGCCCTACGACCCGGTGAAGGACTTTGCGCCGATCTCAATCGTCGCCGTTTCGCCCAACGTGATGACGATCAACCCTTCGGTTCCGGCGAAGACCGTCAAGGAGCTGGTCGATCTGATCAAGGCCAACCCCGGCAAGTACAGCTTCGCCTCGCCGGGCGTGGGCAGCACGCCGCATCTGTCGGGCGAGATCTTCCGCATCTCGCAGGGCATCGACCTGGTGACGGTGCAGTTCACCGGCGCCGGCCCGGCCATCCAGAACACGGTGGGCGGCCATACGCCGATTGCCTTCACCGCCCTGCCGCCCGCAGCGCCGCAGATCAAGGACGGCAAGCTGCGGGCGCTGGTGGTGACGAGCGAGAAGCGCGTCTCGGGATTTCCGGATGTGCCGACCGTGGCGGAAGCGGGGCTCGCCGGCCAGGAGGCCTATACGCTGACCGGCATGCTCGCTCCGGCCGGCACGCCGAAGGCGATTATCGATCTGATCCATGGCGAGATCGTCAAGATCGTGGCGCTGCCCGACGTGCAGAAGCGCCTCGACGACCTGGGCTTCGACGTGGTTGCCAATTCGCCCGACCAGTTCGCGGCGCGCATCAAGACCGAGATGGAGAAATGGGGCAAGGTGATCCGCGACGCCAAGATCAGGATCGAGGGGACGCAGTGAAGCGAGGAGCCGGATAGTCTCGGCGCGAGCGCCTCGGCTTCCGGGTGCTGGCTATTCGCCCGGCGCGCTCGCTTTGCTCAATGGCACCGTGTCGGCGGTCGGATTTCTTTCGGCCGGTGCGGCACTGTTGGCTTCCGCACTCTTGTCGACCGCCGCGCTGCTGTCGACCGCGGCGCTCTTGGCTTTGGAGCGAGAGGCGCGCTTGCGCTGGGCCTTGGCAGACGGTTGATCGTCTCCGAACAGGAAGAATGAGCTGCCACTGGGTTGGGGATTGACCATGCCCTTGCTTGGCACCGGCGTGCGACTGGCCACAGCCCCGCGCGTGGTGAACGTCTGGTAGGTGACCGTCACCTTGGCGCCGACATTGACCCGCGGATAAAGGTCCAACACGTCCTGATTGTAGAGGCGAATGCAGCCCTTCGACACCGCCGTCCCGATCGTCCACGGAGCGTCGGTGCCGTGGATGCGATACATGCTCGACCCAAGATAGATGCCGCGTACGCCCAACGGGTTCATCGGGTGACCGCCCGGTACCCAGCGCGGCAAGCGCGGGTTCTCCGCCAGCATCGCCGGCGTGGGTGTCCAGGATGGGTTCTCCCGCTTCTGGCTCACCGATGTCACGCCCTGCCAGCGGCTTTGCTCGCGCGGTATGGCGATGGGATAGCTGATCGCCTGGCCCGGCTGGGTGATGAGGTAGAGCTTGCGATCGCCGAAGCTGACAATGATCTGGCCCGTCCCGTACTGCGGGTTGAAAGCCACCACTTGGCGGCCGCTGCCGCCAACGATGCTGTCGCCGCCCCAGTCCCAGAACAGCTGGGCCGATGCCGGTTGCCCCTGCAAAGTGACGGTCGCCACCAGACCTACCGCTGCGACAGCCGCCGGCCCCAGCTTGCGTCGAATGATCATCTCGCTTGATCCCTCTTCTTTGCTTTGTGCCGCCGGTCCTTGCCGACGACCGATAGCAACCTGAGCTTGGCTCAATGTTAACGCCCTCGCCAGTCAACTCCCCGCGTGCAACGAGGTAGTGCATTTGCAACAGGAGGACCGGCACGAAAACGCTTGGGTTCCCGCCCATACGGTGCAGCATGGCTCGATTTTGGCTAGAGTGTGGCGATATCGCGTCCCGGAAGCAACCCGTCCGACCGATCCGGCAAATTCGAGTGAAAGGATAGTTCCCGCAATGTGCGATTTGAGCCACATGCATTTTGCACTATGACGGATGTCCCCTGCGTGGCCACGATGATCTGCCGTGGGGCTGGTCCGACAAGGGTGTGGCCCTGGGAAATGCCGATGCCTGGAACCTCCCGCCCATGCCTTCGATAGCGCGGCTCCGAGTGCTCGTGTTGGCGGCCGTTGCCCTCGTCGCAGCGCGGGGCGCGGCATTCGGCCAGCAGCCGCTGCCCGAGGCGCTATCGCAAATCGCGACCTTCTGGGGGGGGGCGGCGCCAGCCTCCACCGCCAGGTCCTACATGATTTCCGCGGCCAATCCGCTGGCAGTGGAAGCAGGTTTGGAGCTGCTACAGGCAGGCGGGAGCGCGGCCGATGCTGCGGTCGGCGTGCAACTCGTATTGAACCTGGTAGAGCCGCAGTCTTCAGGTATTGGCGGGGGTGCGTTCGCGCTGCACTGGCAGGCCGCTGCGGGACAACTGAAGACCTATGACGGACGCGAGACGGCGCCGGCCGCCGCCAAGCCCGACCGCTTCCTTGTGGACGGCAACCCCCTCAAGCTCGGTGAGGCGATTTTCGGTGGCGCGAGCGTCGGCGTGCCAGGAACGCTGCGCCTCCTCGAGGCCATCCACAAGGAGCACGGGCGGCTTCCCTGGGCGCAACTGTTTGCGCCGGCGATCCGGCTCGCCGAGCAGGGGTTCCACGTTTCGCCGCGCCTCCATCTGCTGTTGCGATGGCACGGCGCGCAGAGCTTCGCTCCCCAGTCGCGGCGCTATTTCTTCGACCGGGCCGGCAGTGCACGGCCCATCGGCTATGTGCTGAAGAACCCCGAGTTCGCGGCGACGCTGCGTGCCATCGCCGAGGGCGGCGCCGGCGCTTTCTACGCGGGGACCATTGCCCAAGCCATCGTTGCGGCCGTTCGCGAAGCCCCGAACCATCAAGGCGACATCACGCTTGCCGACCTCGCAGGCTACCGGGTCAAGGAGCGGGAGCCGGTCTGCTTTGCCTACCGGCGCAACCGCATCTGCGGCATGGGTCCGCCGTCGTCGGGGGGATTGGCGGTGGGCCAGGTCCTGAAGCTGGTGGAAACCTTCGATCTGGGGCGGGGGCCGGCGCACGCTCTCAATACGCGTGCGCTGCACTTGATTGCCGAGGCCCAGAAGCTTGCCTTCGCCGACCGTGATCGCTACGTGGGCGACCCAGACTTCGTGTCCGTGCCGGCCGGGCTGCTCGATGCCGCCTACCTGGCCACGCGGCGCACGCTCATCGATCCTGCGGCTGCGATGGACAAGCCCGGCCCCGGTACGCCGCCGCAGGTCGGCAGCCTGACACCCGGCGTAGACGAGACCGTCGAGCAGGATGGCACGACGCATTTCTCCATCATCGACCGCGACAGCAACATCGTCTCCATGACCAGCACGATCGAGGCGGCGTTCGGCTCGCGGCTGTGGGCGGCAGGATTCCTCCTCAACAACGAGCTCACCGATTTCGCTTTTCGCCCGCAGGATCGCGCCGGGCGGCCGCTGGCGAACGCCGTGGGGCCAGGCAAGCGGCCGCGCAGCTCGATGGCGCCCACCATCGTGTTCGACGAGCAAGACAAGCCGTGGGCGGTGTTGGGCTCCCCTGGGGGCTCGCGGATCATACTCTATGTCGTGAAGACGCTGGTGGGCCTGATCGACTGGAAACTGGACGCCCAGGCGGCGGTGTCGCTGATGAACTTCGGCAGCCGCGGCGGCCCGCTCGAGATCGAGGTTGACCACCGCTCGGCCCTCTGGCATGGCCTGAAAATGAGGCCCTACGGTCACCGTATCAGCGCCGACTTCCTGAACTCCGGCGCACACGCGATCGTCGTGCGGCCGAATCGGCACCTGGAGGGCGGCGCCGACCCTCGGCGCGAGGGCGTTGCGCGGGGAGAGTGACAGCCCTTCCGATGCACAAGCTCTCCATTGCCGTTATCGGCGCCGGCATCACCGGGCTGTGGCAGGCTCTGACGCTGGCCCGCCGGGGCCATCGCGTGCGGCTGATAGAGAGGTCGGCGGTGCCGTTCGCCGATGCCGCCAGCGCCTACGGCGGCGCCATGCTGGCGCCCTTCTGCGAGACGGAACCTTACGCCCCGGTAATTTGCGATCTCGGGCTGGAGTCGATCCGTCTGTGGCGCCAGACGTTTCCCGGCACCGTCGAGCGCGGCACGCTGGTGGTAGCGGGAGCGCGCGACCAGCGCGAGATCGAGCACTTCGCGAGGCTGACCGAGGGGTATGAGCGGCTAGACGGCAACGCGATTGCCAAGCTCGAGCCGGACCTCGAGGGCCGGTTCCCTTCCGGTCTGTTCTACGCGCAGGAGGCGCACCTGGTGCCGCGTCCGGCGATGGAGTTCCTGCTGCAGGACGCCAAGCGGTCGGGCGTGCAGGTTTCGTTCGACGCCACCTGGCCCGCTGGGCGCGAGAGCGACGAGACCATCATCGACTGCCGCGGCCTCGGGGCCCGCAGCGACTTGCCCGATCTGCGCGGTGTGCGTGGCGAGCGGGTGATCGTACGCACCGCCGAGATCGATTTGGGCCGCCCGGTGCGGCTGCAGCATCCGCGGCAGCCGATCTACGTCGTGCCCTGGGCGGACGGACTGTTCATGGTCGGCGCGACGGTGATCGAAAGCGACAATAGCGGCCCGATCAGCGTACGCTCGGCGCTGGAGCTGCTGGGAGCGGCGTACGCGCTCCATCCCGCGTTCGGGGAGGCGGAGATCGTCGAGGCGGGAGCCGGGGTGCGCCCGGCTTTTTCCGACAACGTGCCGAAGATCGTGGTGCGGGGACGCACGATCCTTGTGAACGGCCTCTATCGCCACGGCTTCCTGCTCGCACCAGCGCTGGCGGTGCGGGTGGCTGAGTATCTGGAGAGTGGCGCGGTGGACGAGCGCGTATTCATTCGTGAGACTGCTTAGGTCGGATATCGCGCACATCAAGACTGGGCCGCGCATCGCCACCTGTGGACTTCTCCGAGGCCGCGAAGGCTGCGGCTTTGTTCAGCCGGCGAACGGTGGCATGGATGCGCCTCCATTGTCCTCGAAGGAGCGCGCTGTCGCTTCTCGGTAAGGGGGTGCCCATGCAGCTTCGGCATTCGGGCTTTTTCGAGAGAGCCGGTCCCTTCACCCTCCACCAGATCGCGGAGCATGTCGGCGCGACCCTGGTGCACGCCAGCGACGGCTCGCGCTCGATCGAAGACGTCCGCCCGCTGCTGACGGCCGGGCCGAGCCATCTCTCGTTCTTCGACAACCGCCGCTATGCGGAACAACTAAAGGCGACGGATGCCGGAGCCTGCATCGTGAGTGGAGACGATGCACGCCGCGTTCCGGCGAGCGCCGCGGTGCTGGCGACGAGGACGCCCTATGCGGCGTTCGCGATGGCAATGCAGCTATTCTATGCCGACGCGCTGCGCAGCAAGGCTGCGGCCGAACCGGCGCGCGAAGAGGGACACCTCGTGCATCCGACCGCGCGCATCGACGGGACCGCGACGATCGAGCCGGGCGCCATCGTCGGTCGCGAGGCCGTCGTCGGCAGCCGGACGACGGTCGCCGCCGGGGCGGTGGTCGGCTATCGCGTCGTGCTGGGCAGCGACTGCTACGTCGGGGCCGGCGCGACATTGACCCATGCCGTTGTCGGCAACGGCGTCATCGTCCACGCCGGCGCCCGCGTCGGCCAGGACGGCTTCGGCTTTGCCATCTGCGCCAGCGGCCCGGTCAAGGTGCCCCAGGTCGGGTGCGTCATCATTGGCCACGACGTCGAGATCGGCGCCAACTCGACGATCGACCGGGGCTCGTTGTCGGACACGGTGATCGGCGACGGCACCAAGATCGACAACCTGGTGCAGATTGCCCACAACGTCGTGATCGGCCGGCATTGCATCATCGTGGCGCAGAGCGGCATTGCAGGATCGGCGGAGCTTGGCGACTATGTCGTCATGGGCGCCAAGTCCGGCGTGATCGGCCACGTCAAGGTCGGCAGCGGGGCACAGATAGCGGGAATGGCCCACGTCAAGGACGACGTTGCGCCCGGCGCACGGATGGGCGGGACGCCGGCGCGCCCGTTCAAGGAATGGGCGCGCGAGGTCGCGGCCGTGAGGCTGCTGGGCCTCCGCACCAAGCCGGCCGATCCGAGATAGGCCGGCTCTCCCTTCGCCATTCGCCACCTCAGGCAGGACCGGTCGTTTACGGTCTGCGCAAAATTTGCGGAACAAGCGCCACAATCTGGGATTACAGTTCGGTAATTGGGCTTGGGGGGGTCGCGGCTCTGCGTGACCGCCGCCGAGTCAGGCTCGCAAATCACGCAGTGTCGAGGCCCCTTGAACTTGCACGTTCAGGAGGATCGGCCATGGCACACGCCGACGTCATTCTTCCCACCGAACCGGCACGCGAGCTGCCCGCCGTTCGCTCGATCGGGCCGATGGATCTCAAGGATGTGCTGGCGAAGGGCCTGGAAGACTTCCGGGCGATGCCGACGCACGTCATCTTCCTCAGCCTGATCTATCCGATCGTGGGCCTTGCGATCGCCCGCTGGACGTTCGGATACGAGGTGGTTCCCATGCTCTATCCGCTGGTTGCGGGCTTTGCGCTGATCGGCCCCTTCGCGGCGATCGGCCTTTACGAGTTGAGTCGGCGGCGCGAGATGGGATTGGACACCTCCTGGAAGCATGCCTTCGACATCGTCCACTCGCCATCGCTGCGGGCGATTGCGGCCCTCGGGCTGCTCCTGGTCGCGATCTTCGGCGTCTGGCTCTTCGTCGCCCATGCGATCTACGTGGCGAATTTCGGCCAGGACGAGCAGCCGGTTGCGCTGGCCGAGTTCGTCCGCCGCGTGATCGGGACGCCCGAGGGGCACAACCTGATCATCGTCGGCAACGCGGTCGGCTTCCTGTTCGCCGTGCTGGCGTTTGCGCTGAGCGTGGTGTCGTTTCCGCTGCTACTCGATCGCAACGTCGGGATGGCGGTGGCGATTGCCACCTCCATCAAGGTGATACTTGCCAATCCCTTCACCATGGCGTTGTGGGGCCTGGTCGTCGCGCTCGGCCTGGCGATCGGCTCACTGCCGTTCCTGTTCGGGCTTGCCGTGGTGATGCCCGTGCTCGGCCATTCGACCTGGCACCTCTATCGCAAGGTCGTCGTGCCGGACCCGCGCCCGCGACCCGAGTACCACCCGCAATCCAAGGGACAGCGTTACGCCGCCGACTTCCCGTCCTCGCTGTTCCTGCCGATTTCACGCAAGGAGTAGCTGTAGCCGCGCTCGTCAGAGGCGGAACGCGAGCATCGGTGCCATGCGGCTGCCGCCGCATTGGCACCCTACGCGGCATCCGCCTGGGCCTCGGGCGCGGCTTTGGCGAAGGCGGGAAGGGAGCGGCAGGCTTCATCGATGGCGGCAAGGCGCGGCATGGCGGAGAGGTCGCACTTGAACCGGCGGGCGTTGTAGATCTGCGGCACCAGGCAGATGTCGGCCAGCGTTGGCTGGTCGCCGAAGCAGAAGCGGGTCTTGGATCCTGGCAGCAGCGCCTCGCAGGCGCCAAGCCCTGTCTCCACCCAGTGCTGATACCAGGTGTCGACGGCGGCCTGGCTCTGCTGCAGCGGCCCCTTCAGATAGTTGAGCACCCGCAGGTTGTTGATCGGGTGGATGTCGCAGGCGATGACGAGCGCGAACGCCCGAATCTTGGCGCGCTGCTCCGCGTCGCCCGGCAGCAGCGGCGGCTCGGGGTGGATTTCGTCGAGGTACTCGATGATCGCCAGGGACTGTGTGATGACGCGGCCGTCGTGCTCGAGCGTGGGCACCAGCGCCTGCGGATTGAGGGCGCGATAGGCCGGCGCGTTGTGCTGGCCGCCGTCCTTGGCGAGGTGCACGAACGCCGTCTCGTGCGCCAGGCCCTTCAGGTTGAGCGCAATGCGGCAGCGATAGGCGGCGGAGGAACGAAAGAAGCTGTGGAGCTTGAGCATTGGCGGCGATCCCTCGGACGGGAAGTGGGAACATCCTCGCCGCCGCACCAAATGTCGTCAATCTGGGGTTGACAGTATTGTCAACGGGTGGTTGACTGTCATCTTCAGATTGACAACGGAGGTGGTCGTGTCGGATGCGGAAGCTACCCAAACTCCCAAGCGTCTCTTTCGCTGTTCCTTTTGCGGGAAGTCCCAAACGGAAGTGAGGAAGCTCATTGCGGGGCCCGGCGTCTTCATCTGCGATGAATGCGTGGGGCTCTGCCAGCAAATTATCGCCGAGAAGCCGGCGACATCGGGCGAGCCGGACTTGCTGTTGCCCGACAACGCGCCAACCGAGAAGTTGCTGAAGACCCTAGGCGGATGCAACGGTGCTTTCGAGTCCGTCGGCGCTGGCATGCAGGATATCGTCGACATTCTCCGTGAGCGCGAGGTCAGTTGGGCGACAATCGGGCAGACGCTTGGCGTGTCGCGGCAGGCGGCATGGAAGCGGTTCGGGTGACGTGCGGGCGCCCGTGGAACGACGGCTTTCCGCTCTTTGCCGAGGCTTGAGCTTAGACATTACCTTGCGCCGAGGACGCTTTGCGCTGGCGCGCGCCGGGGGGTTATCATGGGGCAACGGAGGTTGGGTTAGCGCGGCAGTTTGTCGGTTGGGTTGGCACGATAGTGCGTTACCCAACATTGTGCGCCTCGGGCATGTTGGGTTACGGCCTTCGGCCTAACCCAACCTACGCGGTCCGAGCGATCGGAGGACTCCCATGGCGGACGGCGGCAAGACCAAGCCCGATACAAGCGGCAAGCAATGGACTGAAGCGACGCCGGCCGGTTACATGCCGGGCTTCGGCAACGACTTCGAGACGGAGGCGCTGCCCGGCGCGCTCCCGGTCGGGCAGAACTCGCCGCAGCGCACCGCCTACGGGCTTTACGCCGAGCAGCTCTCGGGCTCTCCCTTCACCGCCCCTCGCGGCACTAACGAGCGTTCTTGGCTCTATCGCATCCGGCCTTCGGTGCGGCATGCGCAGAGGTTCAAGAGGACCTCGCTGCCGTTCTGGAAGACGGCGCCGGCGACGGCTGAGCACGACCGGCCGATCGGGCAGCTGCGCTGGGGCCCGGTGCCGATCCCCGAGGGGCCGCTCACCTTCCTCACGGGCATGCGCACCATGACAACGTCGGGCGACGTCAACACCCAAGCCGGCATGGCCGCGCACGTCTATCTCGCCACCCGGTCGATGGAGAGCGACTACTTCTACAACGCCGACGGGGAGATGCTGGTGGTGCCGCAGCAGGGGTCGCTTCTGTTCTTCACCGAGTTCGGCCGAATAGAGGTGAAGCCGGGCGAGATCTGCGTCATCCCGCGCGGCGTCAAATTCAAGGTCGAGCTGATCGACGGACCGGCGCGCGGCTACGTGTGCGAGAACTACGGCGCCAAGTTCACCATGCCCGACCGCGGGCCGATCGGCGCCAACTGCCTGGCCAACGCGCGCGACTTCAAGACGCCGGTGGCAGCCTTCGAGGACCGTGAGGAGAAATCGCGTCTCACCGTGAAGTGGTGCGGCAGCTTCAATGTCGCCGAGATCGGCCATTCGCCGCTCGACATCGTCGCCTGGCACGGCAACTACGCGCCGTACAAGTACGACCTGCGGCACTTCTCGCCGGTGGGCGCCATCGGCTTCGACCATCCCGATCCGTCGATCTTCACGGTACTCACCGCGCCGTCGGAGACGGCCGGCACGGCCAACGTCGACCTCGTCATCTTCCCCGAGCGCTGGGCGGTGGCCGAGCACACCTTCCGCCCGCCCTGGTACCACATGAACATCATGTCGGAGTTCATGGGGCTGATCTACGGCGTCTACGATGCCAAGCCCGAAGGCTTCACCCCCGGCGGCATGAGCTTGCACAACTGCATGCTGCCGCACGGGCCCGACAAGGCCGCCTACGACCACGCCACCAAGGGTGACCTGAAGCCCGTCAAGCTGACCAATACGCTGGCCTTCATGTTCGAGACGCGATTTCCCCAGCACCTGACGCAGTTCGCCGCCGAGCTGGAGACGCTGCAGGAGGACTACGCGGATTGCTGGACGGGGCTGGAGCGAAACTTCACGGGCGGCAAGTGATACCAAATCCGCCCGATCGGTTCGCGGGAGGAGGTACCGCTCGCCAGAGTGCCGTTTCCCGTGACGCGGCGGCGGCCTTCTTTTGGGGTCTGCGGGCTTCCAGGTAGGAGGGGTGCACCCCCAGGTCCACGCGAAAAAAATGCCCGCCCCGCGTAATAAACCGAGGTCGGACGGGGTTAAGGTTAGCGCCTCGATGCGCC
>Ga0247727_10010200_pt1 | contig 16721 bp, 18 predicted proteins | sample WisWelCaveWW1625_FD_202498 | JGI IMG/M metagenome (GOLD analysis project Ga0247727, IMG submission 202498) | Biofilm microbial communities from Wishing Well Cave, Virginia, United States - WW16-25 | ecosystem: Environmental > Aquatic > Deep subsurface > Groundwater > Cave microbial mat | place...
GCATCGTCCGCAAGCAGGATGGGAAAGATATGCAACTCGCGCAATTGGTGAGGAACGATTATTTTGGCGAACTGGCTTTGGTGGCAAACCGGCGCAGGTCGGCAACAGTCACTGCTCTGACGGACACATCGTTGCTCGTGTTATCACGCAAGGATTTTGAAAAACTATTCAAGCAGGCTCCTGAGATTCAATACAACCTTGAAGTTGCCGTGAAGAGCCGCCAGCTTGCGCGCAAGTTGCGGTTCAAATGGTTGCGGCAGGATGAAGTGGTTTATTTTCTGGCGCGAAAGCATCCGATCGCGCTATATCCAAAATTAATTCTGCCGATCCTTTCACTGACTGTCCCGCTGGGTTTGATCTATGTCTATTTTTTCTATGTGCCGTATTCCATTGTGGCGGTGGCAGGTGGAGGGTTGTTGCTCGCAATCGCTTTGTGGATCACCTGGCTGGCGATTGATTGGGGCAACGATTATTACATCGTTACCAATCAACGCGTGGTGTGGCTCGAAAAAGTGATCGGCGTGTATGACAGCCGTCAGGAATCGCCGTTGAGCATGGTTGTCTCTGTGGGTATCGAAGCCGAGCAAGTCGGGCGTATCCTTGATTATGGAAATGTCCTTGTGCGAACCTATGTTGGAAAGATCGCATTCAACACGGTCAACCACCCGACCCAAGCCGCGCACATGGTGGAGGAATACTGGCAGAGGACAAGGGAGGCGGCGAGAGACGAGGAAAAAGATGCCATGAAAGATTCGCTTCGCAAGCGACTCGGAATCCCGATTCCTGCGAAGCCGGTCACTGCTTCTGTTCAACCGACGACTTCCATGCCCAAGCGGCGCGGCGCGGCGCTGCTGAAGTTGCTTGGAGCGAACACACTAAAACTTCGCTACGAAACACGCGATAGTGTGGTCTATCGAAAACATTGGGTGGTGTTGATTATGGAGTCGTTGATTCCTTTCATTGGTACGCTCGGCGTACTAGGTTTACTCTTTTATCGTTTGTTCCAACTTGCTTTTCTTCCAAACGAAGCCTTTATCTCGCTTGCCACCGGCTTGTCTGTGGACGCCTGGGCAGGCGCGTTGTTGATCGCGCTTGTTCCGTTTGGCGGGTGGTTCGCTTACAAAGTGCTGGATTGGAGCAACGATAAATTCGAAGTAACCTCAGATCAGATCATTGATATTGACCGCACACCCTTTGGCACCGAGAAGCGCAACGCCGCCCAACTCGAGAATATTTTGAGCACCAACTATGAACGTCTTGGCATTTTGGGAAACCTGTTCAATTACGGCACGGTATATATTACCGTCGGCGGTAACAAACTTGCCTTTGAAGATGTGATGGATCCCGCCTCCGTCCAATCGGATATTGACCGCCGCCGCATGTTGCGCCAGCAAAAAAAGACGGAAGCCACAGTCACCGCGGAACGCGAACGCATGGCAGAATGGCTGGTGACCTATCACCGCAACGCCGAGGAATTTAAAAAAGCAGAAGAGGATAAAAGGAATCAACAGAATGGCTCTGCGTAATATCGTCACACTCCCCGAACCTGTTCTACGGCGCAAGGCTCGTACAGTTACCACGTTTGATAAAAACCTGCAATCTTTGATAGACGACATGATCGAAACCATGCGCGCCGCGCCGGGTGTGGGTCTCGCCGCGCCGCAGGTCGGACTCTCAGAGCGTTTGATCGTCGTGGAATACGCGGAAGAGGATGAGGAGGAAACCTCTGATCAAGCCGATAGTGAAAGAAAGACAAAGCCCAAGAAACTCTTTGTGTTGATCAATCCCGAAATCGTGAAAGTTTCGGAAGAGACATTGCTGGGCGTGGAGGGTTGCCTCTCTATTCCCAATCTCGTTGGTGAAGTGGAACGTCACGCGGCGGTACAGGTGAAGGGATTGAATCGTCACGGCAAACCAGCCAAGATCAAAGCAAAGGGTTGGCTGGCGCGCATCTTCCAGCATGAGATTGATCACTTGAACGGAGTCCTTTTCCCCGAACGCGCCACACGCGTCTGGCAACCGGAGCAGGACGTTGAGCCTGAACAAGAAGTATAGAAAGCAATACCACGTACTTTGTATTGCGTATTTGCTCATGGATAAATTTGAATTGGAGCTGGTGAAGAATAAAAGTAGACAGGTAGACAAGGAAGCAGGGAACACGTAATCAATTCTCTAATCCCCAGCCCCAGGTCTCCACCCTCTAATCTCCAGTCTCTAATCTCAAATTCTCCACTTCTCTAATTCTCTTTCCATCACGCGATAACAATCACGCATGTTCCTCAAACACATCTCCCTCACCAACTTCCGCAATTTCACCCGTTTGGATCTCGATATTCCACAACGGGTGGTTCTGCTGACAGGCGCCAACGCGCAGGGCAAGACCAGCGTGCTCGAAGCCATCTATTTTCTCGCGGCATTCACCTCCTTTCAAACCCATGCAGACCGCCAGATCATAAATTTTCATGAAGCAAAGAAAACATCACTCGCGGTGACACGGCTTGTTGCAGATTATCAACGCGGCAAAAGCAAACATCGTATCGAAGTACGGCTCATTCTCGAACCGACGGGCGTGGTCAATGGTCAACGGCTTCGCAAGGAGATTTTGCTCGATGGTGTGAAGAAACCCGTCAACGATGCCATCGGTCATTTCAACGCGGTCATCTTTGTGCCGCAGATGTCGCAGATCATCGAAGGCGCGCCAGAGGATCGAAGACGTTATCTCAATCTCGCGCTGGCACAGTCCACGCCTGCGTATGCGCGCGCGTTGAGCGAATACAACCAGGCGCTCACGCAGCGCAACGCGCTTCTCAAGTTACTGGGGGAACGCGGCGGGAATAGCGATCAGCTCGAAGTGTGGGATGACGCTTTGACTCGTCTCGGCTCGCAAATCATCTTGTGGAGAATCGAAGCCGTCCAGCAAATCGAACGACTCGCTTCTCGCGTTCATCACGAGTTGACTCATGGATCCGAGATCCTGCGCCTCTCGTACGAACCCGCTTTCGATCCACTGCCGAAACCGAATGGACAGTTGGGGTTGAAGATTGATACGGTGGTTGATCGCTCGCGTTTGGAACTCGATGAAATTCAAAATGGTTTTCGTGAGCGATTGCATGAATTGCGCAGTGAAGAGATCGCGCGCGGCGTGACGACAATTGGTCCGCATCGCGACGAGTTGCGCTTTCTTGCGAACGATATTGACCTGGGCGATTACGGCTCGCGCGGACAAGTGCGCACGACTCTGCTCGCGTTGAAACTTGCCGAAGTGAATTGGATGAAAGACCGCACAGGTGAATGGCCCGTGATTTTGTTGGATGAAGTGATGGCAGAACTCGATCTGCAACGCCGCGCTGATCTCCTGAAATATGTAGGCGAGAGTGAACAGGTGTTATTTACGACAACCGATTTGAATCTGTTTGCAGGCGATTTTGCGGAGAAGGCTGAAGTATGGAAGGTTGAAAGTGGCAGGGTGGAAAAAGCATGAACAGGCTGGCGCAACGCGCAATAAAAATACACGAGAAGTTACTTGAATTTTATGGCGAGCCAATCTGGCGCAATCCATTACCCGCGATTGATGAACTGGTCTCGACCATTCTTTCGCAGAATACGAACGATATCAACCGCGACCGTGCTTTCAACGCATTGCGCGCCAAATTCCCAACCTGGGAAGCAGTGCGTGATGCGAAGGCAAAAGATGTGATCGAAGCGATTCGTCCTGCGGGGCTGGCGAATCAAAAAGGACCGCGCATTCAGCAGGTGTTGAAAGCCATCACAGAAGAGCGAGGTGGTTTGGATTTATCGTTTCTTGCCAAGATGAGTGTGGATGATGCCCGCAATTGGTTGACCAAATTCAATGGCGTTGGGCCCAAGACCGCTGCAATTGTTTTGTGCTTTTCATTGAATATGCCCGCGTTCCCTGTTGACACGCACGTCTACCGCGTGACACGGCGCATCGGACTCCACCCTGAAAAGATGACCGTTGAACAGGCGCATCCTCACCTCGAAGGTTTATTCCCGCCGGAAACATATTATGCCGCGCACTTGAACATCATCCGCCTGGGACGCGAGATCTGCACCGCGCGGAAAGCGAATTGTGAGATTTGTCCGATAAAGAAATTGTGTGATTATGGGAAAACACAATAACATGTCATTGCGAGGAGCGTTTGTTGCGACGAAGCAATCCCCTCGCTTACAGGAGATTGCTTCGGGCGGGGTCTCGATACGCCCTTCGCAACGAACGCTCAGGGCTACTCGACCACCAGCCCTCGCAACGACATGCGGCTTACCTATTATCCCCATCCCCTCTGATCTTGCCTCTTTCCAATCTATCCATTAACTTGGCGATATTTGCTTCGGCTATCTCATCCAGCGATAAATCCAACTCGGTCGCGACCTGTGCAAGGTACCATAACACATCGCCAAGTTCGGCTTTGAGCGCCTCGCGCGTCTCCTCGTTGATCTGACCGTCCTTGTCGCGGAACACTTTCTTGATCTTGCCCGCCACTTCGCCTGCTTCGTTCACTAAACCGAGTGTAGGATAGATAACAGGATGCCCGATGACGGGATATTTTGCGGTCGTGCGTGATTTGGTTTGATAGTCGGTGAAGTTCATGATATTTTATTTATTTTCCTATACAAACGCCGCAGGTGAAACTTTGAATTTCTTTGCCAATATACGAACTTGGCGGACATTTAGTTCGCGTTTGCCGTTTAATATTTCAGAAACTACTCCTTGTGAACCTACTTCGGGCAAATCAGATTGAGTCAAGCCCTTCTCGTCCATGAGGAAGCGTAATATTTCTGCACCTGTGGATTCAGGAATGGGGAAATGTTCTTCTTCGTAGATGTGAATAAGCGTTCCAAGCGTATCAAGCAGGCTGTACAGTGGATGTTTTTCATTTGTGCCGATCTCATCGAGTAGTTCGTTCATCCGTTTGACAGCCGCGTTATAGTCGCGCTCGTTGCGAATGGTGAGCAGGGGCGCAATGTTCGTCCAGTGAAGTTGGATTTGATCATTTACAAGTGTCATTTCTTCCAATCTCCTCGGTCGTATTCTGCGTGCGCCAGAATATACCGAATATAAACCTTGCCGCGATTAAAGTGGATTGATGTTATCAACCGATATTTATTCCCGCCGATATTGAAAACAATCCAGTCTTGTACTTTATCCGCTGATGGAAAGACAGTTCTAAGTTCGTTGAAACTCTGAAACTCGGTCGTTTTCACGACTTTAAACCATCGGGCAAGTGCAGTTTTGCTGTCGGGATATTTTTCCCAAAACTGGATCAACGCTTTGCGGGAGATGATGTGCACGCCAATAGTTTATCTCAAATTGAGATATTCTGCAAGTCCCCAATTTACAAATCGTTTTATCGAAATTGCTTCGCTAACCCTTTCCACCACTCGTTCCTCTCCGCTGGCACGAAGGGAGTGTACAACGTCAACCGATCTGCAATTCCATCGTAGCGCTTCTTCAATTCACTCGCTAATTTATCTTCCTCTGTTACCAGGCAAAACTCGTTCAACATTTCATCGGTGATTAACATCGGCATCTCGATCCATTCACCCTTTGCCGCGTGCGTGGACAACTTCTCCGCCACATCGCTCCAGCCGTGCAAGTCCATGACGGGACGGTAGGACGGTGTGGATGCGTAGAATGATATTTGAGCGCGCGCGAAGTTCATCTCTTCGGGAGTCGTTGCGACAAAAGTCGTGACCGAAACCGACACATCTTTCCTCTTTCTTCTTTCCTTGCTTGCTCCTTCCTCAATGGCTGGAAGAATCACCTCACGCAAATATCGCACACTATGAAATGGATGAGCATGGAATCCATCACACAGTTCGCCTGCGAGTTTGGCAAGCCCAGTATTTACTCCTGCAATGTAAATCGGAATCAACCCAAGAGTCCCCCTCTCCGCTTGTGGGAGCCCCACAGGGGTGCTTCGCGAAGGGGTTAGGGGTGAGGGCTGAAAGAACGGCGACATCAACGTAATTTTGTAATACTCCCCTCTAAAATTCAACTTCGTTCCGTTCTGCCAGCAATCCCAAAACGCGCGGATGACTTGAACCTGCTCGCGCAGTTTACCCGTCACCGACTCGGGCCAGGGCTGACCAAATCTCCGCTCGATGTGGGCTCTCACTTGGGTGCCAAGCCCCAGGATGAATCGTCCGTTGGATTGCGCGGCTAGGTCCCAGGCGGTGTAGGCGATATTCGCTGGGGAACGCGCGAAGGAAACCGCGACAGCCGTCCCGAAGTGAAGACGCGTTGTATGTTCAGCGATCAACGCGCAGGGCAGGAACGGATCATGTTGAGTCTCCTGAGTCCACAGCGCGTCGAATCCAATTGCCTCCGCGGCTTTCGCAATCGCAGGGACGTCCTTCAATCCAACAGGTGGAAGTGCGGCGTCAAGTTTCATAGGTCAGATATCAGAGAGTAGAGAATGGAGACTAGTATCTACTCTCTATTCTCTAGTTATCTAAAAGGTAAGCCATGATCCAATTCGTCGTTGCGTTCAATCCATCCATGTGTGCGCGTTCGTAATTGTGCGACGCATCAATGCCAGGACCGATCAACGCCAGCGCCACATCGCCGCCCGCGCGCCAGAACGCCTCGCCATCCGAACCATAGAACGGATACACATCGGTCTTATACGGGATGCCATGTTTCTCGGCAAGCGCGCGCAACTTTTTATTCAAGCCCTCGTGATACACGCCGCCGCTGTCCTTGATACACAACGTCGCGCTGAACTCATCGGACTCCTGCCCCGCGCCCACCACCGCCATATCCACCGTGACTAACTCCGCGACCTCAGATGGGATGCCCGCCGACGCGCCGTGACCGACCTCTTCATAATTTGAGATGTGGAAGTACACGCTTCGCGCGGGACTTAGGCCTGCTTCGGTTAACGATTTGATTGCCGCTACAAGATTTGCCACGCACGCCTTGTCGTCGAGAAACCGCGAGCGGATGAATCCGTTCGTGACTTCAACACGCGGATCGAACGCGACGCAATCACCGATGTTGATTCCCAACGCGCGTGTTTCTTTCTCTGATGTCGTGCGTACATCCAAACGGACTTCTATATGATCGTCGTTGCGCGGTGTTTCAGTGCCTGCCCCGCTGTATATATGACCCGACGCTGTGTCAATCAACACCGAGCCGCGGATCTTCTCGCCATTGGATGTAAATATCCACACGCCTTCTGTTTCGACAGTGGGCCATTGAATCCCGCCAATACGACTTAACTTCAGCCGCCCGCTCGATTTGATTTCCTTCACCACTGCGCCAAGCGTATCCACATGTGCGGTTAAGGCAATCGGAGGCAGGTTTGACTGCATACCTCGCCCTGTGGTTGTCGAAGAGTCCCATTTTGCGACCAGCGCGCCTTTGCGCGTGCGTGAAAGGGACAATTGCTTGAACTGCGAAAGTTCCTTTTCCACAAAGTCAATCGCGGGTTCCGCGAAGCCTGTGGGAGATGGGATGTTAAGCAGGTCAACGAGAAATTTGGTGAAATGGTTGGTGTCAATAGTTGGAAGTGTCATATTATTTTCCTTCTTTTGGAGTAAAGGTACGAACATATCTCGAAAGATGAAATGTCACCAAGTGTACATCTGTATCTTTGAGCAAAATCGGTTCATTCGATATGAATGTAGGTAATGCCTTGGGATTCAAAATCCAAACTTCTTGCCCGCGTTTCATTGGCTCAATGAACCAACCTGGAAAAAGCACAGTTGGGCGAATGGTAAATTTTATCCCAGTGCTTTGCATCAACAATTCTTGAAGCCATTTTGCAAGCGCTTTTGCTTGTTGAATTGGGTTTCGGTCAATTAAAAACCCATCTGCAAATACATGTTCATTGTCAAATGAGATTTTTGCTTCTTTTTCCGCGGGCTTCGAAAATGTTTTTGTTTCAATTAAATATATTCCGTGTTTCGATACAATAACATGATCTATGTTGAATTTGTCGCCTTGTATATCATTGAGAACGGTTGCCCCTTGTTTTATCATTTCCTGAAGTCCTTCTGCAACCAGCCTTTCCCCATCTCTCGCCATTCTAAGCCTGTTTATTTCTTTTTTCTCTTTAATGATTTTACTTATTCCTACAGCTAGAACAAATACGGCCATAATGGTGATGTATATCGGATGAGCAGGCGGAGGATTGAAAAATCTGAACCAATCCCTAATTGCGAAAAAAGTAATCGTACATGGCACAAGAATCCAATATAGCACCTCCGAAATCTTATATTCTATTTGCTCATTAAGAGACTGACCAGCATAACGAAGCGGCTTATCTTTTAATGGAGACTTTTTTTCAGGTTTTGATTTCATAATCCCTCAAACTTTTTGATTATTTCCCGCCACTCATGCGGAATATTAACTGTCTTCTCTTCTTTATAATCATAAGTCACCATAATTACTTCCCCCTTGGCTAACTCTTTGCCTGTCTTTGCATCTACAATATTCTGCATCCATGTCATAGACTTGTTTCCAAGTTTGGAAATGTGAACCCCAACTTTGACTTGCTCGCCAAAATGGATCGGCGCAAGATACGTGATGTGGACATCCGCCAGAATCACGCCGATCTCCATAAAGGACTGGTCTTTCGTGAACAGTCCCAACTCGACCATATAGGCAATCCTCGCCTGCTCGAAATACGTGAGATGTTTTGCATTATTGACGTGTCCCTGCGGGTCCAAATCCCCGTAACGGACTTCGATGGGGTGATAGAAATGGAAATCGCTCATGGAGCGATTATACCTATTAACCACTGAGACATGGAGACACGGAGTCTTTTTCAACCGCCAAGTCCGCTAAGCACGCCAAGAAAAAACATGCTATCTTCGCGCTCTTTGCGGTAATTTTTTTCTCCGTGACTCAGTGTCTCCGTGGTAAAAATCTTAACGGCAATATCTCGCCAACCCTTCACTATCTTTTATCGCGATTCTTCCCTCCGCATCCGTATCAACCAATCCCTGCTCCTTGAAAGACACCATCGCCTGATTGACACGCTTGCGCGACGCGCCAACCAGATCTGCAATATCGCCTTGCGTCAATATAATGCGGATTTGTGTCACGCCATCTTTTTCGCGTCCGTATTTCTCGGCGAACGCCAGCAGTTGACGCGCCACGCGTCCGTTCACATCTAATGTTGCCAATGCTTGAATCAACTGATCAGAGAGTCGCACGCGTGATGACATGATCTTGACCAGATTGCGCGCGACCGGCGGGAAGTTATCTAAAATATAGTTGAACGTGACCTTGTCCATCCACAACATCAGCGATGTTTCAAGAGTCACCGCGCTGGCGGAACGCCCGACGCTATCAATCAGACTCATCTCGCCGAGCATATCGCCCGCGCCTAAAATCGCGAGAATGACATCGCGCTCGCCTTGTTCGATGTGAATCTTTACCGTCCCATGCAAAATGATAAACACCGCCTCGCCAGGTTGTTCGATGGTCATCACATTGCGTCCCGCCTCAAAGTTGCGGCGATGCGCGCGCTGTGCGACCCAATCCAATTGCGTTGGAGTCAGACCCTCGAACAGTTGAATGTACGAGAGTAAGTTGCGAGTGTCGTCTTTTTTCACATCAGCCATTTTGAACATATTGTACATCCCTTTCTCTCGCGCTGCGCGGAAGGAGCGGAGCGACTGAAGTCGAAGCGTTGCGCAACGCGATCTCCAAGCCTTCATACGCCGCAACCGAATCAGCAAACAGACTCTTCGCAGTCCGCTCCATGCCCGCGATGATATCGTCAGTGTAGGATGGGTCATGGTGGAACAGGATCAACTGTCCCGCCTCTGAAGCGGCGGCGACCTCACACGCCATCGTCACGGTCGAATGTCCGTATCCTTGTGTGGACGGAAATCCAACCAATTGTCCGCGATAATGTTCCTCCAAATATTGCGCGTCGTGGATCAACACATCCGCATCTTTTGCGAACTGCACCAACTTCCGATCCGTGCCAACGTAGCCCTCGGTATCCGTCGCGTACACAACCGATTTGCCGCGCCACGTGATGCGATAGACATAGACTCCGCCGGGATGCGCGTGCGATTTGTAGATGCGGATGACGACCGCCTCATCACTCAAGCCGACAGTTGATTCAGCGACACGGACTCCCGTCTCATCCCAAACAATGATTTGCGACTCGCGCACCGATTGAATATCCTTCGTTGATGCCATATCGCGCAAACCAACAGGAAAAGTCTCAGACGATTGATTGCGCTCCAACACATTCTTCATTGACTCATGCGTACCATCGGGACCAAAGATATGCAATCGCGTATTCGGTAGATAAGCAGGCACAAAGAACGGAAAGCCTTGCGTGTGGTCGTGATGCAAATGACTGAACAGCAACAGGATTTCACCCGCGCGTTCCCTGGCACCGCCCGCCAGGGCAGGTGTCACCCGAGCCAACTCGCGTCCCAATGGAATAATGCCTGTGCCTGCATCGAGAATGATCGTGCGTTCCCCTGCACGGATTTCTACGCTGGCAGTATTGCCCCCATATTTAACCGTCCCCGCGCCCGGTGTAGGATAACTCCCGCGCACACCCCAGAATTTGACTCTCAACTCGTTCGGCATTTCTGCACCTCTCCACGATTTGTGTAGGATGCGTTCTCTAACGCATCCGTTGGCGCAAGAGAGCGCCAACTACTCAACTCAATTTACACTTGTATTATCTTCATTCGAGACTTTTCCTCAAGGAAAGTTTTCGCAAGGGAGGTGAGAAATATGTTACATCCCTCGCGCTGAGCGGAGCCACCGTTTTTTGGCGGCGCAGACGAAGCGCGTGTAACCTGAAAACTTTACCTTTTCATAAAAACTGCACTTCGTCTACAGACTTCGCTCCGCTCGGTCTTCCGCTCAGCGCGAGGGGCTAAAATTAGAAAATTTGTGCTATACTCCGCCTATGGCTGTCATCCGCTCCTCTGACATCGGAACCTACCTCTACTGCCGCCGTTCCTGGTGGTACAAAAAGCAGGGAATCGAATCGGCGAACCAGACCGAACTCGCAGCTGGGACCAAACTCCACCGCCAGCACGGACGGAAGGTCCTGGCATCCAGCCTCACCCGCACGATTGGTTTGATTTTGTTGATGATTGCATTGGTGATGCTGGTGGCATATTGCACCGCGCAAATTCTCTAATCTCCAATTCTCCAGCCTCAAATCTCGAGATCACCAATTACCTAATGCTTTACCTCTCCCTCATCCTACTCTTCCTCGCCTTTATCTTCTTCTGGCAATCCAACCGCCAGCGACAAGCCGCGGGCTTGCCTGGCGGACGCGTCATCTATACCGACACGCGCGGCTGGGGTAAATTGGAGAAGCCACTCTTCTACGCCGCACTTGAGTTGACCGGTAAGCCTGATTATTTGATAGAACAGAACGGGAAAATTATTCCTGTCGAAGTGAAATCGGGGCGCGCACCGGATGCACCCTATGATTCACATATCTATCAACTGGCATCCTATTGTTTATTGGTCGAAAAAACGTACGGCAAACGCCCGCCGTACGGCATCATTCATTATGAGGGACGTGACTTCGCGGTGGATTACACCCGCGAATTGGAACAGTCCCTGCTGGAGTTGATTACAGAGATGAAACGCGATCAATTTAAGAAAGAGGTTCCTCGGTCGCACGAGCAGGCGTCCCGTTGTAAAAGATGCGGGTTTAGGGAAGTATGTGACCAGAGTCTGGCGTAGGGGCGGGGTTATCCCGCCTAGGGCAGGGAGACCCTGCCCCTACACAAAGGTATAATTACCTCATCATGCCCGCCACCTTCATTCCAAAGCGACTTGTTGTCACCGCGTACCCAAAGATGCCCGAAGCTTTCACGGAAGTCGAAGCGATGGCGGCTTACCTGAAAGAGAAAGGTATTGACGCGCCTTATGGCTCAATCTACGATGAAGATTTGCGTAAACGAGTCCGGGGCGGCGACTTCAACCTGCTGATCATCGCGGGTGGTGATGGAAGCGTCTTGCGCGCGGGAAACCTGTGTGCGCCGAGTAATGTCCCGATTTTGGGAGTGAACCTGGGCAGGATGGGTTTCCTAATTCAAGTTGACCGCAATGAATGGCGTAATTACTTTGATAAGCTGTTAAATGGTGAAGCATGGATCGAGAATCGCATGATGCTTCACGCCGATCACATCCGCGCGGGTGAGTCGCTGGGGAACTGGAACGCGTTGAATGAAGTCGTTGTGGCGCGCGGGCAAAACCTTCGTCCCGTTCGGTTGACCGCTTCGGTGGATGGACGCCCGTTGATCAGTTATGTTGCGGACGGTTTGATCGCCGCCACCGCGACAGGTTCAACAGCGTATGCTCTCGCCGCAGGAGGACCCATCCTCCCGCCTGAGTTACGCAATATTTTGCTGGTGCCCATCGCGCCACATCTTTCTGTAGATCGTGCGGTTGTTCTATCAGAAGGTTCGATGGTAAGTATAAAAGCAGATGGTGAAAATTCCGTCTTGAGCATTGACGGACAACCGTCCATAACTTTGATGGAAGATGATCACGTGGATATATGCGCGGCGGATGTCACCACACAATTTGTCCGTTTTGGAGACCCCGGATATTTCTATCGCAATTTGACGGCACACATGAATGAAAATTCTTTAGGATTGCCAAGATGACCGAATCAACCAGTGAAATTCTTTACTGCTACGTCCACCCAAGCCGCGAAACGTCATTGCGTTGCAATAACTGCGAACGCCCGATATGCGCTTCGTGCGCGGTCCGCACGCCGACGGGGTATCGTTGCAAGGAGTGTGTGCGCGAGCGCAAAAAGATTTTTGATACCGCCGAATGGTATGACTATGCTCTCGGCTTTATCGTGGCGGCTTTTCTTTCGGGCATCGCCGCGTCTCTCGTCACTTTGATCGGCAGTTTTGGCTTCTTTGGATTATTGATTATCGGCGCAGGCGCATCAACTGCTGGAGTGGTGATCTCTGAAAGTGTACGCACCGTCACACGCAAACGTCGTTCGCGTCCATTGTTCATTACGGTTGCCTTTGGTGTGGTATTTGGCGCAGTACCGGTCATTTTATTTCAACTTATCGCAGGCAACAATTTCGGAATTGTTTTTCAAGTAATCTATCTCTTCATCGTGACCCCGATTGTTTACACTCGTCTTTCTGGAATCCAAATGTTCAGATAATAAAAACCTATGCTTACCGAACTTCGCATCCATAACTTTGCAATCATAGACAAACTCGATCTGCGTTTTGGTCCCGGGCTGATCATCCTCACGGGTGAAACTGGCGCGGGCAAATCCATCATCCTTGACGCTGTTGTCATGCTCATCGGCGGCAAAGCGGACACGACTTTCGTGCGCACTGATTCGGATGCCGCGTTCGTTGAGGGTGTGTTCCAGCTCAAAGGTCCCGAAAAAGAGGCGGTGCATTCCATCCTGCAACGCGAAGATTTGATGGACGATCCGAATTATGTTGTGCTGATGCGCGAAGTCCGCAAGGAGGGACGAAGCGTGGCGCGCATCAACGGGCGGACTGTCAATGTTTCTCTATTAAAAGAAATCGGATCGCTTGTCGTGGATATTCACGGGCAGGCGGAACATCTTTCGCTTCTCGATTCTCGCGCACACCTGGGCTTGCTTGATCGCTACGCGGAAGTTTCGCGGCCCCTCAGCGACTACCGCCAAACATATCACGCTCTATTGAATTTGCGGAATGAATTAAATGCCCTACGAAAAGCGCAATCCGATTCTGATCGGCGCATTGAATTCCTCACGTATCAAGCTGAAGAGATCGAAGCCGCACGTTTGAAAGCTGGTGAAGATGAAGAACTGCGGCATGAGCGCGACAGACTCGCGAATGCCGAATCGCTCGCGCAGAACGCGCAGGAGGCATTGGCAGTGCTGGATGATGGCTCGCCTGAGACTCCCGCGGCGAGTGATTTGATCGGGCAAGCCGCGCAAGCCCTTGCGGCGCTCGCAAAAATCGACTCTGCACAAAATGAATTGGCGAATCAAGCCGAAGTGTTGCTCGACACGATGTCTGATGTCATTCACAGCCTGCGCGATTATTTAGAAGAAATTGAATTCAACCCGAAGCGCCTCGATGAAGTGGAAGAAAGACTTGATCTAATTCACTCACTCACTCGCAAATATGGTGGGAGTATCCCTGCTGTGATCGCCTCAGGAGAAAACGCGCGCAAACAACTCGAAACGATCACCGGCGCGGCGGATCGCATCAACGAATTGGAACTGCAGGAAGCGAAATTGCTGGAAAAGTTGGGCAGGCAGGGATTGTCGCTTTCAGAGAAACGCAAGTCCGCCGCGCATAAAATGGGGCAGGGCATCGAAACAGAACTTGACGACTTGAAAATGTCTGACGCGAAGTTCGGCGTGGATTTCCAGACGAAAGCAGATCAAAACGGCGTGCCGCTGAATGGCGGTCCGCGTATTGGTTTTGATCAAAATGGAATTGACCGCGTCGAATTTTTAATTGCACCCAACCCGGGCGAAGGACTCAAGCCGCTTGCAAAGATTGCCTCAGGTGGTGAAACGTCGCGTTTGATGCTGGGACTTAAAAACGTGCTGGCTCGCGCAGACGAAGTGCCATCGTTGATCTTCGACGAAATTGACCAGGGCATCGGCGGACGCGTCGGTTTGACTGTTGGTCAGAAGTTGTGGAATCTCTCGCGTTCACATCAGGTGTTCTGTGTGACACATCTTCCACAACTCGCGGTTTTCGGTGACCAACATTATCAGGTGCAAAAACTGATAGACAAGGGTCGCACGCTCACACGCGTCGAACAACTCGAAGGCGAGCCGCGTCTGCTCGAACTCTCGCAGATGCTCGGCGAAGTCGGCGAAGGGACTCTGCGGTCTGCGCATGAGTTGTTGCAGGTGGCGCGGCAGATGATAAAGGGTTCAAAGTAGTGAACTCATACTGCCCAGCTAATTTGGCTGGGCAGTTTTTTGTTTTGGCAATTGAAGCATCACGAAATTTTTCGCGGGGAAAGTTTGTTTCCCTCACCTGGTTTTGTAACTTCCACCCAAAGGGAGCCAGCCAGTTCATAGCCGATCACATGACCCTACGATTTCATTTGAAGACGCAATAGACCTTTAAATGGCGCGCAACTCAACAAGTGAAACGGATTGATTCTTCTATCAATGAAATCGGTGTAATCTGTTGCAAAAATCATCCACCTGCGCGCCAATTACAACCTCCTCACCATCCCCCACACCACCAACGTGCCGAAGATGACCGCGACCACCACCGCGCCGATGGTCACTTCACTCGACAGGCGTTTATCCGCGAGGCTGTAGCCGCCAACGAGATTCGATTCCACATCCCACAGCGGACCGGCAAACGACGTGAACATCAACCCGCCGACGAGCCCGCCGATGTGACCCCAATTGTCAATACTTGGGGATAGCCCGATAAATAGATTCACCCCTGCGATGAAAATCACATTGCTGATCGCGCTCCTGAATTGGTGCGCGAATAATTTGCGATTCTGATACAAAAACACTCCCTCCGCGCCGATCAAGCCAAACACCGCCGTGGATGCGCCCACCGACACCGCGTCTGTGAACAGGAACGACAGCACATTCCCCGCGAACGCGCCGAGCATGTAAAGCAGGAAGAATCGTCCATGCCCGAAGTGACGTTCGAGTCCCGAACCAAACGAAAGCAGGGCATACATGTTGAAACCGATGTGCGCAATGGAACCATGCACGAGCGCGGGTGTGAGCAAACGCCAGAACTGTCCATCGCGGATCAGGTCATTGACTTTTGCCAACAGCGCAACGGGGAAATCGAATTGAAGAAGGAACTGGCTTGCGAGTTGCAAAACATACACAAAAGCCGTGATGCCGATGATGGCATACGTCACATACGGCGCGGACTCTGGTAAGGCGATGCGAACGGCTTGGGGAGGAGGAACAACCTCGGGTGTAGAAGGAGGCGGGTCGTAATTCACAAAGTCACCTTTCTTGGTTTCACGCGGTGATGTTCCGCGTCAATGATCGCGCGGATCATATCCACCGTTTCATCCAGAAGATAATCGCGGTTCACGATCACGTAATCAAACGATTCCACGCGCTTGAGTTCCTTGCGCGCCGTGGCAATGCGGATGGCAAGCGAATCGGCGGTTTCAGTCTTGCGCGTTTCAAGGCGATGCACGAGTTCCGCTTCGTTCTGCGTGGTAATAAAAATCATCAACGCCTCGGGCGCCATCTTGCGCACCGTTTCCGCGCCTTGCACATCGAGCCGCATGATCACGTCCATGCCGCTGGCAAGCGCTTCGCGCACCTGTTGTTTTGGAATACCCTTGTAATCGCCATACACAATCGCGTGCTCGATCAATTCATCTTCATCAATCATGCGCGCGAATTCCGCGTTCGACACAAACAGATAATCACGCCCATGCACTTCGTTCGCGCGCTTCGGTCGCGTCGTGGCGGTCACAACAAAACGGAACGGCATCCCGCGCTCCTGCATACGTTGCATCACGGTGTCCTTGCCTGCGCCCGATGGACCCGAGATGACGATGAGCAGTGGTTGCGGATTATGAATGTTGAATTCAGTCATTGATGAATTTTACCAGACGCTGACTCACGCCTCCCTCCACGCCTTTGCCTGATTCCGTTACAATAGCCGCATGCCCACCTACGACTTTCTCTGCAACACCTGCAACCAACGCTTTGATGTGTTCCTGACATTCGCTGAATACGGCAAGAAGACTGTCACCT
>Ga0247727_10010201_pt1 | contig 16717 bp, 17 predicted proteins | sample WisWelCaveWW1625_FD_202498 | JGI IMG/M metagenome (GOLD analysis project Ga0247727, IMG submission 202498) | Biofilm microbial communities from Wishing Well Cave, Virginia, United States - WW16-25 | ecosystem: Environmental > Aquatic > Deep subsurface > Groundwater > Cave microbial mat | place...
TTAGTCAATGAAAATTGCACCTGCTGCTGAAGTTAAAGCGCGATTAAGTCATTGGTTCATGAAGGTTAGAAAAAAATTCTAACTTTTTTGAACAGGAGCGAACAGAGAAAACGGAGAATCTTTTCTCCGTTTTCTCTGTTCGCTCCGGTGGTGATTCTTTATCGAACTCGAGCCGCCCGAAGGGCGGCGGTTTTCAGCTCGTCTGAAAATCAGCTGTAGGCGTTTATTGGGAAGAATGTGAGACGAGCGGCCGGTCGTTATTACGCAAAACGGCAAAGTCGTGGCCGTGCTGCTTGCGCCTGTTGACGATGACGATTTGGAGCGCCTGCTTTTGTCGCGTTCGCCGCGTTTCCAGGCTTTGCTCAATAAATCACGGCGAAGCCTTCAATCCGGACGCGGGCTGGCACGAAATGATTTTTGGAAAACCGCCAAACAACGCCATAATAATTCAAGCAAACGCAAACCAGTATAGGCGTAATAAAAGTATCGATTAAAAATTTCATGAGGAACGCGATGGGAAATTATCTACGTTTGACCCCGCCGCAAAACGGCGAAAAAATTCATATGCAAAACGGCCGGCTCGTTGTGCCGGAGCAGCCGATCATTCCCTTCATCGAAGGTGACGGCACTGGCCCGGATATTTGGCGCGCCAGCCAAATGGTATTTGACGCCGCGGTTGCCAAAGCGTATGCTGGCAAGCGCCGCCTCGTGTGGTTTGAAGTTTATGCCGGCGAAAAATCGCTGCAAATTTACGGCGAGAACGCGTGGCTGCCGGACGACACGTTAACGGCGATGAAAGAATATCTCGTCGGCATCAAAGGCCCGCTCACCACACCGGTCGGCGGCGGCATTCGCAGCTTGAACGTGGCGCTGCGCCAGATGATGGATTTATATGTTTGCCTGCGACCCGTGCGCTATTTTGCCGGCGTTCCCTCGCCGGTGAAAAAACCGGAATTGGTGGACATGGTGATCTTTCGCGAGAACACCGAGGATATTTACGCCGGCATCGAATATATGTCCGGCACGCCGGAAGCGAAAAAAATCATTGCCTGGTTGCAAAGCGAAATGGGCGTGAAAAAAATCCGTTTTCCGGAAACCTCGAGCCTCGGCATCAAGCCCGTGTCGAGCGAAGGCAGCAAACGTTTGATTCGCGCCGCGATTCAATACGCGATTCAGTATAACCGCAAATCCGTGACGCTGGTGCACAAAGGCAATATCATGAAATTTACCGAGGGCGCATTCCGCGATTGGGGCTATCAGCTCGCGAAAGAGGAGTTTGGCGGTGTTGAGATCGACGGCGGACCCTGGCTCAAGCTGCCGAACGGTATCGTGATCAAAGATGTGATTGCCGACGCCTTTTTGCAGCAAATTCTCACGCGCCCGGCGGAGTATGACGTCATCGCCACGATGAATCTGAACGGCGATTATATTTCCGACGCGCTCGCGGCGCAGGTCGGCGGCATCGGCATCGCCCCCGGGGCGAATATCAATTACACCAACGGCTACGCGATTTTTGAAGCCACCCACGGCACCGCGCCCAAATACGCCGGCCAGGACAAAGTCAATCCCGGCTCGGTGATTCTCTCCGGCGTGATGATGCTGGAGTATCTCGGCTGGAACGAAGCCGCGCGCATGATCGAAAATGCGATGGCGAAAACCATCCAGCAAAAAGTCGTCACCTATGATTTTGCCCGATTGATGGACGGCGCGCAAGAAGTGAAGTGTTCGGAATTTGGGAAAGCGATAGTGGGGAACATGTAAACGCGTAATGGACTATAATCAAAAGGAAAAGCGCACGTATATGACAAGCGATGGGAAATTGCTGCTGCAGTGGTGGTGAGGCGCTTATATGAAACGCAAAGTAAAAATCGCTACGGTCGAAAAACTTAGTGAAGTACTCGTCCACCTTGGGGAGGCATCAATCATTGGTGGTGGAGCCACCTTATTTCTCGAGGGTCTCGTTCGTTGGGGCGCCTCCCTTGCTGGAATTAGCGGAGGTATTTTTCTCGTGCTTTGGGGATTGTACATTTTTGATAACTCTAATAAACTCGGAGAATGATCTATGTCAGTCGAACAAGCTTATCTTTTGGCTATGGGCATTATCATTTTTTTTGCGCTTGCGAGCGGCCTTTTCTTGATGTGGAATGCCAGGGGAAGGCAAAAAAAAGAAAGTTAGCATTCTGAGATGCAAAAGCCATAATGACAGTTGAACAAGGTTATCTTTTGGGAATGAGGGTTCTCGTTTTTTGGGCAATTGCCACCGTTCTTTTTCTCGAGTGGAATGTTAGGAGGAAAAAAGACAAACGAGCAAAGCAATAACAAGCGACTCCACATGCTAGTTCGTGATTTGATTCTCATCGTCGATTTCGGCTCGCAATACACGCAATTGATCGCGCGCCGCGTGCGCGAGTTGGGCGTGTATTCCGAAATTAAATCCTGTTACACGCCGGTTGGCGAGTTGTTGTGCGCTCAGCCGAGGGGGATTATTTTTTCCGGCGGCCCCAACTCGGTTTATGACGCCGGCGCTCCGAGTATCGATGCCAAAATTTTTCAACAGGGCATGCCGATTCTCGGCGTGTGTTACGGCCAGCAGTTGATGACGCATCTGCTCGGCGGCAAAGTCGTGGCCGCGCCGGAGCGGGAATACGGCTCAGCGCAACTTAATATCTCGGCGCCGGCGCCGCTCTTCCACAACGTCAGCGGCAGCACCACGGTGTGGATGAGCCACGGCGATTTTGTGGAGCAACTGCCCGCCGGTTTCATTGCTCTTGCCGCCACCTCCAACTCACCTTTCGCGGCCATCGCCGATCCCCAACGAAAAATTTTCGGCATTCAGTTCCATCCCGAAGTGGCGCACACGGCCGAGGGCCGACAGATTTTGCGCAATTTTGTTTTTGATATTTGCGGCTGCACGGCAACCTGGTCGCCGGCGAATTTTGTCGAAACCACGATACAAAAAGCTCGCGAGCAGGTCGGCGACGCGCAAGTGATTTGCGGCCTCTCCGGCGGCGTGGATTCGGCAGTGACGGCGAAGCTGTTGCAGCGCGCCATCGGTAAACAACTGCATTGCGTTTTCGTCGATCACGGGTTGATGCGCAAAAATGAAGGCGAGCAAATTCGCGCGACCTTCGTTGAGCATTTCGGCGAGGCGTTCATCGGCGTTGACGCTTCCGGTCTTTTTTTAGAAAAATTGCGCGGCGTTGTCGATCCTGAAACGAAACGCAAAATCATCGGCGAGCAATATATCCGCGTGTTTGAAGCCGAAGCACGCAAAATTCCCGGCGTCAAATTTCTCGCGCAGGGCACGCTTTATCCCGACGTGATCGAAAGCGTCTCCCCGCGCGGCGGACCGTCGGTGACGATCAAAACGCATCACAACGTCGGCGGCCTGCCGGAGAAAATGCGCTTGCAGCTCGTCGAGCCGCTGCGTGAGCTGTTCAAAGACGAGGTGCGTAACTGCGGTCGCGTGCTCGGCCTGCCGGAAAATATTCTCGGCCGCCATCCGTTTCCCGGCCCCGGTCTGGCCGTGCGAATATTGGGCGAAATCACGCCGGAGCGTGTGCATTTGCTGCGCGAAGCTGATGCGATTTTTGTCGAAGAGCTGCAAGCGAGCGGCTGGTACGATCAAGTGTGGCAGGCGTTCGCGGTGTTGCTGCCGATTCACTCGGTCGGCGTGATGGGCGACAACCGTACGTATGAAATGACCGTCGCGCTGCGCGCAGTCAATTCCGTCGACGGCATGACCGCCGACTGGTCGCCATTGCCGCATGATTTGCTGGCACAGGTTTCCTCACGGATCACCAACGAAGTGCGCGGCGTCAATCGCGTGGTGTACGACATCAGCTCGAAACCGCCGAGCACGATTGAGTGGGAGTAGCATAGACTACCGGCCCGCGCGATAATTGACGCTGTGCTTTTTTTGATTTGGACGATGGAATTTGCTGGATCAATCTGAGCGGGTGGTAAAAAATGTTTGCGGTGCAAGTTGTCCGTCAAAGTGGTGGACATCTTTGTCAGTAACACTATGATGATTGTGGAGGTGATGGTATGAGCAAAACCGACCTCAACTATGATGTGCCATTAACGCCTTCTGTTTTGCGTTGGGCGCGTGAGACTTCAGGTTTATCTATTGAAGAGGTCGCCAATAAGCTCAAACGCAAGACCGTTACATCCGAAACGATAGAAGCGTGGGAGCGCGGAGAAGGCGCTCCAACTTATGCACAGTTGGAAAGCCTTGCGTACGATGTGTACAAGCGCCCGTTGGCGTTGTTTTTCTTTCCAGCACCACCCGAAGAGAAAACGCCTCGCCAAGCATTCCGCACGTTGCCTGAGCAGGAAATACGAAAAATCTCAACGCGCCTCCGTTATTTACTACGTCAGGCACAGGTTCGTCAGATCTATTTGGCAGAGCTGCATGAAGATGCGTTTGCGCGAGTCCGACATTTTCTTCGTGATTTACGCATTGATCCGGGCATTTCTGTGGCCGAAATGGCTAAACGTGTGCGCGAATATCTTGCGATTTCGCTCGAAGCACAGTCCGAATGGAAAAACGCTGGCGAAGCGTTTAAGCGTTGGCGAGATGCGCTTGAAAGCTGTGAAGTGTTTGTATTTAAAGAAGCATTCAAGGATGAAACGGTTTCCGGATTCTGTCTGTTCGATGAGTTCTTCCCAGTGATCTATATCAACAACAGTAAGCCGGACACGCGCCAAATTTTTACGCTCTTTCACGAATTGGCGCATTTGCTTTCGCGCACTGGCGGTATCGATAAGCCAATAGAAGGTTATATTCGTCATCTTCGGGGATATGACAGGCAAATTGAGATGCTGTGCAATCAATTTGCTGCCGAATTTCTTGTCCCCGATACAGACTTTGATTGGCGTCTCAAACAATTGTCGTCTGTGCGTGGGCAGAACGTTGAAGAACTTTCGCGTCAATATCACGTTAGCCGAGAAGTTATCCTAAGGAAATTGCTCGATAGAAAGCGTATTACCCAAGTTGAATACGATCAGAAAGTCGAGAAATGGAGTAAACAGGCTCAGAATGCTGATGGCAAGAAAAACAAATGAGGGCTTCATTTAAAAGCCAAGCCGGGTTGAACAGCTATTCATGTTTTAAACCCGTCGAATTCGATAGGGTCAAATTATGGCGAATTCACCTCAATTAGAATGGGAGCAATTGAACAACCCGGATTTTAAACCCCTAGAATTCGAGGGGTTTAGAACCGCCGGAGAGTAATGTTAAAATGAGGCTCGTTGTAACTGGTCTTAATTCCCCCGAATTCGAGGGAATTAGAAATTAGTTGGGAAAATAAAATGGCAAAGATAAATGTGAAAGGCCGGGAAATCGTCATCTTCAACAAAGATGACGAAGATTATATCTGCATCACGGATATTGCGCGATATAAAAATTCCGACAGAACCGATGATTTGGTTAGAAACTGGCTGCGGAACAGGAATACCATTGAGTTTTTAGGAATTTGGGAGCAGTTGAACAACCCAGATTTTAAACCCGTCGAATTCGACGGGTTTAGAAAACAAGCCGGTCTTAACAGTTTTACATTAACACCAAGCCAATGGATTGAAAAAACGAACGCCATCGGTATCATATCTAAGCAGGGCCGCTACGGTGGCACCTACGCCCACAAAGACATCGCCTTCGAATTCGCCTCATGGATTTCCGTTGAATTCAAACTATACCTCATCAAAGAATTCCAGCGCCTCAAGGACGAAGAACTGAAGCCACTCGGCTGGGACATCCGGCGAAATCTCGCTAAAATCAACTATCGCATTCACACCGACGCCATCAAAGAAAATCTGATTCCGCCGGAACTGACGCCGGGCCAGATGAGCCTGATCTATGCTTCGGAGGCGGATGTGCTGAATATGGCGCTGTTCGGCATGACCGCGAAGCAATGGCGCGACAGCCATCCAAACGACAAGGGCAATATTCGCGATTACGCGAATGTGTCGCAGCTTGTTTGTCTCTCGAATCTGGAAAATCTAAATGCCCTTTTCATTCAGGAAAAGACGTCGCAGGCAGAACGGTTGCGCAAATTGAATCAAATCGCCATTCACCAAATGAAACTGCTGACGGACGATAACAGAATCAAACAATTGGAAGGGGGCAAAAACAATCCGGCTTTAAAACAACCGTTGCATCATTGAAATTTTCTGCTATATTTTTAAAGTAATCAATCTGGCGTGAGCGGACGCCATGCGCGTGCGCTGAAATGAGGTAACATTACAGGAGAACTCCACCATGTGCGGCATCATCGGTTATCTCGGCAAAAAACCAATTGTTCCGGTTTTGCTCGAAGGACTCAAACGGATGGAATATCGCGGCTATGATTCCGCCGGCATTGCGACTTTTTCGAATGGACATGTCAATGTTGTCAAACAGGCCGGCAAGATTTCTAATTTGGAAACATTGCTGCATGAACACACGCTCAACGGCGGCGTGGGCATTGCGCATACGCGCTGGGCGACGCACGGCGTGCCCAATTCCATCAACGCGCATCCGCATACGGATTGCAAAGGGAAAATCGCGTTGATTCACAACGGTATCATTGAAAATTTCGGCGTCATCAAAACGGACTTGCTGTCGAAGGGCCATGAGTTTCGCACGCAGACGGATACTGAGGCGCTCGTGCATCTGATCGAAGAGTTTTATAAACTCGGCATGCCATTCGAGGAGGCCGTGCGTGCCGCGCTCTCCCAGGTGGAAGGCACGTACGGCATCGCGGCGGTGTGCAGCGACGAGCCGGACGTGATCATTGCGGCCCGCAAAGGCAGTCCGCTGATCGTCGGCCACGGCGACGGCGAGAATTTCGTGGCCTCGGATGTCTCGGCGATCATCAATCACACGAAACAAGTCAGTTATCTCGACGACGACGAAATGGCGGTGGTGCGCCGCAACGGCATCGAGATTAAAACTATCAGCAATCTGCCGGTGCAAAAACAGATCGAACAGGTGGCGTATGATCTCGGCCGCATCGAAAAAGGCGGCTACGATCATTTCATGCTGAAAGAAATTATGGAACAGCCGCGCACGATCAAAGACGCGATGCGCGGTCGATTGATCAAAGATGAAGGCATGGCCCGGCTCGGTGGCATGCGTGAAGTGATGGACGCGCTGCTGAATGCGAAGCGCTTTCTCATCACTGCTTGCGGCACCTCGTGGCATGCGGCGCTGATCGGCGAATACATGATGGAAGAGTTTGTGCGCGTGCCGGTGGAAGTCGAATATGCCAGCGAGTTTCGCTATCGCGATCCGGTGATCGAGGAGAATAACGTCGTCATCGTCATCAGCCAATCCGGCGAGACCGCGGACACGCTGGCGGCGCTGCGCGAGGCGAAACGCAAAGGCGCGACGGTGATCAGCCTGTGCAACGTCGTCGGCTCGACGATCGCGCGCGAGGTGAACGCCGGGGCGTATTTGCACGCCGGCCCGGAGATCGGCGTGGCCTCGACGAAAGCCTTCACCTCGCAGGTGACGCTGTTGGCGTTGATCACGCTGTTTTTAGCGCGGCACAAAAACATGTCGGCGGCGAAAGGCGCGGAGATCGTGCAGGAATTGGCGGCGATCCCGGAAAAAGTGGAAAAGATTCTCGGCTTGAGCGAGCAGATCAAAAAGATCGCGCAGCTTTATCATTTGAGCAACAATTTTCTTTATCTCGGCCGTGGGTACAATTTTCCGGTGGCGTTGGAGGGCGCGTTGAAGCTGAAGGAAATTTCTTACATTCACGCGGAAGGCTATCCGGCCGCGGAAATGAAGCACGGACCGATTGCGTTGATCGACGACAATATGCCGGTGGTGTTTATCGCCACGAAAGATGCGACGTACGAAAAAGTCGTGAGCAACATCGAAGAGGTGCGCGCGCGGCGCGGCAAGGTGATCGCGATCGCCACCGAAGGCGACGAAGAGATTAAAACCCGCGCCGACCACGTCATCTATATTCCGCCCACGCAACCGATGCTGACGCCGATTTTGACGATTATCCCGTTGCAATTGCTGGCCTATTACATCGCCATCATGCGCAATTGCGACGTGGATCAACCGCGTAATCTGGCGAAAAGCGTGACGGTGGAATAAGCCGCGGCAAATCAAGGAATAAACAGGGACGTCATGAAAGAGAATGGTTCAGGGTTGACAAAGTATGAAAAATAATTTTTCGCGCGTTGGCCCAATTTTATTGATCGCAGCGCTGTGCTGTGCTGTGGGAGCAAATGTTTTTGCGCAAAGCAAAACCGCGGCGCCGGTGGAGGCGCAGTTTAAACAAGGCGTTGATTTTTTTAATGCCGGCCGGTACGCAGAGGCGCTCGCCAGCTTCGATGGGCTGCTGCCGAGCGGCGCCAACCATCCGCGCGTGGCCGCGGCGCTTTATATGCGAGGACGTTCGGCGTATCATCTCGGCCGGTATGACGTTGCCCGGGAAGCCGTGGATGAGTTGGAGCGCAATTTTCCCCGGAGCGGTTACATGCAATACGGCCACGCCTTGCTCGGGGCCGTGGCTTTTCAAAATGAAGAATATTTGGAGGCGGCGGTTGAATTTTTGTTGGTGGTTGAAATTGGCAAAAGTCCTGCATTGCGCAGCCAGGCGACCGAATGGTTGCGCGTTGTTTTGGAAGATCACCTTTCGCTCAATGAGTTGCGGCGTTTGCGGAAAAGTTCCACCGGCCCGAAAGGCACGCCGTATGTGGTGTTAGCATTGGCCGGCGAGGAACTGATCGGGGGCAACCGCGAGAGCGGCGAAAAATTCATCGATGAGTTTTTGCTGGCGAATCCAACCACGCCGTTGCGCGCCGAGCTGGAAAAATTACGCCAAACCGGCGGCGAAACCGTGGCGAGTGTGGTTCGCGTTGGCGTCGTGCTGCCGTTGAGCGGCATTGATGCGGACGCCGGCATGGGCGTTTATCGCGGCATTAAATACGCTCAACTCATGGCCGGCGCCAATAGCGGCGGCCCCAATATTGAGCTGGTGGTGCGTGATTCGGAAAGCAGCATTCTGCGCGGCTTAAAAGTGACGCAGGATTTGCTGGACGATCCGGCGGTGATTGCGATCGTTGGCGAAGTGGACAACGCCACAACCGGCGCGATGGCGGCGCTGGCCAACGCCAAGGGCGTGCCGTTTTTAGCACCGGTGGCGACGGAGAACGGCATTGGCGCGTTGGGCGAAAATGTTTTTCAGCTCAATGCCGATCGCGAGCGCAAAAGCAAAGTCCTGGCGGAGTATGCTTATAAATATCTGAATGCCCGCACCTTTGTGACCGTTGCCCCGCAGGATGATTATGGCCAGCAAATGGCCGACGCCTTCAGCGCCGCGGTCGATAGTTTAGGCGGCGAGATTTTTGCGCAAAAATGGTATTACGGCGAGCCGCAGGATCTTGGCCGCTCCTTCAAAGCGATTCGCGCCGCGGCGTTTCGGCGCGCGTATAAAGATTCGCTGCTGCTCAATGCGCTGAACGGCGGGCCTTCGCCGAAAATGGCGGACGCCGAGGAAGTCAATGTGCCGGTGACCAACGTGAACGCGATTTTCATGCCGTTGCACGAGGACGATATTAAATTGGTCGCCGGGCAGCGCGCGTATTTTAATTTGCAAAGCGCGCTCATCGGCGGCGAGCATTGGTATATGACCGATCTGGCGAAGAACAAAGAATTGCAGCGTTATGTCGAAGGCGCCATTTTCGCGAGCGATTATTTTATTGACGCGGAAAACGCGCGCTTTAAACAATTTCGCAACGACTTTCGCACGCGCCTGGGCGTCACGCCGGAGAAGTGGGAAATCTTGGGATATGACGCCGCCAATCTCTTGTTTAAAACCGTTCAACAAGGCGGGTACAGCCGCAGCCAATTGCGCTCGGCGTTGACGAAGATCGATAGCTTTGCGGGCCTCAAAGGCGAGATGGCGTTGAATAATCCCGGCAAGGTCAATAGCAAAGTGAATATTTTGCAAATTCGCGGCGGGCAGATTGTCAAGCTGCGATAGGTTTTCATTTAAGGAGAAAACATGTTGAAACGCATTGTTGTGGTTATCGTCACGGTTGGGTTGGGTGTGATCTTTACCGGCGCTGCTTTGGCGCAAACTCAAATTAGCTTGAACGGCGCCGGCATCAAACTCGGTTTTGTTGATCCGGAAGTCAGCGGCGCGGTGATCGGCTTCGGCGCGCTGGCGGATCTCGGCACGCTCACACCGGATATCATGCTCGAAGCCAATTTGGATTATTGGTCCAAGTCCTTCGGCAGCAGCAGCGCCAATAGCGTCAAATTTTCTTTTAGCGATTTGATCGTCGGCGGCACGGCGAAATACTTGTTTAAAAACGCAAACCCCAAACTGCTGCCTTTTGCCAGCGGCGGCCTGGCGTTTCATTTTTTCAAGACGGCGCTGGAATCTTCCAGCCCGCTGCTTGACGATGGCTCTAACACTGAATTGAAAATCGGCATTCATGTCGGCGGCGGCTTGTTTTACAATCTCTCGCCGCAACTGGATCTGCTCGCGGATACCCGTTATACGATCGTGGCCGACGTGAGCCAGTTCGCCCTGCAAGCCGGCGTGCTTTACAAGTTGAGCAAATAGCGTGCGGAAAAAAACTTGCAAGCCAGGCAAAAACGACCTATATTTAATGACAACGGTTTCTATTTGACGGCATGAAATACGACGAATTTCTCGATGAATTTCAAAACGGCCGTTTGCAGCCGGTTTATTTTTTCAGCGGCGAAGAAACCGGGTTCATCGACGAGGGCGTGAACTTGTTGCTGCAAAAGCTGGTGACGCCGGAGATTCGCGATTTCAATTTCGAGGTGTTTTACGGCAACGAGACGGGCGCCGGCCGCGTGATCGACAGCGCCGCCCAATATCCGGTCATGGCGCCGCATCGGGTGATCCTGCTGCGCGACGCGCAAAAAATGTCGCCGAGCGATCTCGAAGCGTTGGCGAAATATGCGGCGAAACCGAGCCGCACCACCTATTTGATCGTCACACAGCGCGATAAAGAGTCGCGCAAAAAAGGTCTCGAAGCTTTGCGCAAAGCTGCCGTCGCCGTCGAATGCAAAGCGTTGTATGAAAATCAGATCGTGGCGTGGATTCAAAAATACGTGCGGCGGCTGAACCTGGGCATCACCGGACCGGCCGCGCAGTTGCTGGCGAGCGAAGTGGGCGCCTCCACTTCGCTGTTGCGCAGCGAAATTGAAAAAATTCAGCTTTATCTCGGCGACGGCAATACCGGCGGCCGCCGGGAGATCACCGAGGAAGACGTGCAGCAAGTGGCGGGATTTCGCAAAGAGCATTCGATTTTTTCATTGCAAGACGCCGTGGGCGCGAAAGACTTGAGCGCGGTCTTGCGGATTTATGAAAACTTGGTGGTCAACACCAGCGCCGGCGCGATGCTCAGCAGTTTGGCGCGCTATTTCGGCCATTTGCATTTGGCCCGCGGCCTGCCGACGCGGCGCGAGCAGGCGCAACTGGCGGAGAAAGCCGGCGTGCATCCTTTTTTCGCGGAACGGCTGCAAAAAGCAGCGCAAAATTATTCGCCGGCGGAGATCTGCAACGCGCTGGAAGTTTTGCTGCACGCCGATTATTTAATGAAAACGCAAGGCACTTTGGAAGCGTTGGTTATGCGGTTGATGTTGATTGCGGTCGTGCGCGGGTACGCGCCGGAATTTTTGCCGGCAGCCGCGAAGGAAGGACGATGAATGGCGGAGCCCAGCCAAACGCCGGACGGCAAAATCAGCGACGAGGATCTGATCGAAAGATTTCAACGCGGCGACCTGTACGCGTATGAATTGATCGTGAAACGCTACAAAGATCAGTTGCTGAATTTCGTGTACCGCTTTTTGGGTAACCAGGAAGAGGGCGAAGATGTGGTGCAGGAAACCTTCCTGCGGGTTTATCGCAATCGCCACGCCTATCAGCGGGTGGCGAAATTTTCGACGTGGATTTATACCATTGCCGGCAATTTGGCGCGCACCGAATTGCGCCGGCGTCACCGCCGGCGTTTTTTTTCGCTCTCCAGTTTCGGCAGCGAAGATAAAGAATACGAAATTTCCGATGAATTGCTCAATCCGGAGCAGCACACCAACACGGTATTGAGCGAAGCGATCATTCAGCGCGAGATCAACAAACTGTCGCCGAAGTTTCGGGAGGTCATTATTTTGCGGGATATTCAGGAACTTTCGTATGAAGAGATCAGTAAGATTATTCGGGTTCCGATAGGAACGGTCAAATCGCGGGTGAATCGCGCCCGGTTACGGTTGCAAAGCCGTTTGAAGCATTTATTGGACAAAAAATAAAATTCATCAAAGGAGTTACACTCTTTTTAAACTTGTTACGGTAAAGGTTGAGTATGAAAAACTGCGAGAGGTTCACGGAACTTTTCTCGGACTATGCCGAGGACGGGCTGTCGTCCGCCGAGAAACGTGAACTCGATGTTCATTTACAACAATGTTCGGAATGCCGCTCTGCCGCCGCCGGCGTCGTTAACCTACGGACCAGCCTCCGGCAAATGCCCGGGCTAACCACGTCGCCGGATTTTGAAACCATTTTACGCACGCGCATGAAAATGGAGCGCCGGCCGTATAAGGCGCCAATGTGGAATGGCGGCTACTTTGCGGCGCGCCGATTTGCCACGTTGGCAACGGCGGTCGCGGCTGTTGGTTGCTTCCTTTATTTATGGCCGCGTCTCTCTGGCCGTGCGTTCCAACCTGCCTCACCCACCATCGCTGTTTCCCAGTTGCAAGCAACTCCCAATGGCGTCCTATCCTCGGTTACTCCCGCAAAAATCATGTACACTTTGGACCGCGTCACCCCGCAATTGCTGTCAACTTTCGGCGGCGCCGGCCGGAGTCCGAAACGCGCCGAATTAACTCCGCAGGATTCGTTGCGAACCGAGGCGCCTTTACACCTGCCGGCCGCTTCGGTTGCTCAACAACCGTACATCTTTTAACCGGGCCTCTTTGTGAAACACAGGTGTTCTTCCCGCGCCGCTGTCGTGCCTGAAATCGTGTTACGCCGTGCTCGCGCTCTCGCCGTTGCCGCCGTTTTTTTGTTGACCTCCAGTGGGCGCGCGCAGAATTTATTGACCTCGCTCGAGCGCGAAATGCGCCAGCTGGTGGAGGCCGCGCGTCCGTCGGTGGTGACGATCATGGCCACCACCGTGGCGGAGAAATCCGAGAGCGGCGGTTTATTGGGCCTGTTTCGGGGAAAAGACCGCAACTCTGCTGAAGTCAAAGTTGGCAGCGGTTTGATCGTGAGTAGCGACGGTTTCGTGATCACCAAAGAATCCGTGGTGCGAGGCGCGAAACAGATTGAAATGGCGCTGGCCGACGGCATACAATTTCGCGCCGAAGTGGTAGCGCTTGATTCCGCCAACGGCATTGCCGTGCTTAAAATGTCCGGCGAGCAGTTTACGCCGGCGCCGATCGGCCGCGCCGAATCCGTGGAAGCCGGCTCGTGGGTAACGGTGATCGGCAACGCGCTCGGCATGCCGCAGTCCGTGTCGATGGGCGTTGTGAGCGCGGTGCACGCCAACGGCGCCATTCAAATTTCCGCGAATGTGGATCCGGGCAGCAACGGCTCGCCGATATTCAATGCGGAAGGCCAGGCGGTCGGCATCGTCTCCGGCCGGATGGGGCTTGGCGCGGCCGGGATGATTCCGGAAATTTTTTTTAGTTGCACGGCGCTGGTTTTTCCGTTGGCATCGTACCTGCCCCGCTTGCGAGAAATTGTGCAGAATTATTATGAGAGCCGGGGTTGGTTGGGAATTCGCGTCATGGCGGCTCCGAATGAGCGTCGCTATCTGCGCGTGTTGAGTATCGTCAAAAGCAGCCCGGCGGAACGCAGCGGTCTGCAAGTCGGCGACGTTATCACCTCGTTTGCGGGCAAGCCGGTGGAGGCCGCGACGAATTTGCCGGCGCTGGTCGCGGCCTGCAGGCCGGGCGCCAGCCAAATCATTAAAGTGCTGCGCGGCGAAAACGAAATGAGCTTCGACGTGCGGTTTGGGCATGCGGCGCCGCTGGCATTGAACGAGTTGCGCGCCGGTGAAGCCGCGTTGTCCGGCGCGGCGGAAAGCCGCAACGGCCAAACGCCGGCCCCTGGAGAGCTAAAAAAAATGGAAACGTTGCAATTGCAGCAGCGTATTCTCAATCTTGAGCGCGAATTAAAATATTTGCGCCGCTTGCAATTGAAAAATTAAATTCATTCATGTTAAATTTAAAGGAGTAAGTTCATGGCAAAAAAAGAAGGCGGTTTTCAGGCGAAGGTCGCCAAGACCGCTGCCACCGGCGCCACCTCGGCCAATAAATGTCCGAAATGCGGCGACCCGATTCAACCGATAAAGTTGGTGGCTTCCGAGCGCACCGCGCAAGGCTCGTACAAATTTAACGAGCGGCACGTCGGCTTGTGCAAATGCACCAATCAAGAAGTTTATGGTTGAGAATATAGCGGAGCGGCAAACTTTAGTTTGCCGTCAAAAGCTTAGCGCTCTATTTTTAATGAAAGTGATTTTTTAAAATAAAGCGGAGTGCGAACTTTAGTTTGTTGCCAAGCTAAAGCTTGGCACTCCGTTTTTAATGAAAGCAATTTTCCGTGATTTTAGCGCGTGTGATCGGCACCGTGTGGGCGACTCGCAAAGACGAGCGCCTGCAAGGCTTGAAAATGCAAATCGTGCGTCCCGTGACGCTGGACTATAAAGATCGCGAGGGCTTTCTCGTCGCGATTGACGCGGTTGGCGCCGGCGTTGGCGAAATCGTCCTCGTCGTGCAAGGCAGCTCCGCGCGCCAAACCGCGGTTACCGAAAACAAACCGGTGGACGCCACGATCATGGCGATCGTGGATAAGTTGGATGTGACGTAACACCAACGATATTTCTCATTTCTCATTTCTCATTTCTCATTGAAATTCAGGCGGCAAAATTGGTTTGAGACGGAGCGTTTCTTTGCCAAGGGGAATTGGCAGCTTTAAGCTGTTCGCAAATCTTGCGCGATATTCTGCGTAAGACCAAGAGTTTATTGTTGGTGTTTTTGGTTTTTATTAGCCCGGAAATCCAATGATAAAAACTTTCAGCTTTATCTGGCAGGGCCGCTGTACATTTGTCTGAATTTGCCACGCGCTATCCGATCAACCATAAAATCACCCCAAAACAGAAAAGCCCTGGCAGCCTGCAAAGAGACCAACCAAAGCTTTTCCGGTTACTACGAGGACACATTAAATTTAATGTGAGTAACGGCGAGAAGCAAGCTCTTTTTGTGGGCTGCCTCCAAATTTTAAAAGGAGGCCAAGGCCATGAAAAGAATTTTTTTATTTTTGCTCCCGTTCATCGCGTTCACGACTACGTTACGAGCGCAATGCCCGTCTTACCCACAGAACTGGAGCAAAAGATTGACAAGTTCGAGTTACACCTGGGCATTTGACGGCAACGTTAACGAAGCCAAATACACCAATAACTCGCAAATTTCCGTTAACCCGTGGAACTTGCGATTCAAAACGCTGCTGCTGATTGGGTCTCGGCTGTCGGAGTGCCAGCGATCATTACGATAACCCATCATACGGGCAGTTTCAACGACGCAGACATCAAAGTAAAATTCGAGCTTGTGGCAGATTTTCCATGCGCCAATACGAACCTTTTCACAAACACGATTTCGCTTGATACCGAAACACGGTGGAAACTTCCGGGTGGCAGCACCGGCTCAGATTTGGAGTCAACTTTATTGCATGAGATGGGCCATGTTTTTTTAGGAAGCGGACATCCACCCGATTTCAGCGACAGTATTATGTTCTGGAATTGCGTGCCTCAGGGTCGAGGGCTTACTTCTTGCGATATTCAGATGGTAAAAGACATCTATGATCCGCAATATACTGTAACCGTCAAAAACGACTTCGGCGGCGGCGATGTGAGAGTGGATGGCACGACTTACTCCAACATTCCTGCCGGAGGCCAAGACTTCACCTGGCGCGAAAGCACGTTTCCGCATACGGTGGAAGCGATTGACGGGCAGTGTTTTGGCGACTATGTGCGGCGGTATCAAAATTGGACTCTTCCCAACCAATCTACAAATGGAGCCAATCCTCAATCCGTGCCAAAACCCAGCAGCAGTTCGGTCACTTATACTGCTAACTTCGTGAGAGAATTCAATATCACGTTCCAGAATAATTTCATTGGGGTCGGCAATGCCGGTATTATCAAAGTGAACGGGCAACAATACACCCTACCTCTAAGTCCAGGTCAACCGTGTCTAAGTCAACCGTTCACAGTACTCGAAATCAACCCAACCATTAACGCCGAGGCCTTGAGCCAAGTTTATACTGGCATCTCTTACACATTTACCAATTGGACGAAAGATGGCACCGTAATCAGCACATCAGCAAACTCAAACTTTACCCCAAACGACCATGCCACCTACATCGCGAATTTCACCGGCAAACCAACGCAGACGCCAAACGTTGCTGCCGGCGGACCGGTCGGAACGCCAGTCGTGGTTACATGGGGCAACCATCCCCGAGGAAATACGATTGAATATCACCTCTGGCGGAAAGTAAAACATCAGCAAACCGGCACTTGGACTGGACCAAATGAGCTTGCAGTGCTTTCTTATGGCGTCACCTGTTACACCGATAATGACTATGTGAACACGAGCGGATACACTCATGATCTTTTGCAATATGACGTGCGCGCCCGCTATCTGACCGAAGGGACGGATGCTGATCCCAATTACGTGACAGCTTTT
>Ga0247727_10010202_pt1 | contig 16717 bp, 10 predicted proteins | sample WisWelCaveWW1625_FD_202498 | JGI IMG/M metagenome (GOLD analysis project Ga0247727, IMG submission 202498) | Biofilm microbial communities from Wishing Well Cave, Virginia, United States - WW16-25 | ecosystem: Environmental > Aquatic > Deep subsurface > Groundwater > Cave microbial mat | place...
ACGCGATCCGCTGCCGCCGATGGCGGTGGAGTATCGGGAGCCGACTCCGGCGCCGCCGCCAGCGCCACAAACGGCTGTGGCGCCGCCGAAGCCGGCCGGCAGCACGGGTCGCGACGAGCAGCCAGTGGCGCCGCCGAGGGCGGCCGGCGTCATGGGCCGGGACGAGCAGGTCGTGGCGGAGTTGGGTCAAAGCATCGCCAGGCTGATGCTGGGAGCGATGGGAAACCTGGACCGGCGCCGGGAGGCAGAAAACCGGGTCTGGGAGGAGGCTCTGGAGACGGTGCGGGGCCAGATTCGCGACCTGGATGGTCTGATGAAGGACCGGCTGGATGCCGTCTTCGGCCGCTTGGAGATCCAGCAGGAAGAATTCTCCACCCTGCGATCGACGGTGGAAAACCTGTCGGGCAAGGTGGAAACCGTGTCGGGCAAGATGGGGGCCGCCTCGGCGGCGATCCTGTCGCTCGGGCAGGCCCAGGACCGGCGCCGCTCGGCCCTGGAGCGTTTGGGCCAGGCCCTGGGGGCATTACAGGAATCACTCGCGGAGGATCATCCGGTAAACTGATGGCTTGCCGCCACCCCGATTGCTGATCCGCGACTGGCTGCCGCTGCCGGCAATCTTTCTCAGCTACCAGCTGGCGGGATGGATCGGGCGGCAGCTCGGCCGGCCCTCGGCAGACGCCCTGTTGCTCGACTGGGACCGGCGGCTGTTCGGAACCGATCCAGGCGTCTGGCTGGCCGGACGCCTGCCAGCGCCGGCCCTGGCGGGTTTCGACCTGTTTTATTTCTCCTACTATGTATTGGTACCTCTAGCACCCTGGCTGATGTATGCGCGCCAAGGCCGCCGGGGCCTCTGGCGCTTCTGGGCGACCGGCGGAACGGCCTACCTGATCTGCTACCTGCTGTTTCCGTGGTTTCCCTCCACGCCGCCGCGGCTGCTGTTCCCCCAATTCGGCCATGGCGGCGGGACCCAGGCGGTGAACCTCTGGATTCTAGACCGCTTCAGCGTGGGGGCCAACGTCTTTCCGAGCGCTCACGTGGCGGCGGCGGTGAGCTTTGCCCTCAGCCACCTGAGCTTTGACCGGCGGCGCGGCCTGCTGTTTTTGGCCTGGGCGCTGGGCATCGCGTTCTCGACGGTCTCGGGCGGATATCACTATGGAGTCGATGCCGTCGGGGGCGTGGTGGTCGGGGGCGTGGCCGGGATCGTGGCCTGGGCGATGACGCCGTCGCGCTCCAGCTGATCGAGTATGGTTTCCTCCAGACATAGCAGAGACCGCAGCACCGCCCGGGTGTGTTGGCCCACCAGCGGGGCGGCCCAGCGCGCCCGCCCGGGCGTCGCCGACATCTTTACGGGGGACCCTGTGACGGGGCTGGCGCCAGCGGTGGGATGCCGGAGCTGGGGGAACATTTGCCTCACCGAGGCCTGCGGGTCGTGGTAGACCTCATCGAGGGTGCGCACCGGCGCACAGGGCACTCCGGCCTGGTTCAGCCGGCGCTGCCACTCGGCGCCAGGGGCCGTCCGGAACAGGGCCGCCAACTCCGGTTCCAGAATGTGGCGATTCTCGACGCGCCGGGCATTGGAGGCGAAGCGGGGATCGCTGATCCACTCCGGCCGCCCCATGACGCCGCAGAAAGCCTCCCAGAGCTTGTCGCTCGCGACCGCCACAGCGATGTCGCGGTCGGCAGTTTCAAAGGTGCGGTAGGGCACGATGGCCCGAAACGCCGTGCCCATGGGGCCGGGCGTCTCGCCGCTGCCCAGGTAGCCGGCGAAGTTCGACGCCATAGCCGAAATCATGGAGTCGAGCATCGACACGTCCAGCAACTGGCCCTGGCCGGTGAGGCCGCGGGCGTGCAAAGCGGTGAGGATTCCGAGCGCCGCGAACATGCCGGCGGTGATGTCGGCCACTGAATGGCCGCAGCGCACCCCCGGCCCCCCGGGCGGCCCGGTAACGCTGATGAGGCCGCTGGCGGCTTGCAGGATCAGGTCCATGGCCGGCAGGTCTCGTGAGGGGCCGTCCTGCCCATAGCCGGAGATGGAACAGTAAATCAGGCGCGGGTTGCTGGGGCGCACGGCTGCGTAACCCAGACCCAGTCGCTCGGTCAGGCCGGGTCTAAAGTTTTCCACCACCACGTCGACCTTCTCGATGAGCCGCAAAGCCAGTTCGCGCCCTCGGAGGTGTTTCAGGTCGATCGCCAGGCCCAGCTTGTTGTAGTTCAGCCCCAGGAAGTAGCAGGCCTGGTCGCCGGTGAAGGGCGGAGCCCAGCCGCGGCCGATCTCGCCGGCGCCCGGCGACTCCAGCTTGTAGACCCGGGCGCCGTAGCCGCCCAGCAGCAGGGTGCAGTAAGGCCCGGCCAGAGCGTGAGACAGATCCAGGATCTTGATGTCCTCCAGGGGATAGCGCATAGCGAATCCGAATGATAGCGTGACGGCAATCGGCGGCGCCGGTAACATCCCGAGCGCAGCCGGTGTCATCCCGAGCGCCGCCGGTGTCATCCCGAGCGCCGCCGGTGTCATCCCGAGCGCAGCGAGGGATCTGCTTTCGCCGCAACAGCAGATCCCTCGCTGCGCTCGGGATGACAATTGCGGGGCACCGCACATTGCTGAAGGCTGAAGATTCAGCCCCGCTACAATGGGAAGGTGCGCCACACCAAGATCGTCGCCACGCTGGGGCCGGCGTCGCTCACGCCGGAGACGCTCGCCCGGTTGATCGGCGCCGGACTGGACGTGGTCCGTCTGAATTTTTCCCACGGCGCCAGGCAGGATCACGCCCGCGCCATCCGGATGGTGCGGCAGGCCGCCGCAGAAGCCGGGCGCCTGATCCCGATCCTGGCCGATTTGCAGGGCCCCAAGATCCGCACCGGGCCGCTCGGGGCGGGCGCGCCGGTCGAGCTTCCTGACGGCGCCTGGGTCCGGCTGGCGGCCGGGGAGGCGCCGGGCGACGCCGGGCGCATCAGTATCAGTTATGACAAATTGGCCGAGGAGGCCCCGCCCGGCAGCCGCGTGCTGCTGGCCGACGGCGCCATCGAGCTGGAGGTCGACCATGCCGAAGGCGGCGAGGTCGTCTGCCGGGTGGTTCACGGGGGGATGCTGCGGGAACGCCAAGGCGTGAACCTGCCGGGGGCGGCCTTGTCGGTCGCGGCCCTCACCGAAAAAGACAAAGAGGACCTGAAGTTCGCCCTGGCCGAGCAGGTGGATTTTCTGGCCTTGTCGTTCGTGCGGCATCCCAAGGACCTGCGGCTGGCGCGGAGCCTGATCGGCTGGGCCGGCCGCGCGACGCCGCTGGTGGCCAAAATCGAAAAGCCCCAGGCGCTGGAGCACCTCGACGAGATCCTGGAGGCCGCCGACGCCGTCATGGTGGCTCGCGGCGACCTGGGGGTGGAGCTGTCGCCGGCCGAGGTGCCGCTGGCGCAGAAGCGGATCATCGCCCGGGCGGCGGCCTTCCGCAAACCGGTCATCACCGCGACCCAGATGCTGGAGTCGATGATTTCCCGGCCGCGCCCCACCCGCGCCGAGGCCAGCGACGTGGCCAACGCCGTCCTGGACGGCTCCGACGCCCTGATGCTGTCGGGCGAGACCGCCGTCGGCCGGTTTCCCATCGAGGCTGTGGCCATGATGGCCGGGATCATCGAGCGGACCGAGGGGTCCGAAATAGCCCGGGCGCTGCGGCCGCCGGCCGCCGCCGGTCCGCCCGAAATCTCCGACGCCGTGGCCGAAACCGCGGTCTCGCTCTCCGCCAAGCTCGGCGTCAAGGTCCTGGTGGTCTATACGGAGAGCGGGTACACGGCTCGGCTGGTTTCCAAGCACCGCCCGGCCTGCCCCATCCTGGGCCTCTCGCGCCACCCCGAGGTATGTCTTCAAATGGGGCTGTTGTGGGGTGTCCGGCCGCATGGCGCCCGGCAAGTCAGCGACCTCGATCAGCTCGTCCTGGCCGCCGAATCGATCGCCGTCGACCAGCGGCTGGCCCAGCGCGGCGACTGGCTCTGCCTGGTGGCCGGGACGCCCTTCGCGGTTCCAGGCAAAACCGACTTGCTGAAGCTCCACCGCGTGGGCCTGCCGGAATGAAGTGGTTGTTAGACTGACAGAGATGAGGTTTTCCCCGGTCTTCTCGGCGATCCTCAGCGTTCTCCGCGCCTCTGCGGTGAATAGGACGCTGGGGCTGTTTCTCACGCTGGGGCTCGGCCTGGGAACGGCCCAGCCGAGCGCAGGCATCATCACGACCGTAGCGGGCAACGGGCTGCCGGGATTCGGCGGCGACGGGGGGCCGGCCACGCAGGCCTCGCTCGACCTGGCGGTGGGCAGCGACTTCCTCGAGGAGTACGTGCACCTCATCGTGGACGCCGCCGGCAACCTCTACCTCCCGGACAAGTTCAACAACCGCATCCGGAAGGTCTCGAACGGCATCATCACCACGGTGGCCGGCAGCGGCGAGCACGGCTTCGGCGGCACCGGCGGCCCGGCGGTGCTGGCGGCGCTGGACTTTCCGAGCTCGGTGGCGCTCGACTCCCAGAACAACCTCTACATCGCCGACACCCACAACAGCCGGATCCGGAGAGTGGATTCAGAGGGCATTATCACTACCTTTGCGGGCAACGGCGACTTTGGTCTCACGGGCAACGGCGGGCCGGCGGTGCGGGCTTCGCTGGCGGCTCCGGCCGGCCTGACCATCGATGCCGCCGGGAACCTCTATATTTCCGATACCTGGAACAACCAGGTCCGCAAAGTGACCCCTCAGGGCATCATTACTGCCTACGCGGGCGCGGGGGACCACGACTACGGCGGCGACGGCGGCCCGGCGGCCCTGGCGGCCCTGGACTTTCCGGCCGGCCTGGCGCTGGACGCGGCCGGAAACCTCTACATCGCCGACCAGCACAACAACCGCATCCGGCGGGTTTTCCCCGGACGGCAGGATCAGCACCTTCGCGGGCAACGGCTCGGGGGACTTTTCAGGCGACGGCGGGCCGGCGACCCAGGCCGCCCTCAACTACCCGGCGGACGTGGCTCTCGACCGGGAGGGGAATCTCTACATCGCCGACCAGCACAACAACCGCATCCGCAAGGTGGACCGCAGCGCCATCATCACGACGGTAGTGGGCAACGGCGTCCACGGCTACGGGGGCGACGGGGGTCCGCCGCTCCAGGCGGCCCTGGATTACCCCAGCGGCGTGGCCTTCGACCCGGAGGGGAATCTTTACATCGCCGACCACCACAACAACCGCATCCGCAAGGTGGTGTTCAACCCGCCGGCCCTGGCGGCAGCCCCGGGGGCGTTGGCCTTCGCCGCTACCGCTGGCGGACCCGACCCGGCAGCCCAGGCGGTGACAGTGAGCAACCCGGGGGCCGGCAGCGTGAACTTTGTGGTGAACTCGGACCGCGAGTGGCTCTCAGCGACTCCTGCGGCCGGCTCGGTGACCACCGCAGCCCCGGTGGCCCTCAGCGTCCGCGTCTCGATCCGCAACCTGACGGCAGGGGAGCAGGCCGGGTCGCTGACCATCCGGGATCCATCCACCCCGGCGTTGCAGCAGGTGGTGCGGGTAACCCTGACGCTGCGCGCAGCGTCGGCGCCGCCGCCGGCCTTCACGGCCAGCGGCGTGGTGCATGCCGCCAGCTTCCTGGCCGGCCCCATCGCCCCGGGCCAGATCGTATCGCTGTTCGGGTCGAACCTGGGGCCGGCCGCGGCCGTGGGGCTGGCGCTGGATGCGGCCACCGGCCGGATCTCGACCACCCGGGGCGGGGTGACGGTTCTGTTCAACGACGTCGCCGGGCCGCTGTTTTTTGTGCGGCAGGACCAGATCAACGTCCAGGTCCCGTATGAACTGGCCGGACAGACCTCGGCCCGGGTGGTGGTGCGGTACCTGGAGGCGGCGAGCGCCCCGGTTTCTGTGCCGGTGGCGGCGTCGGCGCCGGGGATCTTCGCCGTCAGCCAGGGGCGGGGCCAGGCGGCGCTGCTGAACCAGGATTTCTCGGTGAATTCGGCGGCCAACCCGGCCGGGCGGGGCGGCGTGGTACAAATCTATTTGACCGGCCAGGGGGCGACCTCGCCGGCGGCGGTGACCGGCCGGCTGCCGGCGGCGCCCTTCCCGGCCCCGGTGCTGCCGGTGAGCGTCTCCATTGGGGGACGCCCGGCCCGGACGGTGTTTGTCGGCCTGGCGCCGGGTCTGGCGGGCCTGTTGCAGGTCAATGCCGTGGCGCCGGAAGAGACCACGCCGGCCGGCAACGTGACCCTGTCGGTGACCGTCGGGACGGCGTCGAGCCAGCCGGGAGTGACGCTGGCGGTACAGTAGATTCTCATGAGACTCATAACGGTGGTATTCCTGCTTTCCTGCGGGGCGGCCCTGGGCCAGAACCCCGGCATCATCACGACCGTCGCCGGGATCGGGGTGGCCGGCTTCAGCGGCGACGGCATTCCGGCAGCCCAGTCGCGGCTCAACCTGGAGACCAGCGACAACGCCGAGATCGAGGAGGTGTGCCTGCTGCACATCGACGCCGCCGGCAACCTCTACATTCCCGACAAGGGCAACAACCGGGTGCGACGGGTGAGTCCGGACGGGATGATCACGACGGTGGCGGGCAACGGCACGCACGCTTACGGGGGCGACGGCCGGCCGGCCACCCAGGCAGCCCTGGACTGGCCGGTGGCGGCGGTGACCGACAGCGCCGGCAACCTCCTCATCGCCGACCAGCACAACAGCCGCCTCCGCCGGGTGGGCCGCGACGGCATCATCACGACCATCGTGGGCGTCGGCCAGCCCGGCTTTTCGGGAAACGGCGGGCAGGCCACCGCTGCCGGCATCGACTATCCCTCCGGGATGGCCTTCGACGGCGGCGGCAACCTGTATTTTTCCGACACCTTCAACAACCAGGTCCGGCGGGTCTCGACCAGCGGGGTGATCACGGGCTTCGCCGGGACCACCGAGCACCTCTACGGGGGCGACGGCGGCCCGGCCACCCGGGCGGCGCTGGACTTCCCCGCCGGCCTGGCCTTCGACCGGGCCGGGAACCTCTACATCGCCGACCAGCACAACAACCGCGTCCGCCGCGTTTCCACCGACGGGGTGATCACCACGGTAGCGGGCGGCCCGCGAGCGGGCTTCTCCGGCGACGGCGGACCCGCCGCGCAGGCCTTGCTGAACTACCCGGCCGCGGTGGCTTTCGATGCCGCCGGCAACCTCTACATCGCCGACCAGCGCAACCACCGCGTCCGGCGGGTTTCGCCGGCCGGCATTATCACGACCGTGGCGGGCAACGGCACGGGGGCCGACCGGGGGGACGGCGGACCAGCCCTGGAGGCCTCCCTGAACCGGCCGAGCGGCCTGGCCTTCGACGCCGCCGGCAATCTCTACATCGCGGACCATTACAACCACCGCGTCCGCCGGGTCAGTTTCGTCGCCCCGGCCTCCGGCGGCATCACCAACGCCGCCAGCTTCGCCACCGGCCCCATCGCCAGGGGTCAGCTGATCTCGATCTTCGGGACCAACCTCGGTCCGGCCACCGGAGTGGGGCTGGCGCTGGATCCATCCGGAAGGGTCGCCACCAGCCTGGCCGGGGTCTCGGTGCTGTTCAACGACCTGCCGGGGGCGCTGTTCTTCGCGCGCCAGGATCAGATCAATGTCCAGGTTCCCTATGAGCTCGGTGAGGCGGCCGCGGCCCGCATCGTGGTGCGGTATCTCGACGCTTCCAGCTCCGTGGTCACGGCTCCCCTGGCCGCCTCCGCGCCGGGCATCTTCACCGTCGCCGGCGGGCGCGGCCAGGCCGCGCTGCTGAACGAAGACTTTTCGTTGAACTCGCCGGCGAACCCGGCGGCCCCCGGCGGCGTGGTGCAGATTTTCCTGACCGGCCAGGGAGCCACCGATCCGCCGGCCATCACGGGCCAACTGCCGCAGGCCCCCTTCCCGGCTCCGCTGCTGGCGGTGAGCGTCATGATCGGCGGCCTGGCGGCGCGGACCACCTCCGTGGGCCTGGCCCCGGGGCTGGCCGGGCTGTTGCAGGTCAATGCCGTGGTGCCCGCGGAAGCCCCCGCCGGCGACGCCGTGCCGCTGTCGGTCACTATCGGGCAGGCGGCCAGCCAGCCGGGGGCAACGCTGGCGGTAAGCAGCAGGCAGTAGGTGACTGACGTCGGGTGTCTCGCGCCGTCATGCCGAGCGCAGTAGGTGGTTGAGGTGCGGCGCTCAATCCCCGCCACGACAATCTGCGCCTGGTCGGGGTACAGATCGAACAGAATTCTTATGATCGGCCTACCGCGCACGCATCAATACTCGAAATCCTTCGTGCTCAAAATGGTTGTCACTAGTGAGGACGTCATGGATCTTGAGACGCCTCAAGATGTCCATCGAGATGCAGTCAGTCAGGCTGTAGCCTTGGTCGGCGCGTTTCCGGTAGAGTCGCAGAGCTGCGGTAAAGTCATCCATGCTCGTTTCGAAGACCGAAACCGCATCGTCAGAGACGATCCGGCCGATGACGCCAGCCGCGGTTTCCATCATCTCTCTTCCGCGTGCGGAGAAGAAGTTGAGAACTTCCACCAACACGGCGAGGCTCGTTGTGATGGCCGCCGCTCCCATGGCCGCAGTCGCTTGTTCTGCCGCCTCCGCCCATTGATCGGAGGGGTTGATGACAGCCACCCAGTAGCTGGTATCCGCAAAAACGCGGTTCATTTGCGGGGACTGCCGTAGAGGTAGCGGTCGTGATTATGAGATCCGTCCGTCGGCACGCTTCGCCAGGCGTTCTTGGGGACCTTCGAGCTCATCCTGCGAATGTCCCGAAAGAGCTTCATCGCCGGTGTGACCCGGTTCTCGTGGGCAAAGCTCTTCTGCAATGCATTCTTGCTGGTGGTTGCAGCCATGTATTTATTGTAGCTCACGCTGCCATAGGAGTCTTCTTATGATCGGCCAAAACCTCGGCCACTACCGCATTGAAGCCCAGCTCGGCGCCGGCGGCATGGGCGTCGTCTATCGCGCCACCGATACCAAGCTCGGACGGCAAGTCGCCATCAAGGTCCTGCCGGAACTCTTTGCGAAAGATCCGGAGCGGCTGGCGCGCTTCAAGCGCGAGGCGCAGATGCTGGCGGCGCTGAACCATCCCAACATTGCCGCCATCCACGGGCTGGAGGAGAGCGGCGCTACGCACTACCTGGTGCTGGAGCTGGTCCCCGGCCCCACGCTGGCGGAAAAGCTCAAAGGACGGACCGCTGCCGCTGGAGGAAGCGGTGGGGATCGCCGTGCAGATGGCGGAAGCGTTCGAGGCGGCGCACGAGAAGGGGATCATGCACCGGGACTTGAAGCCGGCCAACGTGAAGATCACGCCGGAGGGCAAGGTAAAGGTGCTGGACTTCGGGCTGGCCAAGCCGTACCAACCTCGCGATGTCGCCGATGGCTCGACCGTGTCGGTGGAGGGGACGCGGGAGGGAGCGATCGTGGGGACGGCGGCGTACATGAGTCCGGAGCAGTCGCGGGGATCGGTGGTGGACAAGCGGACCGACATCTGGGCGTTCGGGTGTGTGGTGTACGAGATGCTGGCGGGGCGGAAGGCGTTTGCTGGGGAGACGATCTCGGATTACATTGCGGCGGTGTTGACGAAGGAGCCGGATTGGGAGGGGTTGCCGGACGCGACGCCGTCGCAGGTGCGGGCCCTACTGCGCCGCTGTTTGCAGAAGGATCCGCAGCGCCGATTGCGGGACATCGGCGACGCGCGGCTGGAGCTTCAGGAAGCGGTGGCGGAGCCTGCGAAACCCGGCCTCACGGAGGTAAAGGCGGAGCGTCATGCACCGCGTCTGGCGATAATCGCTGCTGGGTCCATTCTGGCAGGAGCGCTCTTGGCAGGCCTTGTGGTCTGGAGTCTCCGGCCCCAAACGCCGGCGCCGGCCGCCGCGCGCTTCACCGTCACCCTGGCCCTCGGCGAGATGATCCCACCTGATATCGGCTCCACGCTCGCCCTCTCCGCCGACGGTACGCGCTTGGCCTACATCGGCGTCGGAGCCGAGCGAAGGCGCCTCTACGTTCGCCCTCTCGACCAGTTCCATGCCAGACCGGTTCCCAACGTGGAGCACCCAGCCGGCGGGGCCAGTACGGCGCAGTTGAGCTTGTGCTCGAGTTGGGTCGTGACCGGCAGCCGCGGCCCTTCGTTCAGACCAGGTTCATGGAAGGCTCGCCAAAGTTTTCTCCGGACGGCCGCCACCTCGCCTACTGCTCGAACGAGTCCGGCCGCATGGAGGTCTACGTCACACCCTACCCCGGGCCGGGCCCGAAGATTCAGGTGTCCAACGACGGCGGCTGGGATCCGGCCTGGAAACGCAGCGGCGGCGAAATCTACTACCGCAACGGCGACAACATGATGGTGGTCGCAGTCAAGACCGCTGCGGCCTTTGAGGCGTCCCGCCCGCGGGCGCTGTGGGAAGGCCACTATTCCCACGGGTACAACACCGGGTGCGGTCCGGCGGGTCCGTCCCCCTCCAACTACGACGTCACTCCCGACGGCCAGCGGTTTCTCATGATCGAGGACCCCGGCCCGGACGTCGCGCCCAACCAGATTCACGTGGTTTTGAACTGGGCGCGGGAGCTACCGCGTCTCATCGCCGAGGGGAAGAAATCCCTTTAGAATTCGGTAGCTGCCCACGCGGTGACGCCACGCGGTCGGTTGAGCTTTGAGCCGGACGATATCGCCGCTGAAGGGATCCTCCTGCATGGCAGCGAGAGCCCTTCTAATGCGATCTTGTTCGCTTCGGGGAAGCCGGGCCAGATCTTTACGGCGGGCTTGGTCAGCAGCAGAGTCCAAGGCATGCGGGAGCTCAGCTAAAGACACATACTGGCCGCGTCGGAAGGCAGCGCGCCCCCGCCGGATGGCCAAGAGTTCCGCCCTGGTGGGATCGAGGAGCTGGAAACGCCGGTGAAATCGAACATAGCTCCGCAACGCTTCCTGCAAGAGCTCGTCGCGGGTGCAGCTTTCCGCCCGGCGAACTCTGTCGAGCTGCCGGAGCAGCCCGTGCGGGAAGCTATGCGCCGTTCTCGTCATCGGCCTCTCAACGGGCAACGCCGTCTTGATGGTAGCACGGGTCCAGCCGAGCTGCGGTAATGTCAACGGCGACGGAATCTCTGTGTCGGGGCCACGCTGTGCGTACGACTGACTTAAGCCGCGCACCCGCTGACTTCGGTCCGGTTGCCCTGGCGATCGTGATATGATACCTCGTCAGGAGGGGGTCCCATGACAAGAAGATTCTTCCCGGTTTTGGTTCTGGCAACCTTCGCGCTCCTGGCGCAGATCGAGCAGGCCAACATCACCGGAACGGTGACCGATGCTTCGGGCGCCGCGGTGCCGGGCGCCGAAATCACGGCCGTCCACACCAAAACTCAGGTCGCCGCCCGAACGCGGACCAACGACGCCGGCGTCTACCGCCTGCCGTATCTCACGGTCGGCGAATATGAGCTGGTGGTGGAGAAAGATGGCTTCGAGAAGGCGCGTGTCTCCTCCATCGGGCTGACAGTAGGATTGACGGCCACCGTCAACGTCTCGCTGAAGACCGGCAGTTTGCAGCAAGAGGTGACCGTGCTGGCGACCTCCCTGCACCTGGAGCAGCAGACCTCTTCTTTGGGCAACACCGTCCACTCTCGTCAGATCCTCCAACTGCCGCTGCTGGGGCGCAATCCCTACACCCTGCTGCTGCTGGCGCCGGGCGTGATGCCGAAGGGTGGGGCCGGCGCCGGTCCCATCGTGAACGGAGGTCGCTCCAATACCAGTGAGATCCTGCTGGATGGCGCCGAGACCCGCAACTCGACGACCAACGACATTGCTTACACGCCGCCGCTCGAGACCGTGGAGGAGTTCAAAGTCTTCACCAACAGTTTTTCGAGCGAGTTCGGGCGATCGGGCGGCGGGGTGCTGACGGCGGCCACGCGCTCCGGCACCAATGACCTGCACGGCGCCGCCTACGAGTTTCTGCGCAACGACAAGCTGAACGCCAATGGCTGGACCAACAACCGGGTGGGCCTGCGGCGCAGCGCCTTCCGGCGCAACGAGTATGGCGTGGCTGTGGGCGGCCCGGTGTACTTGCCTCGGCTGTACGACGGGCGCAACCGGGACTTTTTCTTTTTCAACTGGGAGCGGATCCCGCAGCGGTCGCCGGACAACATTCTGGCCACGGTGCCGAACCCGCTCGAGAGGGCGGGAGATTTCTCGCGGACCGAAACTAACCGGGGCGAGCTGATCCGCATCTACGACCCCACCACGACAGTGGCCGATCCGGCCCGGCCCGGCCAGTTCCTGAGGCAGGCCTTTCCGGATAATCGAATCCCGGCGGCGCGGGTGGATGCCATTTCGCGAAGGATTCTGGAGTATTATCCGGGGGCCAACCGCGACGCTCTGGTTCAGAACTTCGTGCAGAACAACAGCCGCAAGAACGAAACCGACCGCTTGTTCCTGCGGTGGGATCACAACATCGGCTCCCGGCAGCGGCTGTTTCTGACCTTCGGAATCCAGGGCAACGAGCAGTTCACCCCCGGAGTGAACGTCGCGTTTCCCGGCGAAGGCGTCAATGGCGAGCAAGGGAAGATCCAGAGCGACCCCATCTATGCCGTGCTGAGCGACACCGTCACCTTCCGGCCCAACCTGATCGGGCAGTTCCGTTTGAGCACCACGCGCCGGGTGATTGAGACCCAGCCGCGCAGCGCGGGATTCGATATGACGCAGCTTGGTTTCCCGCGGTCGCTGAAAGACCGCGCCAAGCAACTGGTGTTCCCGCGCATCGGTCCTTCCGATGTGGCGGCCCTGGGCCCCGACCGGGCCTCCTACTTCACCGACGCCGAGGAGAACCGCGAAGTGCAGGGCCACGTCACCTGGGTGCAGGGTGGACATTCCGTAAAGTTCGGCGGCAACTTCGCGTTTCAGACGTTCAATGTCTTCCGGCCGGAACGCCCCTCCGGCGCCTACGACTTCGCGCGGACCTTCACGCAAGGCCCCAACCCGACGACCTCCAGCGCCTCCGCCGGACACGGAGCGGCCACCTTCCTGCTGGGGCTTCCCACTGGAGGCACCTTCTCTGACGATCCATCGCTGGCGACCTCCCAGCGGTATTATGCCTGGTACTTGCAGGACGACTGGAAGGTGCTCCGTACGCTAACCGTGAATCTCGGGCTGCGATGGGAGTACCAGACGCCGTGGACGGACCGCTTCGACCAGCTCGGATTCTTTGATCCGGAATTCCCCGATCCGCTGACCAAGCAGAAGGGCTTGCTGCGTTTCACGGGCCGGGACGGGAATTCCAGGTACCAGTCGGATCCCGACAGGAACAACTACTCGCCGCGGATCGGCCTGGCCTGGCAGGTGATGGCCAACACCGTGGTTCGCGCCGGCTACGGCTTGTTCTACTATCCGGGAAGCGGGGGCGTGGGGGCGGGCGCCAGCGACCTCGGAAGCGGATTCCTGGCCACGACGCCGGTGTTCCTGGGACCGCCTCCCGCGGCTCCCAACACCCCTCCGCCGGGCGCCTCTTTCGCCAACTCTTTTGTGGCCGGATTCTTCACGGCTCCCTTCACGGGGGTGGGGGGCGGCATCGGCTCGGCGTTCCGCGAGTGGTTGACGCCGTTCAATCATCACTGGAATTTCAACCTCCAACGCACCATCACGCGCACCCTGCTGGTGGAAGCGGCCTACGTGGGAAGTCGCGGCCAGCACATCTGGGTGAACCGCAGCCGCACCGCGGTGCCGGCCAGCTTTCTGTCGCTGGGGCCGGCGCTCGATGAGCTGACGCCGAATCCTTACTTTGGCATCATTCCCACCGGCGCCTTGAGCGTGGCCCAGGTGCGGCGGTCGCAGCTCTTGCAGCCCTTCAATCATTACACCGGCGTTTCGCGGTTCCGCGACGCGGTGGGTGACTCCGTCTACCACGCCTTCACTCTTCGGGTCGACAAGCAGTTCGGCCACGGGCTGACGTTCCAGGCCGCCTTCACGACCGGCAAGCAGATCGACAACGTGCAGGAGCGGTTCGGCGGCCGATCGAGCTTCAACGATCCGAACAACCTGGCTCTGTCGCGCGCCACCGGGGAGTTTGACCGGCCGCGCTATCTGGTAGCCAGCTACATTTATGAACTGCCTTTCGGCCCCGGGAAGAGCCTGGCGCGGAGCGGGCTTGGGAGCAAGGTGCTCGGCCGCTGGCAGGTGGCCGGCATCACCACCTTCGGCAAGGGTCTGCCGATGGTGATCTCCGGTCCGAATAATACCCGGCTGCCCGGAGTGAGCGCCCGGGCCCTGCGGCTGAAGGATCCGGTGCTGGCGGAGGCTCAGCGCACCCTGGACCGCTATTTCGACACTTCGGCGTTCGCCCCGGCTCCCACCTTCTCGATGGGGAATGATTCCCGCACCCAGCCCCGGCTGCGCGCTGTTGGGATCAACACCTTCGATATCTCCCTCAGCCGCACCCAGCCCATCCGGGAGCGGGTGCAGTTGCAGTTCCGGGCGGAGTTCTTCAATGCTTTCAACAAGCCGCAGCTCGGAGAGCCGAACAGCAGCGTAACGGCGACCAATTTCGGCAAGAGGACCGGGCGTCGATCGCCGGACTGATCACCGATCCGGCAGGCTCGGCGGTGCCCAACGCTACGATCACCGTTACCAGCACCGAGCGCAACACCTCGACGCAGGCCGCCTCGAGCGACGCGGGCCGCTACCAGGTGGGCTTCCTGCTTTCGGGCCACTACACCTTGACGATCGAGGCGCCCGGCTTCAAGAAGCACGTGCGGGAGAACATCGAGCTGGCCGTGGCGCAGAAGCTGGGTCTCGACGTGCGCCTGGAGGTCGGCGCGCTGGCCGAGTCGGTCACGGTGACCGACCGGGTGACGCTGCTGGAGACCGAGTCGGCCTCGCGCGGCCAGGTGATCACCAGGCGCGAGCTGCACGACCTGCCCAACAACGGGTTGAGCCCCTTCCAGCTCGTCTGGGCCATCGCCGGGGTGACGCGCACCACCGCCAGTTGGGGCTCCATGAGCCCGCAGGGTGTGGCCAACGCCACCAACTTCTCGCTCAACGGCGGCCGGCCTGGCGAAAACGAGGTGCTCATCGACGGCGTCAGCGACGTCCACGGCGGCCGGCAGGTGAAGAACGTCCCATCGGTGCTGATCCTGGACGAGTTCAAGGTCATTACCAATCCCTACGACGCCCAGTACGGGCGCACCGGCGGCGGCGTCATCAGCTTCACCACCAAGAGCGGCACCAACGCCTTCCACGGCCAGATGTGGGAGCAGGTCGCCAACAACAAGCTCAACGCCAACAGCTTCAACAACAACCGCGCCGGCAACCCCCGCCCGCAGGCCAACACCAACGTCTTCGGCTTCGAGGCCGACGGCCCCATTTACATCCCCAAGCTGGTCGACGGCCGCAACAAGCTGTTCTTCATGTTCTCCTACGAAGGCTGGCGCGGGCGCGGCACCGACCTCCAGAACTTCACCATCCCGCTCGACGAGCAGCGAGCCGGCGACTTTTCAGGGCTGCTCAATGCCGCCGGGCAACAGGTGGCCATCTTCGATCCACTCACCACACTGGCCGACGGCCGCGGCGGCTTTACGCGTACGGCGTTTACGGGGAACCGCATTCCGGCCAACCGCATGAATGGCATCGCCGTCAAGGCCGCCGCGTTTTTGCCCAAGCCCATCTTCGCCGGCCAGGGGCCGGGGCGCATCAACAACTACGTGCTGCCCACACCCAACATCTGGGGCATCAACATGGTCGCCTCGCGCATCGACTATCACGTCGCCGAGCGCCACAAGGTCCATTTCCGTTACTCCAACACCCCGTTCCAGGAGATGCGCTCGATCGGCTGGGGCACCAACGTCGCCGAGCCCAGCGGCAACGCCCCGCTCACCCGCAACGGCGTCAACTGGAGCTTCGACTGGACCTGGATGGCGGCGCCCAACACCGTCTGGAACGTGCGCTTCGGACTGACCCGCTGGGAGGATACGTTCACAAACATCTTCGGGCGGGGCTACGACCCGCGGCAACTCGGCTTCCCCGACAGCCTGGTCAGCCAGTTCAAGGTTCTGCAGTTCCCGCGCTTTGAGATCACAGGCGGGTACGCTCCGCTGGGCACCAACCGGCCGGGCAACCTGGAGACGGACTACGCCTACAGCCTCCAGCCGAACGTCAACCTGGTCCGCGGCGGCCACGTGCTGAAGATCGGCGCCGAGGGCAAGCGCTTCGATAAGAACCGCGTCCCGCTCGGTCTCATCAGCGGGCGCTACGAGTTCAGCCGGAACTTCAGCCAGCGAGATCCGCTGCGAGGCGACGCGGCCTCCGGCAACGAGTTCGCATCCTTCTTGTTGGGGTATCCCGCGGGGGGCGTGGTGCAGGACCTGGTGCACCCGGCGCACCGCAACTACTTCTATGCCGGATTCATTCACGACGACTGGAAGATCACACCCAAGCTGACGCTCAACCTCGGCTTCCGCTATGACTACGAGCAGCCCTCCTCGGAGCGTTACAACCGCATGGTCCGCGGGTTTGCATTCGACCAACCGGCGGCGATCGCCAGCCAGGTTCAGGGGCCGTCGCTTAAGGGCGGGCTGCTCTATGCCGGCTCCAGCGGCACGTCGCGGCAAGCCTTCAACCGCGACTTCCTGCGACCGCAGCCGCGCGCCGGCTTCGCCTGGCGGCTGTTCGATCGTGTTGTGATCCGCGGAGGCTGGGGCCTGTTTTTCCTCGGTCAGTACGAGGAGGGCGCCACCACCGGTTTCAGCCGTGACACGCCCC
>Ga0247727_10010203_pt1 | contig 16716 bp, 17 predicted proteins | sample WisWelCaveWW1625_FD_202498 | JGI IMG/M metagenome (GOLD analysis project Ga0247727, IMG submission 202498) | Biofilm microbial communities from Wishing Well Cave, Virginia, United States - WW16-25 | ecosystem: Environmental > Aquatic > Deep subsurface > Groundwater > Cave microbial mat | place...
CCTTTCTCGGTTAATTGTTGCGCTGTGGGTAGAATCGTTTTCGGCATCACCTTTCCTCCTCGTTTGAGAAGGAATTTGCCGAGGACGAAACATCTATGCAAGCACCAAATTGTGATCTACTGAGCCTACGCGCCGTTCTTCCTGTCCTTCATTTTTAAAATAGCCCGCCTTTGTAAAACTATTTATGCGTATATTGCCGATGCAAGCACGATGAATAATTTAGAGAAGGCGACGAACCTACGCAGGAGAAAACATGTTTCTTGAAACCAACTTGTGCGACCGCCCGTTGAAAACCCAAAATCACGGCACAAGCGCTAGATTTAAAGTGAAGACCTTGCAAAGCGAAGGCGTCGTGATTGACCGAACGACGGGTTTGATGTGGCAACAAACGGCTTCAGCGCAACCGATGCTCTTTCGTCTCGCCGCGGCGTGGATCAACAATCTCAACAAGTGCGGCTATGCGGGTTTCCATGATTGGCGGTTGCCCACCCTGATGGAAGCGATGACGCTCATGGAGCAAGCGCCCAATGAAAACGGACTCTATATCGATGCGATTTTTAATGCCAGGCTAAGATCGTGGTTCTGGACTTCGGAGAGAGGGGAAGCGGATTTGGCGTGGTATGTGAATTTCAACTATGGCTACAGCCAACTGAACCGAACAAGGTCCAGCCACAACTCCGTGCGCGCGGTGCGGCTAAGCTTCTAGCGTCAGCCTAAAAAATCACTCCTGCATTTTTTTGACAACCACAGCAGTAACGTCATCCTGCCACTGGGCTTGATTCCCGAATGCAAAGCTCGTTTGGTAAATGCTCTCTAAAATCTTTGGCGCGCTCTTATGTTGATGCGCAATGAGCAATTTTTCCAAACGCAGAGCGCCAAATTCTTCATCATCTTGGTTGCGCCGTTCCAACAGGCCATCGCTGTATATGACCAAAACTGCGCCTGGTTCGAAACTCATCGAAGCGCGACGCAATGAAATTTCCGGCAGCGCGCCGAGAATCGTCCCGGTCGCCGGCAGTTTTTTGACCTCTGTGCCATGCACCAAAAGCGGGGGCGGATGGCCGGCATTCACATAAAAAATATTGCCGTTGTTTTCGATCTCGCCATAAAAGAGAGAAACGAACTGGGTCGACAACGTACTGCGATGAATGACTCGATTGAGCTTCTGCATGGCCTCAGCGATTTTCATTTCTTTTTCCACGCCCATGCGCAAACCGGTCACCACGTCACGCACTAAGAGCGCGGCCGGCAATCCATGGCCGCTGGCATCTCCCACGGCAACGCTGAAAACGTCCTCATCGAAAATCGAAAAATCAAAAAAATCGCCGCCCACCACTTCCGCAGGTTGGGAGCGTCCGGCGGTTTCGTATCCGGCAATGTAGGGCGGGTTGCTCGGCAAAAGACTCTGTTGAATGATGGCGGCTCGCTTCACATCATTCTTCATGGCGTCGGAAACCAGCCGAAAATTCAAGAGCGCGCGCACCGCATTCAAGCAAAATTCCACTTCTTCCCGCACCCACCCACTTTTGAGGTCAAAGACAAAAATCCAGCGTCGATTCGAGTTCTGCACGGTGAACGCTGCGGGAATCGTAAAATCCCTTCGCAAACCGATTTTTTCGTTTATGCGCAAGGCAGCATCATTGTAAATGTAGCAGCCATTTTTAATCACCAATTGCGCGGCTTCGGCATCAAATACCGGTTGCTCGCCCCGCGAAACCATTTCGTTCCCGTGCGGAGCATGAATCAGAATGAACGCCTCCTCTTCTTCCACGTAAAGACGTCCGTTGCCAATGAACAACTCTCGGGCAAACGAGTTCTCCAATTTCGCGGAGACCGAAAAGAGAAAGCCTTCTCCCGCGCGTCCGGCATCGATATTTTCCAGCAGCGCTGCCAGTTTGCGATAAAGGTCTTTGGGGTGAATCATAGTTTTCTGCTGCTGTGTTGAAAGATTACATGCGCAGGTTGCGCGCGGGCGTGGGGGCGAGCGCCAGCACCTTGATCGCGCTTTCCACGAGCGTGAACTTCGGGCAAATCATTTGAAGCATGGTTTTCACGTTCATGCGCATGTTGCTCAACGTTTCCACCGCTGCGCCGCTCGCAATGGCCTTGCCGATGTACTCGTCTTCGTCAACTTGCGCGATTTGCAGATGCTCCGGATCATTGCCCGCAAAGAATTGTTTCATGGAGGCATTGCTGGTATCCAGTTGGTCGCGCAGCTTTTCGCTGATTTTTATTCCGACAAAAATAGTATTGCCTTGGCTCTGCATATTTTCCTCGAGCGAATGATTTCAAAAATACGAACGGCCTGCGGCGTTAAACGGCGGCGGGTTCAACTTCGTTTTGAAGAGAGATCGTGACGACTTGCTCCCGCAGCTCGAAGTGATAATTGGCTTTTGCCAATTCCAGCAGGCGTGCTTGGCAAATCCAACAAACGTGGTGTTGCAAGCGATTATAGGGCAATTCCGTCGGGCGTTGCAGCTCGTGAAAGTAGCATTTCGTTTTCGGCATTCGCGTCGAGATTGGCATGGGAGGTTTCCTTTTTTCTCATCAGTATGGTTTGATAACTAATCTGCAAGCTCGAGGCCTCAATGGCGCGCCGTCACTCTCGCGGAGGCGCCGCCTCTGAGGCTGACGCCGCAATCCACACAAAAAAAATTGTAGCTCCTGCGGCTTTTGTCATGATTGACTTCGCTGCAGCGCTGTTTCACGATGCGCGCATTGACGACGGCGCCGCATTGCGGGCAAAAACGCACCGGCGCATCCGCACGGCGATGATTGAGATTGTCACAGTAGTTCTGCATCATGTTAAGCTCCTTTAGCTCGCGTTCGTACGCACGACATCGCGAATGGCGCGCAGGATGGATTCCTCGCCGGGTTCCTCGATACGCTGCTGGCGCGAGCCGGATTCGTATAAAGTGGCAGCTTCACCTTTTCTCGAAAGCGCCACGATTTTTAATTGCGGATGATCGGCGAGCAAATGGCGGCAAATTCTCGGTTCTTCCGCCGAATCGAGCGGCGTAACAATAACGACTTCGGCCTTGGTTTCCGCAACGACCAGCAAGAGTTCGATGGGGTCGATGACTTCGCCCATGACTTCCATATCCGGCTGGCGCTCAACCATGTTTCGGATCACTTCCGAAAGCATCTTGGGCCGGCTCGCTAACAGCACTTTGATTTTTTGCATGTATGGTATGACCTCGTGAGTAGCCAATATCGACAAATCAGAGCGGGGATTCAATAGACCGGCGGGTTCAAAAATGGCCCAGTGCGAGTACCGGTACTCGAAATAAGTTTACGGAGTCGGTATGGGAAAATGAAGGCAGGGTTCTATAGCTTCTTCAGCAGATTTCTCTGGCGGGCATATTCTACGGCTTCGAGGCGGGTGTGCAGGTGGAGCTTGTCGAGAATATTATGAATGTGATTTTTTACAGTCTGCGCTTCGATGGAGAGGCGCTTCGCAATTTCTTTGTTGGATAATCCCGCCGCAATCTCGTTGATAATTTCCAACTCACGACCGGTTAGCTTGACGGCGCTCGGTGGAATTTTCGGCAGGCGTTCGCCGGCCAATTCCGCGATACGCGAAAAAAGCGAGGCGGCTATGCGCGGCGAGCAGAAAGATTCACCGCGATAGACTGAGTGAATCGTTTCGACGAGATGGTCGAATGAGGCTTCTTTTAAAACATAACCGGCGGCTCCGGCTTCGATACAAGCCATGATTTCATCCGTCAAATCGACCATGCCGAGAATGACGACTTTGACTTCCGGCAAGTCGCGACGCAACTCTTGCGTCACTTCGATCCCATCTTTGCCCGGCATGCCGATGTCAACGAGCGCGACCTCCGGCCGCAAGGCTTTGATTTGTTCCAAAGCTTTGCGCCCGCTGGCAGCCGTGCCGATGACAGTGATATCGGCTTGCTCCGCCAGCATGGAACTCAAGCCTTCGCGCAGCAAGCGATTATCATCAACTATAAAAACACGAATCCGTTCTTTCATTTCAACACACTTTCGGGCAATTAACCTGGCTCGAACGCGCCGCAATCCCAAAGGCAGAATTATTTTTGCTGGAATAGCTTTTCAGCATTCGACTGCGCCATGCTTCTGCCTTGAAAAATGTTGCGCACGCAATGAAAGAATTTCCCTCACGTGCGCATGAGAGCCGCGGGCCTCACAACACCGCGAGAATATCGTCTTCCGACAACATCAAGAATTTCTCGCCGGCATATTCGAACTCATCACCCGACCATTTGCCGAAGAGCACGCGGTCGCCGGTTTTCACGACCGGTGTTACGCGAGCGCCGTCTTTCTTCAGTTTGCCCTTGCCCACGGCGAGCACTTCGCCTTGCATCGGCTTTTCTTTTGCCGTGTCGGGAATGTACAGGCTGCCGTACTTCTTCGCTTCCTCTTCAAATCTTTTGACGAGCACGCGATCGTGCAATGGGGTGACGTTGAGAGCCATCCATAACCTCCTTGTTGTTTTTTATTGCTCTGAAAATAACGGCTCGTGCAAATTTTCAATTGAAAATTTGCAATTGTAAATTTACAATGCTTTTACTCGCAACTGTGCTGCGTTAGTCTATTAAGTGAAATCTTTGCTTTAAAAGCAAAAACTTTTCTGTACGTGGATTGAACGGATCGCGCGGATAAACCTGGTCAGTATCCGCTCAATCCGCGTACAAAATTCTTTTTGGTTGCGGCCCGTCTGCGTTAGGCTTTGAAGATCGGTTCCAAGTGCCGGACCGTGCATACGTGTCCGCCGTTTTGATATTCGCAATCGCCCCAATAAAAGCAGCGCACGGAGCAGATCGGCGCTTGTTGGTGCAAAGTGATTTCGGGATACTCCGCGCGTTGTTCCATGAGCAGCTTGCGCAGCCGGCGTTGCTCAAAGAAATTTTTGATGATTGACTTCTGCCCGAGCAATTTCACGCTCACCAGCTTGGCCAAATCTTGCGAGGCCGGCGAGTTGGGGTCTTGCAGCATAAACGGCTTTAAATCGCGCACGGCATGGCGCACGCCTTTATCATAACTCACGTAGCCGAGGTATTCGATGTCGAGGGACAAAAGCTCCGAAGCCGCGGCTTGAATCGCAATGCCCTCTTTGATGTCGTCTTTCTCCATCACCATATTCAAGATGAGCTTGGGCCGATGCGAATCGAGCAAGGCTTCCATCATGTTCGCCGCGCTGTTATCTTGCTCGCGCACTTTCGTGACCACTTGCGCCATTGTGACGTTGATCTTGCCGGGCCGGTTCAAATCTTCCATCTCCAAAATCGCCATCACCGCCGGATGATCGCGAAAGGCCAGGCGCAAACGCCGGAACAAACAAATCTTGATGAAGTTGAAGCACTCTTGCACGGCCATCGGCTCGGGATTGGTGACCACGAGGCCTTCGTCCGCGGCGAGAAAAAAATCGATGACATTATAAGACGAGCCAGCGCCAAGATCAAGCAGAATGAAATCCGCTTCAATGCCGCGCAGCTCGCGAATGAAACGCAGCTTCTGTTGATATTTCGGATTGGCGAGGCCCAACGTGCCGCACGCGCCGCTGATGAGACGCAAACCGTCAACGTGGGTGGGAAGGATGATGTCGTTGAGGTGGTCAACGTTGAGCGTGTAAAAATCGAAAAACGTGCGCTCCGGTTCGAGAATGCCCATGATCGTGTGCAGGTTCGCGCCGCCCAAATCCGCATCGACCATCACCACTTCATTGCCGAGACTGGCGAGCGCGACACCGATGGAAGCAGTCATCACGGTTTTGCCCACGCCGCCTTTGCCGCCGCCCACGGCGATAATGCGTTTCGTGCGCTCCTCGGTTTTCGCGGTTTTGCCCTCAAAAATTTTGCGCAGCTCGTTCAACTCCGAAGCGCGCACCCAATCGCCTTCGTCTTCATTCCAAACCAAATCGTGCGGCTTGAAGCCTCCTCTCGTGGCCAAATTTTGAAACTCCTGCCGCGAGAAGGGGCCGTATTGCTTTTCATCAACGCGAACCAAAATGTCGTTCATTGCAGCCTTGCAATTGATATGTCCTCATGAAAAACTCGTGTAACAGTTTTGTTGCTCAACCAATGGGTATACGCGCAGCCGCGCGCGTTTGCGGAAAGGAGAATCAGCGCAAACTGTTAGGCCGAACTGTCAAAACACCGCGCTTTCGTGCAATAACCGGTTTTCCGCGAACCGTGTGAGCGCGAGTGGCGCGAGATCGATACTGCTAGGCCGTCCCTGCACAATCATTTCCGCGAGCGCCAACCCGGCCGCGGGCGCGTGCATCACGCCGTGGCCGCTGAAGCCGTTGCACAACAGAAAGCCGGGCACACCGGACGCGCCGATGATCGCATGATGATCGGGCGAGACTTCATAACAACCCGCCCAGCAGCGTGAATGATTGAAACCGGCCGTTTCCAAACTCGGCGCGCGCTGCAGCATTTTCTGCGCGACAATCTCGATGTACTCGTGATCGAATTTTAGATTCATACCCGCCGGCTCTTCGGGGTTGGAATAAATGAGCGCAATCGCTTCGCCGTCGCGGCGCATGACGAGGCCGGTGTCGCTATCGATGAGCATGGGCAACACGCGCGGCCAGCTATGCTCCGGCCCGGTGATGACCACTTGCCGGCGAATCGCTTCCACCGGCAAGTCAACGCCCGCCAAACGCGCCAAGTCTTGCGCGAAAGGGCCGCAACAATTCACGACGAACTCCGCGAAAAAATCTCCGGCAGTGGTTTTAACGCCAACGGTTCTTTTGTTTTGTTTGATGAAAGCCTGCACCTCGACGAGCTTCAGGTACTGCACGCCTCTCGCGCATGCACGTGTGAAATACGCATTGGTCAAGCCGTTCGCGTCAATGAAGCCGTCACGGCTGCCGAAAGTTCCGCCGAGCAAATCTTCTGTTTTAATAAAAGGCACGCACGCCGCAATCTCTTCACGCGCAAGCACGGCGACGCTTACGCCCAACTCTTGTTGGAAACGCGCTGCTCCTCGCATATGTTCGAACCGTTGTTTATCAGAGGTCATGAACAAATAGCCCGCTTTGACATAGCCGGCTTGTGCCCGCATTTCTTCCTCCATTTCTTCCAAAAGCTTCATGGCAAGCAGCGACATTTGCACGTTGATTGCCGTGGAAAATTGCGCGCGAATGCCGCCGAGCGCTTTACTCGTCGAACCCGTGCCGGGAAAATCCTCGCGCTCGAGCAGCAACACGTTGGCGCAGCCGAGCTTCGCAAGATGATACGCCACGCTGCACCCGATCACGCCCGCGCCCACGATGATGACGTCGAATTTTTCTTCATTGTTCTTCACCTCCATCGAAGTTCTGCTTGCGTTTTTAGGGTTTTCATCGCACCTTTGCGTTATCAAACTAGATGTAAAGAGTCAATCGATAAAATGATTTTCGCTCGGAGTGAGCATGAAGATTCTCGATCTCAACATAAAAGGCTATCGCTCTTTAAAAGAAGTGACGTGGCAGCCGGGAGCTTTAAATGTCATCATTGGCCCAAACGGCTCCGGCAAATCGAACCTGCTGCGCTTTTTGGAGTTGATCTCCGTGTCGGCGCAAGGCCGCCTCGGAAAACATATTCAAGCACTCGGCGGCATGGAAGCGATTCTTTGGGATGGGCGGGCTTCGGCTATTTCTTTCGGTTGCACATACAAATTTTTGGAAGAAGAATCTTCCATTTACGAACTGCAACTAGCTCGCATTGGCCTAACGAGCTCGTATATAATTCAAGAGGAAGCTTTATCGACCATCACCCCGAGGCAGGAACATGCTCTTGTGCAGATTGCGAGAGCCGGATTAAAGGGACGAGTTCTCAGCGAGGCCGGGCAACTCATGCCGGTGCAAGTAGTCTTTCTCAATGAAGAAGAAAGCTTGCTCTCTACACGTGCGTTGGGCATGGATTTGGACATTCAGACACTGCAAACGTTTTTGCTCAATTGGAGAATTTATCACGATATTGACGTGAGCCAATCGGCTCCGCTTCGGCAATCCGCATTAGCGCGCACGGAGCGCTGGGTAGATAGCGACGGCCAAAATCTTATTCAAGTGCTCCACACGCTTTATAATGAGAATCGCGATTTCAAAAACGCCATCAATGCGGCCATGCGCGCCGCATTTGGTGACGACTTCGAAGAACTGCTTTTTCCGCCGGCTGCTGATAATCGCATCCAAATGCGCGTGCGCTGGAAGTCCCTTAAGCGCGAGCAATCCGCCGCTGATCTTTCCGACGGCACGTTACGTTTTCTCTTACTCTTGACCATCTTGGCAAACCCATTCGCCGAAGAGTTGATTGCGATTGATGAGCCGGAAGCGGGATTGCATCCGGCGATGTTGCCGATTATTGCAGAATATGCCGTCGACGCCTCTGCACGGTCCCAAATCATTTTCACCACGCACTCGCCGCAATTTTTAGACGCATTCACTGATACCAAACCGACAACGACTGTAGCGAGATGGCAAGACGGAGAAACCAAGCTGAATATTTTGCAAGGCGATCAGCTTGCCTCTTGGCTGCAAGAGTACTCTTTGGGCGCGCTCTTTACCTCGGGCGAGCTAGAGGAGATGGGATGAAATTCATTCTCTTCTGCGAAGGTGAAACAGAAGCGAAAGCGCTGCCGGCTTTTTTAAAACGCTGGCTCGATGCCAGATTGCAACAGCCCGTGGGAATCACTCCGGTCAATTTCAAAGGCTGGCAACAAATGGAGAAAGATGCGCCGCGGAAAGCACGAATGCATCTCAATGGACCCGACAAAGAAAAAATTATTGCTGTGATTGCGCTGCTCGATCTTTACGGCCCCACGTTTTATCCCTCCAATATCACAATCGCTTTGCAACGTTATAACTGGGGCAAGCAGCATCTTGAGAGTGCAGTAGCGCAACTCAAGTTTAAGCAATTTTTTGCTGTGCATGAAACAGAAGCCTGGCTGTTGAGCGATCCTTCGCTTTTTCCGAACGATATTCGAAGCGCACTACCTGGAAAAATCAAGCACCCGGAAGAAGTGAACTTTGATGAACCGCCAGCCAAGCTTTTGGACCGACTCTATTTTCTGAAAACGAACCAATCATATAAGAAAACGACGCACAGCATTGGACTGCTCAACAAACTCGATCCCAATTCGCTTATGCCAAATGCCCCAAGCTGAAAGAATTGTTAGACGAGATGTTCGCTTTAGCAAAAGCCGCTGGACTATAGATTTTTCTAACGCTCCATATCAGTGTGTTGCACGGCTTCTCATTATACTTGTGAGGAAGGGCAAGCTATGAAACTGCACAACACCTTCATGCGTTGCGTTGGCGTCGCGATGTTATTCAGCGCAGCCGCGCTCATGGCGCAGCGAAAGTCACAGCCCATTCCGGATGCGCCGCTCCGCCCAAGCGGAGAAGGCGAAGGGCCGTTCAAGCGGCTTATATTGCGCGGCGCAACGGTGATCGACGGCACGGGCGCGCCGCCGATGGGGCCCGTGGATATTGTCGTGGAAAGCAATCGCATTGTCAACATCAAAAGCGTCGGCTTTCCCGGCGTGCCGATAGAGCAAGACAAACGTCCGAAAGCCGAAGCGGGTGATAAAGAGATTGACCTCACCGGCATGTATGTGTTGCCCGGCTTCATCGACGCGCACGCGCATATCGGCGGCCATAGTCAAGGCACGCCCGCGGAATATGTTTTCAAATTGTGGATGGGCCACGGCCTCACCACGGTGCGCGATCCCGGTAGCGGCAACGGTTTGGATTGGACGCTCACTCACAAAGCCAAGAGCGCGAAAAACGAAATCACGGCGCCGCGTCTCGAAACGTATATCGGCTTTGGCCAGGATTTGGATTTGCCGCTCTCCACGCCCGAGCAAGCGCGCAAGTGGGTCGCCGAAGTTGCGAAGAAGGGCGCGGACGGCTTGAAGCGCACTTCGCTGCCGCCGGACATCATGGCCGCCACGATTGACGAGGCGAAGAAGCAAGGCATTCGCACTGCTTGCCATCATGCGCAAATGGGCGTGGCGCGCATGAACGTGTTGCACTCTGCCAGACTCGGGCTTACCACGATGGAGCATTGGTACGGCCTGCCCGAAGCGCTCTTCACCGATCGCACCGTGCAAGATTTTCGTTTGGATTATAATTACAATGACGAGCAACATCGTTTCGGTCAAGCCGGCCGCTTGTGGAAGCAAGCTGCACCGCCTTTTTCCGAGCATTGGAACCAGGTGATGAACGAGCTGATCAGCCTCGACTTCACGATCATTCCGACGATGACGATTTACGAAGCGAGCCGCGACCTCATGCGCGCGCGCACCGCGGAATGGCACGCCGAGCATACGCTGCCTTCGCTGTGGGAATTTTATAAACCCAATCGCATCTCGCACGGCTCATATTGGTTCGACTGGACCACGGAAGACGAGATCGAATGGAAGAACAATTATCGCATTTGGATGACGTTTCTCAACGAATACAAAAATCGCGGCGGCCGGGTCGGCGTGGGCTCGGATGCGGGCTTCATCTACAAACTGTACGGCTTCGATTATATCCGCGAAATGGAGTTGCTGCGCGAGGCCGGCTTTCATCCGCTCGAAGTTATTCGCGCGGCGACGTTGAAAAACGCCGAAGCGCTCGGCATGGCCGATCAACTCGGCACGATTGAGATTGGCAAGCTCGCGGACTTCGTGGTGGTGGAAGAAAATCCGCTGCAAAACCTCAAAGTGCTCTATGGCACCGGGGCATTGCGCGTCAACGAAAAGAACGAGCCGGTGCGCGTGGGCGGCGTGAAATATACGATCAAAGACGGCATCATCTACGATGCGAAGCAGCTTCTTGCCGATGTGCGCCGCATGGTGAAAGAAGCCAAAGCGAAAACGGGTTATGAGATCGTGCAGCCGGGCATGGGCGCAGAGCAGGGTAAAAGCATGACGGTGAAATGAAAACTGGTGCGCGCCTTTGATCTGCGTGGACTCTTAAACTGCAGGCCCCACGCGGAACAAGAACGCACACGGAAAAAGCTTCTGGCTTTTCAGCGTGAGTTTTTGATCCGCGTGTAGCCTCAAAAACTTTCAGAATTTTATTCTGCGCTTAATTCTCAAATTCGTATAAGCATGATACCTTTGCGCCCCCTTGGATTAAGCCGCTTCTTCTTTTTGGCGATATTCGTAAGTTGCACCACAACCACGCTCGTGCGCGATGTGCTCGATCTTCCTCCTCCTGAAAATGTTCGCGGCGAGCGCAGCAACGGCACGGTGACGATCACGTGGGAAGGCGTTGGCTCAGACAAACCGCCGGATTTTTCCGGATATCTTTTGTATTATGCCGAACGCAGTTTAACGAACGTGCCGCTCGTTGCCATGCCGAAAGTGGTCGAGCTTCCCGATCTGGCCACGCAATATAGTTTTGCATTCGCCGACTCGCTGCCCGTGTTCGTGCATCTGCGTTGCCGCGCGGGCAACGGGCAAGTGAGTTTGCCCTCGTTGCCGGAGGTGGCGTTACCGCCTTCGGCAGAGTAATTGTCTGCCTGTTTGTGGTCGTTAATGACCATTTACTACTCACGATCAACTATTCACGACCGTCACTAATGTTCATCGACACTGCGAAAATACTTGTTGAAGCCGGACGCGGGGGAAGCGGTTGCGTTAGTTTTCGTCGCGAGAAGTTCGTACCCAAAGGCGGGCCGGATGGCGGCAATGGAGGACATGGCGGCAGTGTCATGCTGCAAGTGGAGGGCAACCTCCGCACGCTGCTCGACTTTCAATATCGCAAACAATTTCGCGCGACACGCGGCGAGCATGGCAAGGGCGCGAACAAAACCGGCCACGATGGTGAAGACGTGACCATTCTCGTCCCTCCGGGAACGATTGTGCGTGACGCTGAGACCACACACGTGCTGGCGGACATGGTGAGCATCGGCGAGCGCGTCGTCATTGCGCGCGGCGGTCGCGGCGGTCGCGGCAATGCCACCTATGTGACCTCCACTAATCAAGCGCCGCGCGATTGGGAGCCGGGCGAATTGGGCGAGTCGCGCTGGCTCATGCTTGAATTGAAGCTGCTCGCGGACGTCGGCTTGGTGGGATTGCCCAATGCGGGCAAGTCCACTCTGCTTTCACGCATCTCTGCCGCGCGTCCGAAGATTGCCGATTATCCCTTCACCACACTCACGCCGAATCTCGGCGTCGTGCGCTATGGCGAGTTCAACAATTTCGTTGTGGCCGACATTCCGGGATTGATTGAAGGCGCGCACGAAGGCCGCGGCTTGGGCATGGAGTTTCTCCGCCATATCGAACGCACGCGCGTGCTCGCGATTCTCATCGAAGCCACTTCGGAAGATTGGGAGGCGACTTATCAAACTTTGCTCGCCGAGCTGAGGGGGTATGATGAAAGCCTGTTGGAGAAACCGCGCGTTGTGGTGCTCTCTAAAATGGATTTGTGCGAAGATAAAAGCGCCGGCGAAGTTTTCTTGCGCAAGCTGAAGCATCCTGCGTGTCGCCTTTCGGCGGCAACGGGCGAAGGCCTGCGCGAGTTTTTGGATTTGATGTGGCAGGCGGTTGTGAAGCGGTGATCGTGGATAGAAGATGGTAGATTGTGGATCGTAAAGGGTAGCTCGTTGGGAGTTGTTGCGATCAACGATCTGCTCTTCACGAGCGACGTAAACCCCAAGGGGGTCAACTTGAATCTCGACGAACTACAAGCTTTATTGCAACTCACCACCGTGCCGGGTATCGGGCCGACGCGCATTCGTGCATTGGTGGCGCACTTTCACTCGGCGCAAGCCGTGTGTTCGGCAACGGCCGCGGCGCTGTGTGAAGTCTCCGGCATTGAGCGCACGCTCGCGGAGAATATTCGAGAAAATTTTGATCGCGCTTTCGCTGCGCAGCAGTTGGAAATTCTCTCACAACGCAACACGTGTTTTCTCACCTATTGGGATGATGATTATCCCGCACTTCTAAAAAAGATTCACGATCCGCCGGTCTTGCTCTATGTCGAAGGCGAACTTTTTTCTGCCGATGAAAACGTGCTCGCGATCGTGGGCACGCGCGCGCCCACGCAATATGGCAAAATGGTCGCGGAGAAATTAACGGCGGAACTCGCCGCGCGCGGCTTTACGATTGTGAGTGGCCTGGCGCGCGGCATCGACTCGCTTGCGCATCGCACGGCGCTTAAAAGCGGAGGGCGCACGCTCGCGGTTTTAGGCAGCGGCCTCGATGTCATGTATCCCGCGGAGAACGAGAATCTGGCCAAGGAGATCGCCGCGCACGGCGCCGTGATTTCGGAATATCCCTTTGGCGCAAAACCCGATGCCGTCAATTTCCCGCGCCGCAATCGTATCATTAGCGGGCTTGCACTCGGCGTGCTCATCATCGAAGCCGGTTTGGAAAGCGGCGCCATGATCACCGCCAACCTCGCGCTCGAACACAATCGCGAAGTTTTTGCCGTGCCGGGCAGCATCTTGAGCATGAAAAGCGCCGGGCCGCACCAGCTCATTCGTGAAGGCGCAAAGCTGGTACACAGTGTCGATGACGTGTTGGAAGAGTTGATGGGCCAGCTTGATTTCTTCGGACGGCAACGCGCGGAGGAAAGGCCCGTGCCTGAGTTGGATGAGAAGAGCATGCGCGTCTATCAAATGCTTTCACACGAAGGTGTGCAAATCGACGAACTCATTCGCAAGTCCGGTTTGTCTTCTTCGGAAGTGATGACGCTCTTGCTCGAGCTGGAGTTTAAAAATTTGGTGAAGCAATTGCCGGGGAAATTTTTTGTCAAAATGTAATGCCGCGTCCGTGAAATTGGCGGAAAAAAAGATTGACTACTCTAGGGTTGATTTGTATATTGGCCGCGCTTTTTGAAAGCCGTGCGCGCACGGAGGGCTAGACCTAATTGGTAAGGCGGCGGTCTTGAAAACCGCTGGGCTTATAACCCTTGGGAGTTCGAGTCTCCCGCCCTCCGCAAAACTGTGAATGATTAGTGGTCAATGTTGAATTGTCAATTAACCGTCCACAATTGTCCATTTACAATTCCCCTGTTTCGGAGAGGTGCCTGAGTGGCCGAAAGGAGCCGCCTGCTAAGCGGTTGTAGTGCCAAAAGCGCTACCCAGGGTTCGAATCCCTGCCTCTCCGCTTCTGAATGTTCAATTTAAAATTTTCAATTGGCAATTTTAAATTAAAGAGCGCTTTGAGTATAAGGAACACATGATGGTCGTTGTGCGCTTCGCACCAAGTCCCACAGGCTATCTCCACATCGGCGGCGCGCGCACCGCGATCTTCAACTGGCTCTACGCGAAGAAGCACCACGGCAAGTTCCTTCTCAGAATCGAAGACACGGACGTGAAGCGCTCCGGCGAAGAGATGACGCGAGCGATTATCGAGAGCTTGCGCTGGCTTGGGCTGGATTGGGAAGGCGAACCGGTCAAACAATCGGAGCGCATGAAAGTGTATCGTGAGCATGTTCAACGCCTTTTAGAAAGCGGGCATGCCTATCGCAGCTTCACGACTGAAGAAGAGGCGGCGCAAGTACGCGAACGCGTGACCGGCGAAAAAAAGACCTTCATCTATCGCGAGCACTTTCCCAAGCCGACGCCTGAAGAAGAAGCGCAATGGCTCGCAGAAAATAAGCCTTTCGCCATTCGTCTCGAAGTCTCGGACGGCGCAACGGAGTTTGATGATCAAGTGCAAGGCAAGGTGAAATTTGAGCACACGACCATTGATGACTTCGTTATCCTACGCTCCGACGGTTATCCCACCTATCATCTCGCCGTTGTAGTTGATGATCACGCGATGGGCATTACGCACGTGATTCGCGGCGCGGATCACATCTCCAACACACCAAAGCAGATTATGCTCTATCGCGCGTTTGAATGGAAGATGCCCGAGTTTGCGCATGTGCCGCTCATTCTCGGGTCGGATAAATCACGCTTGAGCAAACGCCACGGCGCAACCGCGGTTGGCGAGTATGAAAAGAAAGGCATTCTGCCCGAGACCCTATTCAACTTTCTCACGCTCTTGGGATGGTCGCCGGGCGATGATCGCGAACTGCTCACGAAAGATGAATTGATTTCGCTCTTTGATATTAACGCGGTTTCCAAAAGTAACGCAGTCTTCGATGAAAAGAAACTCGCGTGGATGAACGGGCAATATTTGACTCGCGTTGCGATAGAGCGGTTGGTTGAACCGGTGAGCAATGCTCTTGTGGAAAACGGCTTCACTTCGCGGGAAGAATTAGCCAACAAGGAAGAATATCTGCTCGGCGTGATTGCCCTCCTGCGCTCGCGCGTGAGGACGATTCCCGAGTTTGTTGAATACGGCGTTTACTTTTGGCGCGATCCCGCGGAATATGAAGAAGTCGCGCGCGTGAAGCATTGGGCCGAGGCCAACACGAGCGCATGGCTAGCGCAGCTCGCGGAAGTTTATAATCGTCTACCTGTTTTCAATGTTTCGGAAGTTGATCGCAGCTTGCGCGAGCTGGCGGAAAGGTTGAATGTATCGGCAGGGAAACTGATTCACGCCGCGCGACTGGCTGTAACCGGCTTCGGCGTCAGTCCGGGTTTTTTTGAAACCGTCTCCTTGTTGGGGAAGCAAGCTGTGGTTTCGCGTTTGGAAGCGGCGGCGCGATTTCTCGCGAAAACAAAATAAATTCTGGGGAGTCGTCCAACGGCAGGACATACGGCTCTGGACCGTAGAATCGGGGTTCAAATCCCTGCTCCCCAGCGAGGTTTTACGTAAAGCAAGATGTGGGCACATTGGGCCACAGAACAAGCAGTAAAAAATCACACATCGGTGATTCAATAGAAAGGAGTGCAAGAGCTGGCTGGATATTTTCAAAAAAACGACCACTGCATCGTCGGGCGTTCCTCGCATAAAGTACAGTGCTGATTACGCAAGTTTGCAAGCAGCTTTTGATGATCTTAAACGGGGAGATACATTGATACTAAATCAAAACTATACCCTGTCATCGCAAGTTAATGTAATCACCGCTGCTAATACCCCTGAAGATACTAAAGACAATCCCAACCCCGATACTCTGAGGAATGGCGCTCCTGTTACTTTGCTAAGGATTAAGAACATTAGTACTTTGACTTCCGTCGCTAATATAACGTCAGCGGAATCAGGTTCGTGAATCCTGCTGCTGACGGTTCTGGGTTGGGTTCAGCACTTGTTGTTTTTGATGACCCAACGGTTTCAAGCGGGAGTGTATTCCACATAAAATTAGAAGATCTGACGATGAGAAATTTCGCAGAAGGAATACTTCTTAGAAATACATTCGACATACTTATTGAGAATTGCTTCGTTGCTCAATGTCAAAACGGATTGAAATGTGAAACCACTGCCACATCAAAATTAGCAGGCCAGATTAAAGTGGTCGGAGGCATGTTTTTAAATAATGAGGCTCATATAGCTATTCGTGGAGTAACGGGAGCAGAATTTGATCACATTGAATTATTTGGGTTCACATGCGGACATAAGCGAGCCCTTCAAACCACTGGGTCAGTCGGTATATCATTGAAGAAGTCAACGGGAGGAGTATTTGCTTTTGGAAGCCATTTCGAAGATCTTGAAAAAGGAATTTTGGTGAATAGTGGGGTTTTTGTCGGGGTCACCTCGGTAGTAGGATGTAAGTTTATTACTATTGCTAGTCTTGGCGCAGGAATCGATTTTTCTGCTGGTTCAGCAAACGCAATAGCGACCATTGGGAATGTTTTCCGACCTAATACCAGTACGTTTTTAAAAGCCCCTGTCTCTCCGTACCTCTTTCAAGGTTTTATG
>Ga0247727_10010204_pt1 | contig 16716 bp, 22 predicted proteins | sample WisWelCaveWW1625_FD_202498 | JGI IMG/M metagenome (GOLD analysis project Ga0247727, IMG submission 202498) | Biofilm microbial communities from Wishing Well Cave, Virginia, United States - WW16-25 | ecosystem: Environmental > Aquatic > Deep subsurface > Groundwater > Cave microbial mat | place...
CGTTTCCTTATCAGGAACTGTTGCTCATTTAGTGACGGGCAACAACACTACTGCTCCAGGTTTTGAGTTTTATGCACTAAATATTAGTAACCCCTTGGCACCCGTCCAGTTGGGAGGATTAAATCTGGGGGCAAACTCTTTAGATATCTTTAGCTTGGGCAATTTTGCTTATGTAGCTTCAGCGGACAACGCGGCGGAGCTTAAAATAGTTAATGTTACCAATCCGGCTTCCCCGGCTCTTGCAGGCTCTTACAACGCCTCTGGAGGTACAGATGCACAGAGTGTCTATGTAATTGGCACAACTGCCTATTTACCGACTGTCGGTCTAAACATTTTGAATGTTTCAAACCCCGCCTCAGTCAGTCTGATTGGAAGTTTTGGTGCCTCTGGACCTGCCTTCGGGGTCTTTGTTTCGGGAAACTTTGCTTTCTTAGCAACTAGTCAAGTCGGCTCAGAATTTAAGGTAGTTGATATTACCACACCGGCGACTCCCACACTCTACGGCTCAGCTAGCTTGACCGGAATTGGCTTTGGGGTTTTCGTCATCGGAGATTACGCCTACCTAGCCACTGGGAACGATTCGGCTGAATTTCAAGTAATTCTTGGGGGGACGTCGACTCCTTTTGAACCAAGCGGAAGCTTTGAATCACAAAGTTTTGATGCCACAAGCATTGTGAACTTTAATTTTCTAAGTTTCACAGCCACAGAAATTTCCGGTACTGATGTAAAGCTGCAGATCGCCACCAATACCGACAACTCAACCTGGAACTATGTTGGGCCAGACGGGACTGCTTCAACTTCCTACGATGCAGCCGACTCTGTACCACTGGCCCAAATCAGAGGAAGATACTTTCGCTTCAAGGCAGCTTTTACCGGCAACGGTACTAATACACCAATTTTACTCGATGCTCTAGTCAATTACTCACCATGAAAGGACTGTTTAAACTAAGTTCGAAAAACAACCAAGGCTTTACTTTCCTCAGGAAAGCAGTCCCAGAGCAAGGTGAGGGGTTTACCTTAATTGAAATACTCATCTACTTCGGCTTGCTTTCAGTAATTTTAATTTTTGTGGTTGATCTTTTTCTCAATGTCGGGGAGTTCAGTATCAGCTCAAGGGCCGAAAAACAGCTTCAGGAAGATGGCAGCTTTATTCTCAACCGTCTTAGTTATGATATCCAAAGAGCCGACAGCATTCTTCAGCCGACAAATTTTGGCGAAGATGAGAACAGCTTGAGTCTACAAATTGGTAGTGAGACTGTGAGTTATTCTCTTAGTGGAACCGCTCTGCTACTCTCTGAGACTGTTTCGGGAAGGAGCGGCTCCCTAAATAGTAACCTGACCAGATTGAACACTGTCTTTTTCAGAAAAGTTGGTTCTGCCCAAACAAAACCAACCATAAAAATTAATTTGCAACTTGAATATGTTGACCCAACCAAACAAGGCAACGCAGTCAAGAATTTCGAAACTGTGGTAGGTCTAAGATGAGACAAAAAGGACAAGCTTTGATTCTATTTTTAGTTGCTAGCGCCTTTGCCATCACTGTTCTGAGCAGTGCGGTTGTCGCAAGTATAACTCAGGGCAAGAATTCGCTGAGGGAATTAGACAGTCTCAATGCTTTATCTGCAGCGGAGTCTGGAGCAGAGTACGCCATTTTGAAACTAATGCGCGCTCCTAGTTCTTGTACTGGCCAGGAAAATCTTACCTTAGACTCAGCTTCCGTCACAATAAATTACACACCGGTAGGAAGCGACTGCTTAATCTCTTCTAGCGCTACTAGCGGCCTTAGCCTTAAGAAAGTCGAAGTTCGAGGCGGTTACAACTCAACCCAAGTTTTTCTGACTTGTTGCTACCTTCAACTTCCCTAAAATTTGTTATCCTACAAATGTTAAAATGTTAGACATCTGCAATGTTTGACTCAAAATTTGTTGCTCTAACCTTTTCAGATCTAAGTATAAAAGCTGCCCAGCTAAGAAAATCGGGAAGTTCCTACAAGGCCCTTTTCCTAGCCGAAAGGCGCTTAACCCCTAATATCGTCTTTAATGGAAAGATAATTGACCCTGAGCAGTTTCGAGAGAATCTAAAGGCTTTTTACCTCGAGAATTATCCAGATTTCAAGGGGAAAGAAGCTGTAATTGGCATCAACGACCAAGAAACCTTCCTTTCGATCCGAAAAATTGAAGCCGGAAAAAGGATCACTCTTGAGCAGCTAAAACCGGAACTTGAAGGCAAACTCCCCTTCGAATGGTCAAGTACTAAAATTAACTTACATCAGGAAGGTGATCTTCTTCAAATTACCGCCATTAATGGGGCCGATTTGGCCCAAATTCAGTCGCTTTTCACTGAAGTCGGTTTCAGAGTAAAGCTGAGTTTACCCTTGACCCTTGCCCTCTGCGATTTGGTCAAATCTATCAAGAAACCTTCTCTCCTACTGAGTATCGAAGAAAACAACCTAGTTTTTTGCGCGGTAGTAAATAGCCTTTTGATTTTCTCCTCCACCCTTTACCTGAAAGGGCAAATCTCTGCCAATACCGAAAAAATCTTAAGTACCCTTTCAGAGATCATTGAAAGTTCCTATCAAAAACTTTTTCCCAACTCAGAAACATTAAACTCCATTTTTCTCCTTGGTAGGGAGGCCGAGATACTAAAGGGCTTCCTCGGTGAACAAAAGTATAATGTTGAAGTTCTGCCCTTTATTGACAAGATTGCCTATCAGTACCGCAATGACTTGAGTAATTCGAACCGAGTCTTGGTCCTTGCCTCAGTTGAACCAAGAAAGTTTAAGTTTGACTCCGTAGCAGCCAGTTCAATATCAAAAACTAGATCGCTTCGCGCTCCTTCGCGTAAAGTTCTTTTCGCCGCACTAAGTCTCTTTTTAATTGTGGGTTTGTTATTCGGCCTTTACAAATTCTTTCCCAAAGATCTTTTCGAGCGTAAGAAGGAATCAAACCAACAAAATACAGCAAGCAGTTCAGCAACAGCCTCCGCCAAGGTCGCTACAGAAACACCAAAACTAAGAGAGGCAACTGCTCCAGCCACACCAGCAACCAAAAGATCTAGCTTTACCATACAAATCCTAAATGGCTCAGGAATCGCCAACGCCGCCAGCACGGCGAGCAGCTTTCTCAGCAGCAAAGGCTATAAAATTGTCAGCACTGGCAACGCAGATTCGTTTAATTACCTTCAGACTCAGGTGAGAGTAAAGAAGAGTAAAAGAACTATTCAACAGACCTTGACAAGCGATTTAGATGCACGCTATGATTTGGTTGTGGGCTCACCTTTGCCCGAGAGTGAGCAATTTGACATCCAAATAGTAGTCGGCAAAAACTAACCCTAAACTAGGGTGGAAAGGATCGCATAATGCTGCCTAAAATTAATAGAGGGGAAAAAGGTTTCACCCTCATTGAAATCCTCGTTGTTATCGGTATTTTAGCTATTCTTCTCACTATCGTACTTGTCGCTGTCAACCCCGGAAGGAATACTCAAGACGCAAGAAATACGAAAAGACGCTCTGACGTTTTGAACATACTAAACGCTGTGAACCAGTACTATGTCGCTACCGGTAATTTCCCAACTGGAACACCAGCCGATGCCGCACCTGCAGTAGCGGTTAGTGATGCTGGAGTGGGGGTAGCCTTTTGTAACCAGCTTGTCCCAACCTATATAGCCGAGCTGCCCGTAGACCCACAGGTAGGTAGTTGGACTGACTGTTCAAACTACGACACAGGTTACACCCTTCAACAAACAGCTGCGAGTCGTATTAGAGTGACAGCTCCAAGCGCTGAGGCTGGAGCCACGATTAGTGCAACCCGTTAGTTCACCAAGAAGATTTTATAAAAGGAAAAACGGCCCCTCGACGAGCCGTTTTTCTTTGTTCAAATTCAAAGTTGTGTTTCAAACTACATTACCCCCGTCTCGCCACTAGCTTCTTCTTTCTTCCAGCCACCCATAATCATGTTTTTGACATCCTCATCAGACATACTAGCCATCTCTGAGTGTTTGGCAGCGAGATGTTCTTTGGCCATAGGCAAGAGTTTTTCCATTGCCTCGTCATCATTCATGGCTTCGACTTCCATAGTTTCTGGGTCATGACCTTGACTACATTGAAATGTATACTTCACTTAAAATCACCACCTTTCGAAAAACAGTATTTTTAACACTACTGTCTTTAGAATAGTTCGTCAATCTCTTAAAGGCTACCTCTTGCTAAAGGAAACTGCTTAGTTAAAATGTAACTAATATGGAAAGGATGAAGAAAACTGAAGAGGAGTGGAGGAGAGAACTCTCACCAGAGCTATACCGTATCGCCCGTGAGAAGGGTACAGAGGCTCCCTTCAGCGGTAAGTACACATTTACCAAAGAAAAAGGTGTTTACAGATGCATGGTATGTGGGAACCCTTTGTTCGACTCAGGCAACAAATTTGATACAAAAGTTCAGGGACTTATGGGCTGGCCAAGCTTTGATAAGGCCCTTCCAGGCGCCATTAAATTTGTTGAAGATGACAGCGCAGGTATGAACCGAATTGAGGTGGTATGCGCAAACTGTGGTTCACATCTAGGCCACGTGTTTGACGACAAATCCGAAGGTGAAACTGGAAAACACTACTGCATCAATTGTGCTTCCCTTGATTTACAAAAAAAAAAATAACTACTTTGGCTGCCGGACTAGATCGCTTCGCGCTCTGCGACCACTTCGTGGGCTTAGGATTCTCACTAGGTTCGATCTACTCCCAACAAGTAAAATCTTTTTGACGCAAGGCCAAACAGATTTTCCTGGCTGAGCATGTAGGTCAAGACCCCCTTCGTCGTTGAACTCTTATTTAAGCAGTGCAAATATGGAGATTATAACGGCAATAATTGCCCAAATCCACTCCTTTTGGTACCATAGTTGTTTTTGAATAGGTGTTTGATACTGCTTTATAGTATAAGTATTATCTCCTTTTGGTTGAGAAGCTAATGTGCCTTTATCCTCTTTGTCTAGCAGTCTAAAAACAGATATTCCTTTACTCCGTGCATATATTTGTGCGATCGCATTCTTGGTAGCCTGTGGATAATTTTTGGAGAGAAGGTATATATCTTTTTTTACCGTTTTTTCAGAGATTACCAAATCTCCAGAAAGTTTTTTAATTATTTTAGGGTTTAGAGTTTTTATTTTGTCTGTAACCCCTTTCCACCCCCTTAAGAAGTTCATTGGCTTTGGCCGTCGCCATTTTAAGATGTTGGGCAATTGCTTGCTGGGTGACACCTGATTGGTACAATTGAACCGCTAGTGTATGTTTGAGCAAATTTTCGATTCTTTCAAGAGTTTGCTTATTTTGGTCGTTCATTTATTTTTAACTTTGGATAGAATATTTCTGACAGTTTTAATTGGAATGTCAAGTAATAAAGATATCTGTTCGGAAGAGAAATGCTCATGATTTACCATCGAGATTTTCTTAGCAGCTGTCATTTTCTGATAGTTCTCGTCTTTTAAAAGCATTATTTTAATAATCAGTGACAATTTTTCAGAGATAATTTTTAAATCGCTGGTATCCATATTGTTTATTTCCCCCCTAATCTTTTAAATTGCCCATCTTTATTTTTTGGCTTTTGAAGTCTGCTTTTCATAACTTCAATAGTACCTCGTGTTGTGCCGATTATATTGGCAATGTCTTGGTTGCTTAAATTAAATCTCAGAAGCATCTTTACCTTATCTGCAGTAGTCATCTTTGCAACGTCAGTTGTCAAAAGTAAAGCGATAAAGGCGTTCATTTTTTTTGATATCTGATCGAGGAATTCCTGGTTCTCCATATAATTATTCGCTGGAATCTCCTTTTCTTGTTGCTTTGCGGATACCTGCTAGCTCTTTGTTAACATGTCCATGAGTACGTCCTAGAATTGCAGCAATATCTTTAGGTCTTAAACCAAGATTATTAAGAATTTCTACTTGCTCCTTAACACTTATGGAAGGTTTATCCTGGGGGAGAATCCGGAAAAGAAGAGAAATTATTACCCCAAGTCGATTGTTAAGCTCTTCCAGTAAGTCAAGTTGATTATTATTTTGGTCTGAAATAGTATTCATATTAACAATAACGTGCTCGAAATTAAGTTACGAGCGCATTATAAGTTTATGATTGCTAAAATTCAAGCCACATCTTTATGCATCAAAAGGTATCAACCTGACTACTTTATGTGAGGGTAACGAAAATGTGTTATGAATCTTTTTGGCGGAATACTCGAGTTAAGCAAGCCAAAGTAGGATAGGGATCATAGGAGTACGGTTGCTGAGGTGTGCAGTCTGGCTGCCGGACTAGGATTCGAACCTAGATATCGGGATCCAAATTCCCGAGTCCTACCGTTAGACGATCCGGCAAGGTAGCATAAAGTTTCTGGTGCCGGATCGCGGAATCGAACCACGGACGCCGGCTTTTTCAGAGCCGCGCTCTACCACTGAGCTAATCCGGCAAGCACCAACTAATCTTAACTATATGGTGGGTGGTGAGGGACTTGGACCACCGACCTACTCGATGTAGGTTGCTAACGCACCCTGCAAATTTTCTGGTGGGTTCGACAGGACTCGGACCTGTGACCTTCTCGGTGTAAACGAGACGCTCTAACCAGCTGAGCTACGAACCCAGAAAATTCTAAAACGAATCTATTATGAACCTACATTTATAAATGTGATCTACTTTTGAGCTTCAGATCAAATGCATCCTGCCAACTGAGCTAACCACCCCTAAAATAAACCTTTAATGCTTCAAAGTAAGGTGACCCGTCATTCCAATCCACAAAATCCCCTTTCTTTGCCCATTTAGATTCACTGTGCTCGTCACTGAGGTTTACGTCTCCAGAAAGATAACTACATCTGAAACCAATTAAATAGACCTCTTTTCCTGCGTTTCGGTGTCCGGGTCCAAACTTCCAGAACCATCTGTGAAATGGTTCACCAATCTCTATCTGCAACCCTGTTTCCTCTAGAACTTCTCTTCTCAATGCTTCGTCAAAGTCTGTTTCTCCTTCTTGGATTTTTCCACCAGGAAAATCAAGTCCAAGGTCTGGGTCCCTTAGGATCAAAACTTTGCTACCCTTCTGAATGAAGGCTTTCTGACCTACATAAAATTTCTTATCCTCAGCCATAATTTGGTGCGGACGAGAGGACTTGAACCTCCACCCCTTGCGGGACATGCACCTCAAGCATGCGCGTATGCCAATTCCGCCACGTCCGCGTAAATCCTCAATATTATATATGGTGGGCGAAAGAGGACTCGAACCTCCACCCCATTGCTGGGACTACGTTCTGAACGTAGCGCGTCTGCCATTCCGCCATTCGCCCAATCGAGTCAGAATTTTAACAGAAAATAGGCTCAAACTCAATCAAAAGAACTTTTCACGGACTAAAACTTAAGCTAAAATAGTTCAGTGTCCAAAAATACTGCACAAATCATTCTAGACAATCTAACCAAACCAAGCCATTGGATTGACGGCCCCTATATCGCACATCTCAAGAATGAATTGGAAAAATACTTCGAGGCTGATGTCTACCCAGTAAATTCAGGTAGAAGCGCCATTTATCTTCTACTAAAAGCCTACGAGATAGGTGAAGAAGACGAGGTTCTCATTCAGGCCTACACTTGCAACGCTGTCCCGAACCCTATTCTTTGGGCGGGGGCCAAGCCAATCTATGTCGACATCGAAGAAACTACTCTTAATATAGACCCAGCCAAAATAGATGAAAAAATCACTAAAAATACCAAGGCAATTATCGTTCAACATACCTTTGGAAGAGCCGCCAAAATAGATGAAATTGTAAAAATTGCCCAAAAACACAAATTAATTGTCATCGAAGACTGTGCCCACGCGCTTGGAGCCAAACTCGAAGGTAAAATATTAGGAAAATTTGGGCAGGCAGCGATAATCTCCTTTGGCAGAGAAAAGGTAATCAGTAGCCTCTCTGGAGGAGCGATCATCCTTAATGATAAATCTAAGACCGAAGAGTTGGGCAAGCTAATAGCCTTCACCCCTGAGCTAAGCAGTCGACAAATACTCAAAGAACTCAACAATTATTTCACTTGGAGAATTTTGCTGCGCAGAATTTTCTTTCGCAAGGAAGGTGAGTTGATACTGAATTTCTTGAACAAGCAAGATATCTTTAATGTTGTGACTAGTCAAAAAGAACTGGTCGGGGAGCATCCTAGCTGGTATCCGGCCAAGATTCCCAATCTTTTCGCCCAAATCGCCTTGTCTCAAATTCCGGAAATCGAGAGGTTGAACGAAGAAAGGTCCCGAGTCGCCGAAATTTATTTTGAAAAGGTAACTAATAAGGCCTTCGAACTCTTGCCAAAGCATGATGGGATTTACCTACGCTTTGTCGCTTTACACCCAGAAGCGAAACTAATCTTAGAGCGCGCCAGAAAGGAAAGGCTTTGGTTTGGAAACTGGTACGACTCACCAGTCTATCCCGGTCGAGTACAGCTCGAAAGGCTTGGCTACGATCTAGGATCCTGTCCGGTGGCAGAGCAAATTTCCTCTCAAACTGTCAATTTACCCTTACATCTAGGTATGAAAGATTCTGAAATTAAGGAAGTCCTTGAATTTGTAAACAACTATGGAAGTTAAAGAAGTAGAAGAAAAACAAATTTGGGAGGATTTTCTACTCAGCACTCATCCAAACACCTTCTTGCAAAACTGGAACTGGGGAGTCTTCAACCACTCGATTGGACGAAAGATTTTCCGCTTGGGAATTTTTTCGGAAAGTAAACTGGTCGGAATCTGTCTTCTACTAAAATACGAATCTAAACTTGCTAATTATTTTTACGCTCCGAGAGGGCCTGTTCTGACTTGGGAAGATCCAAAAACTTTTGACCTACTTTTAGACAAAATTAAGCTCTTGTCTAGAGAGGAGAGTGTCGATTTTCTAAAGCTCGACCCGCTTCTGGAAGAAAGCAAAGAAAACCAGGATATTTTCAGTCTGCGGGGTTTCAAGAAAGCCGTTACTTTCGTTCAAGTAGAAGACGCTTGGCTTATTGACTTAAGTAAAAGTGAAGACGAGTTGCTTGCCGAAATGCGCAAAACTACTCGCTATTTAGTTCGCAACGAACCTAAACAAGGGATCAAAGTTGAAGTGAGCGACTCCCTAGAAGATATCGAGGCCTTCGCCGACCTACTCTATCAAACAGCCGGCAGGAAAAATTTCGTCAATCACCCAAAAAGCTACTACATCAAGCAGTTTGAGATCCTTGCTCCCAAAAGCGAAATGAAGCTCTTCAAATCTTTTAAAAATGGAAATGTTCAAGCCATGGCAGTGGTCGCTTTCTATGGGGATTCTGCTTACTATCTCCACGGTGCGTCTGTCCCCGGAAGCAGCTCAGTAGGCTATTCATTACAGTGGGAGGCAATTAAAGAGGCGAAGCGACGTGGTTTGAAGTACTACAACTTTTGGGGTGTGGTCAAAGACAAGCACTTTCATCCGGGGCATCCTTGGTACGGGTTCAGTTTTTTTAAGAAAGGTTTCGGTGGTTTCAAATACAGTTATCTTCGGGCTCAAGACTTGCCTTATACCAATAAGTATTGGCTTTACCGAGCCGCCGAATTGGCTCGACGCTTAGGGAAAAGACTGACCCAAGGGTACTGGGAAGATTGATTTGCTTGCGTCCTTTGGTAAAATAGTCTCAACCCACTCGTGCGGGAGTGGCTCAGTGGTAGAGTGTCTCCTTGCCAAGGAGAAGGTCGCGGGTTCGAATCCCGTCTCCCGCTCCAATAAATTTGCTTCTTAATTCAACCAATTTGATCTAGTTTAAGCTAATTGGTCATCCTTGACAGAGGCTCCCAGCTAAACTTACTATAGTTCTCGATGTCTAAGACAGGATTTTTTGCCTTAACTTTTTTGGGGGTTTGTTTGATCACCTTTTTCATTGCCGCCCTCTTCGCAATTGCTAGTTTTCCAAGTGGAAAACTCGAAACTCACCCTAAAATTTTGGTTGGTTCTAGCAATGTTTTACTTTCACCAATTGACGACTACAAATCTCAAGCTACTTTTCCTAAATTCGCCACTGAACTGAAAACGGATGATGCTAGGCCAGTAATCGTCAATAACTTCCTTTCCAAGCACTCTTCTCCTATGAGCGGCTTGGGGGGAACCTTCATCCTGGTTGCCGATAAATACGGCATTGATTGGAGACTTTTGCCTGCAATTGCCTTTCAAGAGTCCAATTTAGGGAAAAAAGTACCCAGGGGTTCACACAATGCTTTCGGGTGGGCTGTCTTTACTGGTGAGAATTCGGGGGTTAGCTTTGTCAGTTGGGAGGAAGCAATTGAAACTGTTGCCTCGGGAATAAAGGAAAGGTATGTCAGCCAAGGCCTCACTACTCCAGAGGCAATAATGACCAAATACACTCCTAACAACAATGGTTCTTGGGCTTTTGGAGTACGCTTTGCTATGCAAGAAATGACCTTATAAACAAGCCCTAACTTGACTTCTTAGGCTTTTTTTTGTATAATTAACACACTTCTGCGAAAAGCAGGAGTTTCTTTTTGGCTCCGTCCCGAAACTTCGGGACAATATGCTGAGCTTTTTTGTTAGGACTTCTGCCATGGTAGTAATCGCGCTCTCTTTGCTTGCTGCTAGTCCCACAATTGCAAACAGTCTCTCTGGAAAGCTTGATCAGGATAAACCGGTCCAAGCCTACCAGCCAACTCTCCAACCTAGAAACGTCATGGTTGTCTCTGTCGTGGCCAAGGCAGACGATCGAGCCAAAAGACTTGAGAAGTTCCTTCGCTCCCAAGGCTCACCCATGACCAAGGATACTGCAGCCTTGGTAAGAATTGCTGATAAGTATAAGCTCGACTGGACATTCCTGCCGGCCATTGCAGGTTTGGAGTCTCAGTATGGTAAGCTGATCCCCGCCGGTTCGTACAACCCTTACGGGTGGGATAATGGTAGAGCTTTTTTTTCCAGCTTTGAACAAGCTTCCGAGTCTGTAGCAGTTGGAATTCGTAGTCGCTATCAACCAGAGGGTGAAATCACTGCTTGGGGAATCGGGTCACGCTACGCTGCGTCCAAAACTTGGGCAGTCAGAGTCGTCCGCTTCCAATCGCAAATTGCCCTCTATTAGTAAAACTTTCCAAGCTAGTTTCTAAGTCTGATAGAATTAGCTAGATGGATCTGCGTCTTTTCAGTTCCTTACTGGCCGCTAAAACCAGCAAGTTTGTCTTGCGCAAACTAGGCAGTGGAGCTACGGCTGCACCGGGTTTGCTGAGCCAGTACATCGACCGCTCCGCTCTACGGAAACTAGCACGCTACTATCCGAATATCATTTTAATAAGTGGTACGAACGGTAAAACGACAACCTCCAGACTTATTTCGTCCATACTTACCCAAGCAGAAATTCCCCACATTGACAATCGAGAGGGCTCAAATCTTTACCGAGGCTTGGTAGCTAGTCTTTCCTCTCGCGCCAATCTATTAGGAAAAACGGATTACCGAACAGCCGTGCTTGAGGTGGATGAAGCCACTCTCCCGAGCGTCATTGCTCAGTTGAGTCCTAAAGCAGTGGTTTTAACAAATCTATTCCGTGATCAGCTTGATAGGTACGGAGAAGTAGACACAATTCGTAAAATCTGGCAAAAAGCCCTCTCGAATCTAGACAAAAGTACTACTTTGGTCCTCAATGCTGATGATCCAGCAATCGCAGGACTAGCCGATACAAAAGCCAAGGTAGTTTTTTATGGTATTACTGACAGAAACCTAAATCAAGGGAAAATGCCACATGCGGCCGACTTTTTAAATTGCACTAGATGTGGAGAACCTTTAACTTATGAAAGAACTTATCTTTCCCATTTAGGCCATTACCACTGCCTCAATTGCGGGTTAACCAAACCGAGAGTAAACGTTGCAGCCGCCTCTATTCAGCTAAACTACCTAAAGGGTAGCGAAATTACCCTTGTTGAAGGTAAAACCAAGCAGGCTATCAATTTGCCCCTAGCTGGACTCTACAACGTCTACAATCTATTGGCTGCAGTGGCCCTTGCCAGATCTCTAAATATCGATCAAAAAGTCATTACAAAGGCTGTAGAAGCTTCTAAGCCCGCCTTTGGTAGAGCCGAGCAGCTCCAGACGGAGGGCAAAAGAGTCTATATTTCTTTGGTAAAAAACCCAACCGGCTTCAATGAAGTCATCAGAACAATATTTTCAGAAAATGACAAAAAACTAGTCCTCATTGCTATCAATGATTTGATTGCAGACGGAAGAGACATCTCCTGGCTTTGGGATGTTGATTTTGAACTTCTTGCCGGAAAGGTTCAAAAACTATTTGTTTCTGGCATCAGGGCAGCTGATATTGAACTAAGATTAAAATACGCTCAAGTAGAGAATGTTGAGAGAATAGACGAGCTGGAAACGGCTAGCAATAAACTCATTGAATTAGCTGGCAGCGGAGAAACTGTTTTCATCCTACCCACCTACACTGCGATGCTTAAATTAAAATCGATCTTTGTTCGGAAAGGTCTCTCGTCCCAATTTTGGGAGGACTAAAGATGATACTTAATATAGGTTGGCTCTATCCGAAACAAATGAGCACTTACGGAGATCGAGGTAACATCCTTACTATAGCCAAACGTTGCGAGTGGCGTGGTATCAAAGCAAAGCTGATAGAAATAGAACCAGGACAAATTTTAAAAAAAGGAACTGCTGATTTCTATTTCTTCGGTGGTGGCCAAGATCAAGCTCAAAGCCTCGTAGCCGAGGACTTAAAAAAAAATAAAAAAAGTGCTCTTAGCCATGACACCGAGGCGGGAGCTGTTTTACTTGGTGTCTGTGGTGGTTATCAACTAATCGGCCATTTCTATCAACCTACAGTTGGGAAAGAGATAAGTGGCATTGGTCTCCTAGATGTTTACACCGAGGCAGGTGAGAGAAGAATGATTGGGAATATTGTTGTTGAGACAGATCCCAAGCTAGTCAAAACCGAACTAGTCGGTTTTGAAAACCACTCTGGACGGACCTTTCTGCAGAAAGGTACTTCCCACTTAGGTAAGGTTTTGATCGGATACGGAAACAACGGGGAGGATCGTCTTGAAGGAGCGTGGAAACGGAATATTTTTGGTTGCTATCTACACGGACCGCTACTGCCCAAAAATCCTCGTTTTGCCGACTTCTTGATAGAAAAGGCTTTGCGTTCCAAGTATGGGGCTATTGAACTTGCACCCCTAGAGGATAGCCTTGAACTGCTTGCCCACGAATCTGCCTTTAAACGCTCCAAAGAGGTTCCCAAGATTTAAAAATTTAGCTTCGGCTGTTATAATTCTTAGGCTTATGCCGGGGTGGTGGAATGGTAGACACGCATGGTTTAGGACCATGTGCCCGCAAGGGTGTGGAGGTTCGAGTCCTCTCCTCGGCACCAAATCCAATATGAATCCAATTTTTGTCGGTGTTGCTGGTGGGACCGGTGCAGGAAAATCAACTCTTTGCACCATGTTGATTGATAAGTATCCTGCTAAGATTGGTCTAATTCAACTTGACGATTATTTCAAACCCTCAGTCGAAGTTTCGAAATTTAAAGGCCGTACCAATTGGGATCACCCCAACGCACTTTACCTCGACAATCTCGCCAATGACTTAGCTGAGTTATTACACGGTAAATCAGTCCTTATCAACACAAAAAACGAGCGACTTAATCCTGGCTACAAGAAAACGAGCAGAAGAATCCCTGTGAAGTTTCAACCGAAACCAATAATGCTTGTTGAGGGTTATCTCGTTCTTTACGACGAACGAGTTAGAAAACTCTTGAATACTTCAATTTGGCTTGATGCAGAGCATGAAGCACGTTGGAGAAGGCGGGTGCATTTTAAGTATCCCAAGTACGAAAAAGAAGTTTTGCTCCCTATGTACAAGCAATTTGCCGAACCAACCAAGCAACACGCTCAACATATTATTGATGTTTCATACTTATCTAAGGAACAAGTATTAAAGGAGGTAGAGCAACTGCTTAAAAACTACTTATGAAAATTGAGTTTCTTGGCACAGGTGCTGCTTGGCCTCTACCTCGCCTAAATTGCCACTGCGAGCTTTGCTCCTCGAAGGATCCGCGTGATAAAAGAAAAAGGAGTTCCGTCTTGGTGAACGAAAAACTCCTTCTTGATGCTGGCTACGACGCCTATGAGCAGTTGAAAGATAAGGATTTAGAAAAACTAAAAGCTGTTGCTATTACCCACGAGCATCCTGACCATTTAGCGGGACTACCTGATTTGGACCATATTTACAATCGGAGTGGGACCTTAACTCTCTACATCAACAAAAAAACCTGGCGAAAAGTTGATAATGTTTTTCAGTGGAGAAAAGTAATTACATTCATTGAGCCTTTTGAAGAGTACAAGGTCGACGGACTTATTTTTAGCTTTTTACCCGTAATTCACACTGACTCCGCTTTTGGAATTCTGGTTAACGAGAGAGGAACCCGCTTTTTCTACGCCCCTGACATGGCAGGCCTACCTGAAGAAACGCGCTCACTTCTTCAGGAAGTAGACCTAATAGCTTTTGATGGATCTTCAGCTGCCAAAAAGGATTCTACCAAAGGACATCAATCCATGGAAAAGGGTGTTCAGTTGGCTAAAGGCCTAGAGGCGAAAAGAGCTTACTTCACCCACATTGGCCACCTAACTCTACCTCATGCAAGCCAAGAAGCTAAATTCGGTGATAGGAATTTCAAACTTGCTCACGACGGACTGGAAATCTCTCTATAGTCTAATAGCTAATCACTAGGGGATTGAAAACTAAGGTAGTTTTTGTTATTTTTAGTATGATGTTTTGGAAGAAATTGTTTATAATCTTTCTCCTATTTTCGACTGCTTTTTCAATAAGTACTTTAGCGCTCAGCGCACGTACCAGTCCTGATTTGGAACGAAATGTTGATAAACTGCGTGTCCGTGTCAAAGTCTATTATCCCAAACAGAGAGACTTCTCTCACCAAACTGTAATCTGTGACCCTACCACATCCGACCCAACCACTTTTGGAACAACTGGCTGGTATTTACCAGGAAATGTTGGTTACCGTTTGAACATTGCTAGTGCTCCCAGTAGTGTCCGTTCCAATTTCCAAAACATTGCGGCCTCTTCCTTCCAAACTTGGAGCAATGCTAGCGGCGATAAAGTGAATTTTACCCTAAATGGTACTACCTCAAACCAGCGTGCCAAACTCGATTTTGTCAACACTATCGTCTGGGGTCGGACCGCGAATAGTGCTCTGGCGGTAACTTACACTTGGTACTATAGCAACACTGGTCAGGTAGCAGACGTTGACACTGTCTTTAACAAGCGGGTTGCTTGGGCTTGGACAAATCCAGGTACTCTTGATGAAGAAAGCCAATGTGGTTCTCTAAACAGCTTTGATGTACAGAACGTCTTGGTGCACGAAATTGGTCACTGGATGGGACTAGACGATCGTTATGTCGGGTCGGAAAAGGATTTGACCATGTACGGCTCTGCCAGTCCGGGAGAACTTAAAAAGGACGGCTTGGCAACCGGCGACCTCCTTGGAATTCAGACCATCTACCCCTAAATCTTTTATAAGCACACGCCCTTGCTCGGAACCTAGTGATGCGAACTAAAACCTCAAAATCAAGCCTGACTCCTTTAATCCTGATTTTTTTGGGGGGGATCTTTTTGCTCAACAACTTTGGTGTCCTACCTTGGTCAATTTGGCTTTCCCTGTGGAAATTCTGGCCGGTAATTCTAATTTTAATAGGGATAGAATTTCTCTTTGGTAGATCAATCTCCATGAGGACTACAATTATTCTTTTTGCTCTTGTCTTTGTTGCTCCTATCTTCCTGTTCCTCAACCCCTTTGGCGGCAACCCTTTGACTACCAGTAAGCTCGAGATAAACGAAGCTCTGGCCACTGCTACTCGCAGCAAAATCGTTGTCAACCTACCTGCAGTAAATCTCAAAATTCAGTCCTTGGCTACTGATTCAGCTCGACTGGTCAGTGGCTCAATGTCCTACAGCACTACGGGGGGAGTCCCAACGATTATTAAAACCGAAGATAAAGGTGTCGCTTACCTAAGCTTAAATCAAAGTACTGAAAACAATCTCCCTTTTTTTGGATCCATCCGTAATGATCTTGAGCTTTCCCTTTCACGGCTTATACCAATCGATCTGACTCTCAAATCTGGTGCCCATAATACCAACCTTGATTTAACTGGGCTACGGGTTGATTCAATCGAAATAGAAACTGGTACAGGCATATTAACCATCAAATACCCCAAGCAATTCTCCAACAAGACTTTTATTAAAACCGCAGCATCTACCGTCACCTTCGAAATACCGGCAGAAGTAGGCTCCCAAATCAAAATAACTGGAGGACCAAAAAACGTGAATATCCCAACTGAACGTTTCAACAAAAACGGGGAAACTTATCAAAGTAAGAATTTTGATTCTGCAAAGATAAAGATTGAGATCGAAGTACAGATAGGGGCCGGAAGTATACAAGTAAAATAGATTACTAGATTTCACCGCTTGCTTGACAACAACCAAAATCAGCAGTAATATCAACTTAATAATGAAAAGTTTAGTGTTTCAAATGACCTCCATTTGTATAGACCTTGTAGTCAAGGGTCGTACTCACACGGGGGTTTAGAAACACAAACCAGTTCAAGTTTCTAGAACCCCCAGGGATGGGGGTTTTTTTATGGCCCAGTCCCTTTTATACCAAGTATCACGGGACAAGCAAGCTAAAACTTGCAGGGCCA
>Ga0247727_10010205_pt1 | contig 16715 bp, 14 predicted proteins | sample WisWelCaveWW1625_FD_202498 | JGI IMG/M metagenome (GOLD analysis project Ga0247727, IMG submission 202498) | Biofilm microbial communities from Wishing Well Cave, Virginia, United States - WW16-25 | ecosystem: Environmental > Aquatic > Deep subsurface > Groundwater > Cave microbial mat | place...
TCGAGCAGCGCGGCGTCGAGGACTTCCTCGCGGGAGTCCGAGGCGCCCTGGTGGAGAAGAAGTACCGCCCGCGGCCGGTGCGGCGTGCGTACATCGCGAAGTCGGACGGCAAGCAGCGTCCGCTGGGCATCCCGACGGTGACGGATCGCGTCGTGCAGATGGCGGCGAAGCTCGTGCTCGAACCGATCTTCGGTGCAGCCCGTAACGGCATTGACCAAGCGGGTGCGAGACCCGTCGCAGCAGTTGTCCGGTTTGGCTGCGTAGCAGTGCATGGCATCGACGAAGGGCGACCTCCGACGGTGAAAGCCCTTGCAAACGTCCTTGAGGCCGCAAGGTCTGACTCGACAGGAGGGCAAGCAAATCCTCGGGCCGCAGGAGACGAACACCGAACGAGCGTCGACAGGTTCCACCGCGTGAATCGAGTTGCGGCAAGATGGGCACGCCGAACCCCTCGAAGATGGGTGAAGGCCAACGCGCATCGACGAAGGCAACGGACCGATGCAGTCGATGGGTGCCCCGGCGTCTGGGTGGTGGCACGAGGAGACTGGTCAATGACCCAAAGCGGGGAGGGCCTCGCGCTCACAAGGCTCAACACACAAGCCGACAACGGCGAGGTGTTGGGAGAGCGCGAGACTGGCGGATCGGGTCGTAGTAGCGATGAGGCTGAGGGACAGCACAACCCTGGCGGAGCGAAGGACCCGTGGGGCAGCGGCGTGCGAAGCAGACGCGAGGATCGTCCCGACATGCCACTGGCCAACGGGAACCAACGATCGAGTAGCCGAGCGAGCACTGAGGACGCGTCAAACCCGGCACTGGGGCAGGGCTCGTCTGACGAGAGGTCGGTTCCGCTGCCTTGGAGCCGTACTGGGGAAAACCCGCCGTACGGAATCTTAGAGGGGCCGAGGGAAACGGAGCGACGGCACGGGCTATGTGGGCACGAAGCTGGAAACGGCGGATACAGACAAGCGTGGGCCTCCGGGCTACCGCGCCTGCGGTCTACTCAACAAACCCGCACGCACGGTTTGAACGGGGGCCTCAGGCGAAACCCCTCAACCAGGAAGTAGCCTGAGGTCTACCAATGGGCGATCTCCGGGTGGAGACCTGCGAGGGGATCACGCTGCGCCACGAGCTCGCGGGGGCCGGATCGCGCGCCGCCGCGGCGCTCGCGGACGCCTTCCTGCTCGCCTGCGGATTCCTCGGGATCTTCCTGGTCTCCATGATCTTCGGGGAGTTCGCGCTGATCCTGCTCGCGGGGTACGTCCTGATCCTGGTGTCCTACCAGGTCGGATTCGGGATCCTGAACGAGGGGCGCACGCCGGGGGGAGCGCTGCTCGGCCTGCGGGTGCTGGATCAGGAAGGGATCCCGGCGCGGCCGGTGCAGCACTTCCTGCGCGGGCTCTTCGTTCCGCTCGAGGTGTTCGTGCTCGTCCCCGTGCCCCTCGGTCTGATCGTGATGGCGGCCACGCCGCGGCGCCAGCGTCTCGGGGACCTCGTGGCCGGCACCGTGGTGGTGCGCGAGGGACGCGCCGATCGCTCGCGGGAACGTGTCCGCATCCGCGGGCCGGAGCCCGCGGTCCTCGGGCTCGTCCCCGCCCATGCGGCGCGCTTCGGCGCGGCGGACCTCCAGTTCCTGCGCGAGCTCTTCCTGCGCACCGAGATCGAGTCCCCGGCGCGCCGCAGGCTCGTCGTGCGGAGCGCGCGGCACTACCTGCGGGTCCTCGGCCGAGAGCGCGAGGGGGAGCTCGTCCCCGAGGAGGCGAGCGAGATCCTGCGCGAGCTGTACGCCTTCCTGCGCCAGCGCGGTGCGCGGGGCGCCCTCGGTTAGCGGCCCTTCGGGCCGCCACGAGAACCGCCGGTTGCTCGGCTCTGCGCGGACGGACGGAAGGGGGTACTTCTCGTGGGAGCGCGTCCGTTCCTCGGACGCGATCCTAGGCCGAATCCTCGTCCACCGGCCGGCGCAGGCGCCCGCGATAGCGCTCGAGGTCCCGGACCGCGTTCTCGCTGAAGCCTGCCCCGGAACGGAACTCCCAGAAGGCCGGCCGGCGCGCGCCCTCGGGGTCCGGTTCCGCCCTCACCGGAGCCGGCCGCGGCGTCTCCGTGCGGAACCAGGGCGTCGCTTCCTGGGTCGGTACGAACGGCCAGCGCCCATGCCGCATGCGCACCGCGAAGAGCTCGCGCCCTCCGGCGATCCACACGAAGAGGGCGATCAGGGCGACGCTGACGTACTGCGGGTGGCTGAAGACGAGGGCGAGCGATCCGAAGAAGAGGAAGCCTGCGATCACGCGCCCGACCGCCACGGCGCGCTCGGTGGCCCGGACCCAGTCGTTCCGGATGGCGAAGAGCGCCCGCAGGATGCGTCCCCCGTCCATCGGGAAGGCCGGAATCAGGTTGAAGACGCCCATGGTGAGATTGACGCCCACGAAGCTCGCAGTCGCGCTCGCGCCCCGGGCGGACCCTGCGAGCTCGAAGAGCGTGAACGCCCCCAGGCCGATCAAGGCGAGCAGGAAGTTCACCGCCGGTCCGGCGAGCGCCACCAGGCCCTCGACCCGCGAGCTCTCGGGGATCTCCGTCATGCGCGCCATGCCGCCCAGCGGCCAGAAAGTGATGTCGATCACCCGGATGCCGAAGATCCGCGCGACGAGACTGTGGCCGAGCTCGTGCAGGAGCACCGAGCCGAAGAGCGCCGTGAGCATGAAGACGAGCTCCAGGCGCGGGCCGTCCCAGGAGAGCAAGAGCAGGTAGAGCAGGACCAGGAAGGTCCAGTGCAGGCGCACGGGGATCCCGAGGACGTTGCCGAGCTTGAGGGAGAGGGTTCCGAACACGGCGGGGCCCTGGTTTCTGGGCCAAAGACCCTAGGCCGAGCCGGCCGGACGCACAAGCGCGGGGCCACCGGGGGACGGCGCGAGCGCCCCCGAGCGCCCTCTAAGATGGTGTCGTGGCGAGGACGGGCAGGCGGGTATTCCGGATCGACCTCGGAGCCCTCGAGCGCGGGGAGCGCGCCGAGTGCCTCGAGTGGACCCCCGAGTCCGAAGGTCTCGCGCGCATCGGGAGCTTCGGCGGGAGCGCGCTCGGGGTGGTCCTCCTCCGGGAAGAACTGCGCCGCTCTCCCGAGGCCGCGCCTGCGCTCGTCCTCGCGGTCGGGGACGGCGTCCGGCGCGGTCTTCCGACGGCGGCTCGCGCCACGGTCCTCTCGCGCGCGCCGCTCACCGGTCGCCTCGCGGAAGGGCACGTCGGTGGCGATCTCGGGGCGCGCCTCGCCTCGTTCGCCGACGCGGTCGTCGTGCGCGGGCGGGCCTCGAGGCCGTGCGCGGTGCTCCGGCTCCTTTCCGATGGAAGCGCTCGGCTCGAGAGCCGGCCGGAGCTCGAGCGGACCTCTCCGGCGCGCGCGATCGAAGCGCTCTCGCGGGGAGCCCCGGCGGCGGTGCTCACGATCGGGCCCGCGGGCGAGCGCGGGCTCCCGTTCGCGAGTCTCGCGAGCGGTGCTCCGCGCCCGAGTTTCGTCGGGCGCGGCGGCCTGGGAGCGGTTCTCTCCGGGCTCGGGTTGAAGGCGATCGTCGTCGCGGCGCCGATCGGAAGCGAGCCAGGGAGTGCGCGCGAGGCCCGGGACGAGCGCGAGGCACGCGCGCTCCTCCAGGCCCTGACCCGCTCGCCCCGCCTCGCCGCGCGAGCCGAGGGAGGCACGCTCGAGCTCTACGGCGCGCTCGCAGCGAGCGGCGGACTGCGCGGGCGCGACTTCGAGGAGGAGCTCCCGCGTTCCACGGCGCGCGTGCTCGACGGGGAAGCGCGTGAGAAGCGCGTGGAGCGAGCGGGCTGTGCCGGCTGCCCCACACCCTGCGGCTGGGTGTTCGAGGGGTCGGAAGGGATGCGCCAGCGCGCGCACTTCGGAGCGACCTACGCGCTCGGGACGAACCTCGGCTTGAGGCACCTCGACGACGCCCTCTCGCTCCTCGCGCGCTGCGACGAGCTCGGCCTCGACGCGAAGGAGGTCGGCGGGATCCTCGCGCTCGAGGCCAGGGCCCGCGAGCGCGGGTTCCTCCCCGGGCCGCCCGGCTGGGGGGACCGCGAGCGTCTCCTCGCGCGGATCGACGCGATCGTCTTCGGTGGGGAAGAGGCGGCGGCGCTGCGCGACGGAGTGAGCGCTCTGGCGCGGCGGTTCGGGCTCGCGGGCGCGGCGGCCGAGAGCCAGGGCGAAGCCGCGGCGCGCGAGGCGAACCACGCGGCGGTCCTCGGGCGTGCCGTGTCCACGGGGGGCGCGGACCCGATGCGCAGCTTCCCCTTCCTGGTCGGCGCGAGCGGCCGGGGAAGGCTCGCGGATCTGTGCGCCGATCTCGGGCCCCTGCCTGCCGGGGCGGAGGATCCGGCGAGCCCCGCGGGGAAAGGCCGCCTCGTCTTCTGGCACGAGAACCTGGTCGCGGCGGTCGACGCGACGGGCTTCTGCTCCTTCTCCACGGCGGGGCTCCTCGCGGACGGCGTCGTCGACCTCGGAGAGCTCGCGCGCTGGATCCTGCCGCGCGACTGGCTCGCGCCCGACGACCCGGAATGGGCCGTGCTCGCGCCGGAGCGGCGCCTGCTCGCGCTGGGCGCGAACGTGGTCCTCGCGCGCCGCGAGATCGATCGCGTGCTCGGCGAGCGCGACACCGGGCGCCGGGGAACTTCCGCCGATCCCGAGGGCTGGCTCGCTCGCCCGGGCATGCTGGAGGAGTACCGCCGGTGGCGCGGGCTCGACGAGGAAGGCCACGTGCGCGCGGAGGTGCGCGCCAGGCTCGGCACGCCCGCCGTGCTCGACCTCGTGGGCGCCGCGGGCGGAGAGGCCGGGAGCGAATCCGCGCGGGCGTCGTGCGCCGTTCGTCCGACTTCCCTCGCCGAGGGATCGGCCGAGCGCCGGGCTCCTCCGGCGCACGGGCGCGTCGAGTTGCGCGCCTCGTCGACGGCCTTCGTCGACATGGAGCTGCCCGCGAGGCTGCTCGAGGTGCTCGCCCGGGCCGAGTCGTCGCAGAGCTCGCTCTGCGGGCGCCTCGTCTCGCGCGGACAGCCGATCCCGGCCGTCTGGCGCGCGGGCGAGCGGCTCGACGCGGACGCGCTCGTCGTTGCGGGCGACGTGCTCGAGCTCGTGACCGCGATCAGCGGGGGTTGAGCACGGCCTCGACGGCTTCCGCGGGGCTGCGCGCGCGGATCACCGCCGGGTCGACCTCCCAGGAGCCGAGGCTCACGACGCGCTTCCCGCGTTTCAGGGCGAAGGCGATCTCGGAGAGCGTCCCGTGTTCGCCGCCCACGGCGACGAAGGCCTCGGCGCTGTTGGCGAGGATCGCGTTGCGCGCGTCGCCCATCCCGGTCGCGATCGCGATCCCGACGTGGGGATTCGCCGCGCGCGGGTCCGCGCCGGGCAGGATGCCGAGCACGAGGCCTCCGGCTTCCGCCGCCCCGCGGCTCGCGGCTTCCATGACTCCTCCGAGGCCGCCGGTCAGGACCGTGCAGCCGCTTCGCGCGAGGCAGCGCCCGACCTCGCGCGCCAGCTCGGCCAGGCGCTCGTCGCAGTTCCCGGCCCCGATCACGGCGATGATCCTCATCGGCGACGAGCCTACGAACCGGCGGCGGGTTGGAGGAGGGGTTCCTCCTCGGCTAGGTTCAAGCGGCGTGGAGATCCTGATCGTCAAGACCGCGGCCCTGGGCGACGTGCTGCGCACGACCTCGATCCTGCCCGGGCTCAGGAAGCGCCACCCCGCGGCGCGCATCACCTGGCTCGTGGCTGGCGGAGCCGAGGACCTCGTGCGCTTCCATCCGGATGTCGCGCGCGCGGTGAGCGTCCTCCCGGCGGATCCCTCCGACCTGGGGCGCGCCCGCGGCGCGCTCGGCGGAACGCGCTTCGCGCGCGTCCTCTCCCTCGACGAGGAGCGGGAGCTCGCCCGCCTCGCCTCCGGACTCGCGCGCGGCGAGCCGGGGGTGCTCACGGGAACCTTCCTGCGGGAGGACGGCCGGGTCACCTACACGCGGGACGCGGCACCGTGGTTCGACCTCGGGCTCCTCTCGACCCTGGGCCGGGAGGAGGCCGATCGCCGCAAGAAGGCGAACCGCGAGAGCCACGCGAGGTTGCTCGCGCGCGTGCTGGGGATCGAACCCGGCGAGCCGATGCTCCCGCTCCCGGAGTCCTCGCGTTCCTTCGCCGCCGCGTTCGCCGAGCGCACGGGGCTGCACGAGGCCGGGCCGGTCATCGGCATGAACACCGGCGCGGGCGGCCGCTGGGAGTCGAAGAAGCTCCCGGTCGAGCGCAGCGTGTCGCTGATGGAAGAGGTCGCCCGTCGGCGTGGCGGGCGCGTGAGCTTCCTCCTGCTCGGCGGACCCGACGAACGCGAGCGCAACGCCGAGATCGGGAACCGCGCCAGGTCCGGCGTGCGCCTGATCGACGCCGGGGTGTCGAATGCGCCGCTCGATTTCGGCGCGTTGATCGACCGTCTGGATCTGCTCGTGACGAGCGACAGCCTGGCGCTCCACGTCGCGATCGCCCGCCGCGTGCCCGTCGTGGCGTTCTTCGCCCCGACCCCCGCGGCGGAGATCGACCTCCACGGGCGCGGCGAGAAGGTCGAGAGCCTCTCTCCGGACGCCTGTTCCTACCGGAGCGACGCGGACACCTCGACTCTCACGGTCGAGCGCTTGGCGGACGCCGCTCTGCGCGTGCTCGTGCGCGGTCGAGACGGGCGCGCAATCCCGGCCGCCGGAGCTTAGGCTCTGCGCGTGACGCGCAGCTGGCTGTGGTACCTCGCCAAGGGGCTCGAGGGACTGGGGTTGATCGTCGTCCTGTGGGGCGTGGTCGTCTCGATCCAGCTCGGGTTCGGCGAGCAGGGCCTGTCCTCGATGAGGGCCGAGTTCTACGGGCTCGCGATCGGCGGCGGATGCTTCGCCGCCGGGTGGATGATCGAGCGCTCGATCGGGACGCGCTAGGAGCCCGTGGACTCGTGCGCCTTCACCCGGCCTGGACACCCGCGTCGGCATCGAGGAACTGCAGCGCGTGGAGCCGGGCGTAGATGCCGTTCCTCTCCAAGAGCTCGTCGTGCGTGCCGGCCTCGCGGATCCGTCCGTGGTGCAGGACGAGGATCTGGTCGGCGCGACGCACGGTGGACAGCCGGTGGGCGACGACGAGCGAGCTCCGCGCGCGCAGGAGCTGGCGCGTCGCCGCCTCGATCTTCGCCTCGGTCGTCGAGTCGACGCTGGCCGTCGCCTCGTCGAGGATGACGAGTCCGGGTTCGGACGCCAGTGCGCGCGCGAGCGCCAGGAGCTCGCGCTCTCCGGTCGAGAAGGTCGCTCCGCGTTCGGCCACGGGAGTCTCCATGCCGAGGGGCAAGCGCGCGATCCATTCCTGCGCCGCGCTCGCCTCGAGGGCGTTCGCCAGGGACTCCGGGCCGACCCGGGCGCGGGCAAGACGCAGGTTCTCGCGCACGGTTCCGCTGAACAGGAAATCTTCCTGCAGCACGAGTCCGAGTTCGTCGCGGTAGGCGGTCGGGTCGAGCTCGCAGAGATCCACCCCGTCGATCGTGATGCGCCCCTTCGTCGGGTCGAAGAAACGCAGCAAGAGGCCGACGATGGTCGACTTGCCGGCGCCCGTGGGGCCGACGAGCGCCACGGTGTGCCCGGCGGGGATCTCGAAGCTCACCTCCTCGAGGACCGGCGGGCCGTCGCGGTAGGCGAAGGATACGCCCTCGAAGCGGACGTGGCCGCGGAACGGGCGGGAGAGCGACCGCGGGGCGGCGGGCGTGGACAGGGTCGGCTCCACGTCGAGGATGTCGAAGATTCGCTCGGAAGAGGCGAAGGCCGACTGCAGCACGTTGTAGCGCTCGCCGAGCTCCCGGATCGGGCCCACCAGGAGCTGCAACCAGAACCAGAACAGGATGAAGTCCCCGACGGAGAGGTTGCCGGCGGCGATCGCGTCTCCGCCGCTCCACAGGGTCGCGCCCTGGATGACCACGGTCGCGAAGGCGACGATCGGGAAGAAGAGCGCGAACAGGAAGATCGTCTGGAAGTTGGCCTTCAGGTAGCCCGAGAGGTGATCGGCGAAACGGCCCGAGACGCGCTCCTCGCGGCAGAAGACCTGCACCACGCGCATCCCCGACAGGACCTCCTGGAGGTACCCGTTCAAGCGCGAGAGGCGCGCTCGGACCGAGCGGTGGGCGCGCCGCGCCCCGCCGCGGAAGACCAGGCTGATGCCGACGAGGAGCGGGGAGAGCAGGAGCACGAGCGTGGCGAGCTCGACGTCGACGAAGAAGAGCAGGGTCAGGACGATCGCCACCTTGAGGAGGTCGAAGAGCAGGACGATCAAGCCGGACGTGAAGAGCTCGTTCAGATTCTCCACGTCGCTCGTGACGCGCGTGACGAGCGCTCCGGTCGCGCGGCGATCGAACCAGGCGAGGTCGAGCCGCTGGATGTGGGCGAAGAGGTGCGTCCGGAGGTCGTGGATGACGATCTGCCCCGTGCGCGTGAGCTGGCGGATCTCGACGAAACGGAAGGCGGCCGTCGCCAGGGCGACCAGCAAGTATCCGACGGCCCAGCCGGCGAGATTCCACAGGTAGGGCTGGACTTCGAAGGCCGGACCCAGGGCTTCGCGCGCGTCGTGGGCCGCGCGCACCGGGCCGTCGATGGCGCATTTCAGCATCCAGGGCCCGGCGAGCTGCAGGGCGAAGAGGATCGCCAGACAGGCGAAGCTCCACAGGAACTCGTGCCGGTGGGGACGGGCGAAGCGCAGCAGGCGCCGCACGACCGCGCTGTCCCAGGCCTTGCCCTCGACCAGATCCTCTTGGGTGTCGTGCATGGGCGTTTCAGAGCTCCGCGAGCTCCTCCTGCATGCGCTGGCGTTCCCAGGTCTTGCGATACCACTCGGAGCGTTCGACCAGCTCCTCGTGGCGTCCCTGGGCCACGATCCGGCCGCGATCGAGTACCACGATCCGTTCGGCGCGCCTCACCGTGGCCAAGCGGTGCGCCGCGACGACCACCGTACGTCCGGTGCGGGCGCGCCGGAGCGTGGCGAGCAGGCGCGCCTCCGTCTCGGTGTCGACCGCGGACAGGGCGTCGTCGAGGATCAGGACGCGCGGGTTCTTGGCCAGGGCGCGGGCGAGGCACGTGCGTTGGCGTTGGCCTCCCGAGAGCGTGACGCCGCGCTCTCCGATCCGTTGCTCCAGCCCCTCCGGGAACGAGGCCACTTCGGCTCCCATGCTCGCCTCTTCGATGACCTGCGAGAGGCGTTCTTCTTCGAGCGGCGCGTCGGCACCGAAGTCGACGTTGTTCCGATAGGTATCCGAGAAGAGGAAGCTGTCCTGGGGGACGTAGGCCATCGCGCCTCGCACGATGGCCAGCGGGAGTTCGCGGAGCGGCACGCCGTCCAGCAGGACGTCGCCACGAGGTTCCCATAGGCGCCCGAGGAGCCCGAGCAAGGTGCTCTTGCCCGATCCCGTGGGACCGACGACGCCCAGCATCGTCCCGGCGGGGACGCGCAGGCTGGCGTCGGTCAGCGCGGGACTCTCCGAGCCGGGATAGGTGTACGAAACGTTTCTGAGCTCGATCTCGCCGCGGATCGAGGCCAGGGCGCGCGGCGTCTCGGGCTCGCGGAGGTCGGAGTCTTCCTCGAGGAGTTCGTCGATGCGTTCGGCGCTGGCCTGCGCGCGCGGGTAGAGCCCCGCCATCCAGCCGAGCGCCAGGACGGGCCAGAACACCTTGAACCCGAGATCGACGAACTTGAAGAGGTCCCCGACCTCGATCGACCGATCGATCATGGCCCAGCCCCCGACGAAGAGGATCGGGAGAAAGGCCAGGTCGTAGGCGAGATCGATCAGCGACTCCGAGAGACCGCGAGCGGCCCCCAGAACGAGCTGGTGATCGCGGTTCTCTCCCGAGACCGCCCGGAAGCGCTCCTCCTCGTGACGCGCGAGTCCGTAGCCCTTGACGACGCGGATCCCGGAAAAGCTCTCCTGGGCTCGATGGCTGATCTCGGCCAGGCTCTCCTGGACCGAGACGGAGGCTCGGTGAAGTCGCGGAGAGAGCGCCTTCATCGTGACGGCGACGAGGATCAGGGGCAGCGCCATCGCGAGCGTGACCCAGGGAGAGATCCGGAAGAGCACGAAGAGGCTCCCGGGAACCATGACCAGGGCGCCGAACACGTACATGCTCCCCGGTCCGAGGAGCATGCGGATGTTCTCGACGTCGGAGGTGAGCCGGCTCACCACGTCGCCCGAGCGGGTGCGCGTGTGGTAGGCGAGGGGCAGGTGGCAAAGCTTGTCGAAGAGCCTCTGTTTCCATTCGACCTCGACGCGCCGAGACACTCCGACGATCCACCAGCGTTGCAGGTACCGGAACAGGCCCTGGACGGCGGCCACCGCGAGCAGGAGGAAGAAGGTGCCGCGCAGGAAGTCGGGATCGGAGCCCTTGCGCAGCTCGGTCAGCGCGTCGCCGATCCGGATCGTGATCAGGATGTCGCACAGGGCGACGATCGGGGTGCACAGGCACCCGAGGAGGAATCGAGGATGGCGGATGAAGTCCCGGTAGAACCGTGCCAGCCTGCTCATGACGGTCGGCCCCCTCTCGTTCGCGGCCGGCGTCCGAGCGCGTTCCCGGGGTCGGTGATCATGGTTCGAGCCCCGGGGAGGATAGGCGAAGACTGCAAGGGCATCGAAGGGCCTGGAGGCCGCGAACGTCTGCCTTGGTTGCCGAGGGAGGCGGAAGAGGTAACGCTTCGGTAAGTCGGTAAGCAAGATCCCAGGACGTCGCGCGTTCAGAACCTTGTCTCGCCCGTCCTCGCCGAGCAGAGCCGCGGAACTTCCTTGTCACCTCCCACCGTCTTTGACTATTTGGATTCAGCGCGGTGTCTTCCCCAACCGCTCCGAGGAGATTCATGGAGCCTTCGAACGCTCGCCTTTCCAGTCAGCGCCCGGTTTCGGGTGCACACCCCAGGAGAGGCGCAGGGCGGAAACTGCTCTGTCTGCTGACGACCCTGCATCCAGAGCGGGCCCTCTCCGACGTTCTCGTCCAGCATCTCACGCGCGAGATCCCCGACATGGAGTTCACCTTGGCCACGGACGGCGAGCCGGATGTCGTCTGGGTCTGCGGTTACGAGCCGGGAGCGGAGGGGCTCGTGGCGGACCTGCGCGGGCGGCAGCCCGATGCCTTCCTCGTGGTCACGGGGCGCGGGGAGATCGAGTCGTGGGAGGAGGCCGTCCTGGCGGCGGGCGCGGACTTCTGCTGCGGATGGCCGGTTCCGGTGGAGGAGCTCTCGGAAATCCTCCACGCCCCCCTGCGTCGAGGCCTCGAGTAGGCGTCGACTTCCTTTCGGGGGGGGCGGGACGCTCCCCCGCGCGGAGCATCGAAAGAGCGAGGTCGGAGATCTAGGCTCACGCCCTCCGGATGGAGCGCGAGTTCCTCTTCGACGCGGTGCTCTTCGACCTCGATGGAACCCTCGTGGCGACCGATCGCTTCTGGGTCCAGGCCGCGAGGACCGCGGCGCGCAGGGCCTTCGAGGACCTGGGGCTCGACCTGGAACCCCCCAGCGCCGACGACTGGATGCGGATCGTCGGACTGCCGCCCGAAGCCGGCTTTCAGGCGCTCTTTCCGGGGTGTTCGCCGCGCGAGATTCAAGGGATTCGGGCGGCCTGCAAGGAGGAGGAGCATCGCCTGATCGACGCGGGGATCGCCGCCCTCATGCCCGGAGCCGAGCGCGTCCTGCGGGAGCTCGTAGAGGGCGGGGTGAGAATCGGGATCGCGTCCAATTGTTCGCGCTCCTACCTCGAGCGCATGCTGGCGGGGCTGGGGCTCGACGCATTCGTCGAGGCCTCCCTGTGTCTCGAGTCGGAGGGGGTTCGGAACAAGCCCGAGATGCTCGGCCGGTTGCTCGAGCGGTTCGGGACGCGCAGCGCGATCATGGTCGGCGACCGCATCGGGGACCGTGAAGCGGCCTGGGAGAACGGCCTGCCTCACGTGCACTGCAGCTTCGGCTTCGCCCCCGCTGGGGAGATCGTGGAGGCCGAGGCTCGCATCGAGGATCTCGGAGAGCTTCCCGGTCTCCTCGACCGGCGTTCGGCCTGGATCGAGCGGGCCCTGGACCGCTGCGGTGCCTTCACCGCGGAGCCGCCCTTCCTCCTGGGCATCACCGGAGAAGCTGGGTCGGGACGGTCCCTCTTCGCGCGGGACGCAGCTCGGGTCCTGCGCGCCTCAGGAATCGACGCGGGCGTGCTGGATGCAGATCGCTTTCGCCGGCCCCTAGGTCCCTCCGCGTCCGGTTCGGTGGAGGAGTGGTACGACCTCGACCTTCTCGAGGGTTCCGTGATCGGACCCTATCGAGCCGGGAGTGGCGTCGCGAGCGGGATCGGATCGGCGGCACTCTTGCTGCTCGAGGGACCGTTTCTCCTCGATCCGCGTCTCCAGAGCCGGCTCGATCGGGTGATCCACCTGGAGGTTCCCGAACCCGTCCGGTGGCGCCGGCTCGCCGGACGAGGTCGCTCCCAGGGAACCGAGACGCTCGTCCGGTTCCGTACCGACGTCTGGCCCCGGGAGCGAGAGCACCGCTCCCGATATGCCCCCGAGACGCTCGCGGACCTTTTCCTGGAGGCCGAGACCCCCTTCGGACCGGTCGAAGAGTCGCTCTCTTGATGCTCCGGCCCCTTCCCGTCTACCATCGTGGGACTCGGCGCGTCGGAAGGAAACCGCGTCGACCCCCCGCGACGCCCCATGGACACGACCCTGCCCCAGCGATTGCAAAGGTCCGTTTCCGGCTCGTTCCACAAGACGGCGCTCCTGCAGAAGCGGGTGCGCGAGCTGATCCGTGGAGCGGCGCCGCTGATCGAGACCCGCGAGCAGAATCCGATCAAGATCGCGTTCCTGGAGATGGAGCGCGGGTTGATCGAGCTCATCCCGGAAGAGGAGAAGCCGCTGATCTAGTGGCGAATGGCGGGGGGAGGTCCGGAGGGGCGAATCGCACGAAACGGATGCGCGCCGGAACCCGATCTCGACCCGAAGCGTGGCTCGCCCGTCGAGGGGGTTGGATCGAGCTCTTGCGGATCCCGGCGGCACTGTACGGGGGCGCCGTCGCCCTGCGGCACTTCCTCTACGACCGCGGCTGGCTCTCGTCCCACCGTCTCGAGGTCCCGGTGATCTCCGTCGGCAACCTGAGCGCCGGGGGTACCGGGAAGACACCCTTCGTCGCCTGGCTCGGTGCGTGGCTCGACGAGCGAGGTCGGCGACCCGGGATCCTCTCGCGCGGCTATCGCGGCACGAGCCGCGGGAGGGACAGGGAGAGCGACGAGACGCGCTGGTTGAAACGTGCCCTGCCTCTTGTCCCGCTCCAGGTCGGCCCGGATCGGGTCGCGGGCGCCGCGCGGCTGATCGAGCAAGGTGTCGATTGCATCGTGCTCGACGACGGCTTCCAGCACCGGCGGCTTCGGCGCGATCTCGAGCTCGTGCTCGTCGACGCGACCCGCCCCTTTGGTCTTCCGCGCGGGGAGGCGGGCGACCTCGGCGTGCGGGCGTTCCTGCCACGCGGGCTCCTGCGGGATTCACCGCTGCGGCTCGCGCGCTGCGACGCCATCGTCGTGACGCGGGCCGATCAGGTCAGCCCGGCGGAACTCGACGATCTGGTCGACCGCCTCCGGAGCCTCGCGCCGGGTCCGGGCATCCTGCGGGGCGTCCATCGACCCCTGCGCCTGGTCGCTCCCGACGGACGTGCGTCTCATGCCGCAGCGTTGCGCGGCCGGGACGTGGATCTCGTGAGCGGCATCGGCAATCCGCAGGCCTTCCAGGCGACCGTCCAGAAGCTGGGCGGACGGATCGGCGAGCACCGCGCTTTTCCCGATCATCATGCCTATGCTCCAGGCGATCTCGACGGACTCGGGACGGAAGGGCGGTGGATCGTGACGACGGCCAAGGACGCGGAGAAGCTCGCGGCGCTGGAGCGCCCCGTGCACGTGCTCGAGATCGAGTTCCAGCTCGAGCAGGGGACGGGGCTCCTCGAAGCCTTGCTCGACGCCCTCCCGAACGGCCGGCGGCGCATGGGACGGGCCGCCATCCATGAGGGTCTCCACGGCTAGCCGCCTGCAGGGCCGCTCTGCGAGAAGCGCCGGTTGTTCGGCTTTGCGCGGATGGACGGAACTGGGTACTTCTCGTAGGAACGCGTCCGTTTCTCGGCCGCTCTCCTAGCGCACCCCCGCGCCCTCGCAGGAAGGCAATGATCATCGTCACCGGCGGCGCCGGATTCATCGGCAGCAACCTGGTCCGCGGCCTCAATCGGCGCGGCATCGGCGACGTCCTGATCGTCGACGACCTCGAGCAGGGCGAGAAGCACCTCGGCCTGAACGGCCTGGAGTTCGTCGATCTGCTCGACTACCGCGACTTCGAGGCAGAGCTCGGGCACTTCGAGGGAGCGCGCATCGAGGCCCTGTTCCACCAGGGCGCCTGCACGGACACGCTCGAATCGGACGGCCGGTTCGTGCTGCGGGTGAACTACGAGTACTCCAAGAAGATGCTCGAGTTCGCCCTGGGCCGCTGCCCCTTCCTGTACGCCTCGTCGGCGGCGGTGTACGGAGACGGCCGGAGCGGGTTCCGCGAGGAGCCTGGCTGCGAGTGGCCGCTCAACGTCTACGCCTTCTCGAAGCTCCTCTTCGACCGCCTGGTGCGGCGCGTGCTCCCCAGGGCCACGACGCAGGTCGTCGGGCTGCGTTACTTCAACGTCTACGGTCCGCAGGAGAACCACAAGGGACGGATGGCCTCCGTGGTGCACAAGTTCCACCACGAGATCGCCCGAACGGGCAGGCTCGAGGTCTTCGCCGGATCCGAGCGCTTCCTGCGCGACTTCGTGTACGTCGACGACGTCGTCGACATGAACCTGTTCTTCTGGGAGCGCCGCGAGCCGCGCGGCATCATCAACTGCGGGACGGGCGTGGCGCGGAGCTTCCTCGACCTGGCGCGCGCGGTCGCCCGGCACTACGAACGCGCCGAGGTGGTCGAGGTTCCGTTCCCCGAGGACCTGCGCGGGAAGTACCAGGCGTTCACCCAGGCCGACCTCGCGAATCTGCGCCGCGCCGGCTACGAGCGCGCGTTCATCCCCCTCGAGCGCGGGGTCGAGGCCTACGTCGCTCTCCTGAAGGAGACCGGCGGCTATCATCGCGCTCCCTCCGCATGAACGAACGCGAGCTCCTGCGCGTGCTCGACGACCTGGGCCGGCCGCGCGTCCTGATCGTCGGCGACCTCATCCTCGACCGCTACGTCACCGGCGAGGTGGCCCGCATCTCGCCCGAGGCTCCGATCCCGGTGCTCGCCGCCAAGGTCTCCCAGACGAAGCTCGGCGGAGCCGGGAACGTCGCGGCGAACCTGCGCGCCATGGAGGCCGAGGTCGACCTGTTCGGCGTGGCCGGGCGGGACGAGCGCGGGGAGCGTCTGCTGGAGCTGCTCGCGGCGATCGGCATCGACACCGCGAACGTCGTCCGCTGCGACGATCGCCCGACGACCGAGAAGACGCGCATGATCAGCGGGGTGCAGCAGATCCTGCGCGTGGACTGGGAGGAGGTGCGCCCGATCGGGAGCGCGGCCGAGGAGCGACTCTTCGAACGGCTGGAAGCGCGGCTCGCCCACGCCGACGCCGTGATCCTCTCCGACTACGGCAAGGGCGTGCTCTCCCCGGGCTTCCTGCGTCGCGCCATCGATGCGGCGCGCGCCCGCGACCTGCCCGTGCTCGTCGACCCCAAGCACGCGGACTGGGCGCGCTACCGCGGAGCGACGCTCGTCACCCCCAACCGCAAGGAGGCCGAGGAGACCCTCGGGCGCAGGATCGCGAGCCTGGAGGAGCTGCCGCGCGCCGCCGCGGACCTGCGCGAGCGCGCGGGCCTCGAGGCGGCCGTGATCACGCTCGGCGCCGACGGGATGTTCTTCTCCTCCGGCGCCGGCGAGGGGCGCGTCGCGACGGTCGCGCGGGCGGTGTTCGACGTGACGGGCGCCGGCGACACGGTCATCGCGCATCTCGCGCTCGCCCTCGCCGACGGCCGAGCGCTCGAGGAAGCCGTGCACCTCGCCAACCACGCGGCCGGGATCGTGGTGGGCCGGCGCGGTGCCGCCGCGGTCACGCGCGAGGAGCTGCGCGCGGCGCTCGGCGCCCGGCGCGCTCGCACGGGCGCGATCCTCGACCGGTCCGAGCTCGCTCCGCTGCTCGCCGAGTGGCGCGCCGAGGGCAAGCGCATCGTGCTCACGAACGGATGCTTCGACATCCTGCACGCCGGACACGTGGCCTACCTGCGCTCGGCGCGCACCCGGGGCGACGCCCTGATCGTCGGCGTGAACGACGACGCGAGCGTCCGGCGTCTCAAGGGCGAGGGACGCCCGATCCATCCGCTCGAGGACCGCCTGACCGTGCTCGCCGCGCTCGAGATGGTCGACGCGGTCGTTCCCTTCGGCGAGGATACGCCGCAGGAGCTCGTGGAGGCGGTCACGCCCGACGTCCTGGTGAAGGGGCAGGACTGGGAGGGGAAGGGCGTGGTGGGGCGCGAATGGGTCGAGAGCCACGGCGGGGAGGTGTTCCTGGCGCCGCTCTTGCCCGGCCGATCGACCAGCGCCATCGCCCGCAAGCTCGGCGGCCGAGCCTGCTAGTGTCCCTTCCCCGAAGTATCGCCAACAATCCGCCGCACTGAATCGCCGCTGGCGGCGTTGCGCCTCCTCCGAGTATTGCAGCGAATACGCGTCGTCGGCGCGCCTTGCCAGCG
>Ga0247727_10010206_pt1 | contig 16714 bp, 13 predicted proteins | sample WisWelCaveWW1625_FD_202498 | JGI IMG/M metagenome (GOLD analysis project Ga0247727, IMG submission 202498) | Biofilm microbial communities from Wishing Well Cave, Virginia, United States - WW16-25 | ecosystem: Environmental > Aquatic > Deep subsurface > Groundwater > Cave microbial mat | place...
AGCCGACGTGGCCATTTCGGCCGGCGGACAGACTCTTTATGAATTGGCCTGCACCGGCACACCGACCGTCGGCATTTGTGTGGCCGACAATCAGGTCAACAATCTTGAAGGGTGGGAGCAAAAAGGATTTTTAAAATACGGCGGTTGGTACGATGAGCCAGATTTATTTAAGAGGCTTCAAGAAGCCTTGACGGCGATGCATGACCAGAAATTAAGAGAAAAGATGAGCCAGGTGGGCCGGCGGTTTGTAGATGGCCGCGGTGCCCAACGGACCGTGACCAAAATTTTGGAGATGATTCCGTGAAGACATTAACGATTGGTAAAAGAAAAATTGGCGAAGGGTTTCCTTGTTTTGTGATTGCCGAGGCCGGCAGCAATCATGACCGGAAATTAGACCAGGCTTTTAAGCTGATTGACGCGGCCGCCGCCGCGGGGGCCGATGCGGTTAAGTTCCAGACCTACAGTGCCGAGACGATTTATTCTAAGAAAACACCGAAGCCGGAATATTTGAAGAAAAAGAATTTAAGCGGCAAAAATGAATCACTCTGGGAAATCATTAAAAGAATCGAAATGCCGCGCGAGTGGCATCCGAAGTTAAAAGAGTATTGCGCCCAGCGCGGCATTATCTTTATGTCGACGCCGTTTGACTTAAAAGCAGTGGATGAATTGGAAAAAGTCAATATGCCGGTTTACAAAATCGCGTCTTTTGAGATTACTCATTTCCCTTTGCTGGAAAAATGCGCCAAGACCGGAAAACCGATTATCCTGTCAACGGGGATGGCGGATTTATCTGATATTGAAACAGCCCTCGATGTGATTTACAAAGCCGGCAATAAACAAGTGGCCTTGCTGCATTGCGCCATTAATTATCCACCGAAATATCAAGATATTCATCTGCGGGCCATGGACACGATGCGCCAGGCCTTTGCTCTCCCTGTTGGATTTTCAGACCATACCTTAGGCATCATTGTCGATATCGCGGCCGTCGCCCGGGGTGCCTGCATTATTGAAAAACATTTTACGCTGGATAGAAAACTTTCCGGACCGGACCACCCCTTCGCTTTAGAACCGAATGAATTAAAAGCGATGGTTGAGGCCATACGCCAGACCGAGCAATCGCTGGGTTCGCCGATCAAAAAGAGAACCGCCGCGGAAGAAGAATTATATAAACTCGCCCGGCGAAGTTTGGTTGCCGCTGGGGACATTCCTAAAGGCGTTAAGATCACTCGCAAGATGCTTGAGGTGAAACGACCAGGCTATGGTATTCCCACCAAAATGATGGATATAGTCATCGGCCGGCGGGCCAAAATCCATATTGAGGAAGACGATATTTTAACTTGGGAGATGATTGGCTAGTGCAACTACGCCCGGTAACAATTAGTGATAAAGATATTTTACTGAGTTGGGCGAATGATCCGGTCACGCGAAAAAATTCTTTCAATTCAAATACGATAACCTTTTCCGATCATGAAAAGTGGTTTCAGGACAAACTGGACAATAAAAGTGAAGTCATGCTCATGGCCGTTGACCAAGGAAAGGGTGTCGGCCACATCCGGTTTTGTCTTGAGGACGGCCAGGCTGAGGTGAACATCAATGTCGCGCCCGATGAGCGCGGCAAAGGTTACGGCACAGCCATATTGAAAATAGCCGTGCCATGGTTATTAGAACATCACGGCGCGCAGAAAGTCATTGCCCACATCAAACCGGATAATTTACCGTCGATTAAAACCTTTCAGAAGGCGGGATTTCATATCTGCGATCTTGAGCGTTTCAAAGGACAGGATTGTTTTAAAATGCAATTTAAAGAGTAATACGTGTCATTGCGAGGAGCTCTTCGATTTTCATTCGGCGACGAAGCAATCCCATATAGATTAGAGATTGCTTCACCCCTTCGGGGTTCGCAATGACTTTAAGGTAAGTTATTAAAAATGAAATTATCCAATTTTAAAGTTATCTATTCTTTTATTAGATCTTATCCGCGTTATATCGCGGTGATCGCGTTTTTAATTTTGGTTTATGCCGTTCTTGAAGGCTTAAGCCTGGGGGTGCTGTTTAGCATCCTGGAATCCACCATGGCCGTGCCGCAGGCCGCGGCCGGTGGGAAATTCACGGTCTATTTTGATAAGCTGATTAACTTGATGCCAACGGCGGATAGACTCATCGGGGGGTGTTTACTTCTTATTATTGTGGTGGGCCTCAAAGATATCGCGGGTTATTTGAGCCAGGTTTTAGGTTCCATGACGGGTTATAAAATTTGGAAGGACAATCAAATTAAAATTTTTAAGAAGTACATTGAATCCGATTACCAGCAATTTCTCGATGCCAAACAGGGAGAAGTCCTTTACCGGATTTATACCGCGCCAAGTTTTTTAGGATTTTTATTAAACGCTATTCCACAGATCGCCACCGAGCTGATCAAAATCCTGGTATTGGCGGTCATCCTTTTCTCGCTGGCCTTTAAGATGTCTTTGGCGGTGATCAGTTTTTGCGTGCTGTATTATTTTCTGACGCGGTTTATCGCCCGGAGTATTTCTTATAATCTTGGCCGCGGCCGTATCGAGGCCGGTGAGGAACAGAATGTTTTGATTGCCGAGATGTTTATTGGCATCCGTCAGATCAAGTTATTTAACTCCGAGGCGCGCTGGGTCAATAAATTTTTTGCCGCGATGAAAAAATATTTTTCGTTGGCGGTCAAAGACAGTGTTTGGCTGGCTATTCCAAAACATTCCCTGGATTTTGTTTTCATGGCCGGGTTTGGCGTGATTTTGATTGTTGTTAAGCTTTCGAACCCTGAGGGTCTTTATACGATGCTGCCTGTTTTGGGAGCCTTTGCGTATTCTTTTTTGCGGATCATGCCGTCGTTAAATCAATTGAGTACGAACTGGATGCAGTTGATGGGGGTTTTGCCGAATTTAGAGATGCTGTATTCCATATTGACTTCCAATACTCAGAAGATTCAAGACGGTAAAAGTGAGGTTAAAGATTTTAAAGAAGGCATCCGCTTTGATAACGTGACATTTTTTTATCCGGGCCGGGAGCAGGTGTTGAGAGACTTTACGGTTGACTTTAAAAAAGGAAAGCAGACGGCGATTGTGGGGCCGTCGGGCGCCGGCAAAACAACGATCGTGGATTTGATCATCCGGCTGTTTGATCCGAGTCAGGGAAAGATTTTGGTGGATGGGGTTGATTTAAGAGAATTGAAGATTAAATCCTGGCTGAAAAGAATCGGCTATGTCAGCCAGGACACGTTTATTTTTAACGCGACTTTAGCCGAGAACATTGCCTTTGGCTTTGAGGCCAGCCGCGAAGATATTGTCCAGGCGGCGAAAGAGGCCAATGCCCATGAGTTTATTGCGCAGTTTCCGCAAGGCTATGAGACTATTGTCGGTGACCGAGGGATGAAATTATCGGGGGGGCAAAGGCAAAGGATTGCCATCGCCCGGGCGCTTATTCGCAAGCCGGAGATTTTGATCTTGGATGAAGCGACGAGTTCTTTAGACACGGTTTCGGAGGCGCAAGTGCAGGAGGCGATCAACAATATCACGAAGAATCACACGGTCATCATCATCGCCCATCGGTTATCCACCGTGCGGCACGCGGATCATATTTTAGTTTTGGACGAGGGGAGGATTGTTGAATCGGGAGCTCATGAGCAGTTGTTGGCTTTAAATGGAAAGTATCGACAGTATTATGCGGCGCAGGCAAAGCCAGCGGGGGTAACGGTATAAATGATTTCAGCCTTACTGGTGGGTCGAAAAGGAAGTGTCGGGTTCCCGGGAAAAAATATTTATTCGATCCTGGGAAAACCTTTGGCGTATTATCCGATGAAGGCCGCCAAGACGGCCAAGCTGGTCGACAGAGTTTATTTATCAACGGATTGTGAGAAGCTCATGGCAATCGCCAAGAAAAATGGAGTTGAGATTATCAAACGGCCGAAATATCTGTGCACGAAAAAGGCCTTGGGTGAACACGCGTTTATCCATGGCTATGAAACCATTGTCAAACACGAAGGGCCACAGGAGTTGATCATTTTGCTGCATTGCAATTCGGCGACGGTTTCAGCCGCCATGATCGATGAGGGGATCAAAGTTTTACGAAATAATCCGTTGTATCACTCAGCCGTGTCGGTTTCCCGGTATAACATGTGGAGTCCTTTGCGCGCGCGCAAGATCGGTGCCGACGGACTTTTGCATCCGTTTGTGCCGTTTGAAACATTTGGCGACCCGAAGACTTTAAATTGCGACCGGGATTCTCAAGGTGATGTCTATTTCGCCGACATGGGTTTATCCATTGTCCGGCCGCGGTGCCTGGAACATATTGAAGAAGGATTATTGCCGCAAAAATGGATGGGCCGTAAAATTTACCCTTTGATTCAGGAGGCCGGTTGCGATGTGGATTATGAGTTTCAGATTTCGCAGACGGAATACTGGTTGAAAAAATATCAAAAGAGGGATTAGGAGATAGGGTTTAGCGTTTCGGATATTCCCCAACCCCTTTCCCCTAACCCCTAAACGCTAATATGGATTCAATTACCAAAATCTACCGTAAGGCGCACAGCTTTCAGAATTTTTATTCAGTCCTCGCGTCCGATATTGAAATGCAAAGGCTAAGAATTCTTTCCATCTTGAAAAGAGAAATCACGCAAATTTTTGAACTCCATCAGAAGGATGTCCTGACGAGAGCCATCAAAGATCTGTCCAGTACAGAGGAGGCAAGTTTATTTCGCATCACTCAAAATATCGCTGATGAAGTCGCGAAATTAGCCGACGCGCAATTGCCGCGATACATTTTTCATCGATACCGATACGATGTTTATTCGAAGGAGAAGATTTTAGATAATTATCCACCGTACCTGCAAATCGAACCGTCTTCGATATGTAATTTCCGTTGTGTGTTTTGTTATCAGACAGATAACACTTTTTCCCAGAAACCTCATGGTTATATGGGCACGATGGGTTTGGATTTATTTAAGGAGGTCATTGATCAAATCGAAGGCAAAGTTGAATTTATTTCGTTGGCCTCACGTGGTGAACCCTTGGTCTGCAAAGATATCGATGCGATGCTGGAATACTGCGTGGGGAAATTCCTGGGACTGAAAATAAATACCAACGCTTCTCTTTTAAATGAAAAGCATTGTCACGCGATTTTAGCAGGTGGAATTAATACAGTTGTTTTTTCGGCGGACGCGGCCGAAGAACCTTTGTACAGCCAATTGCGGGTTTACGGCAGTCTGGAAAAGGTTTTGGACAATATCCGATTATTCAATTCCATCAAGAAAAAGCATTATCCGAGATCAAAGATCATCACCCGCGTTTCCGGTGTCAAATTCAAAGATGAGCAGGGGATGGATTCGATGGTGGATTTGTGGGGCAAGCTGGTCGATCAGGTGGCCTTTGTGACGTATAACCCCTGGGAAAATGTTTATGAATCGCCGACTAATACTGTTGCGACGCCGTGTTCGGATCTGTGGCGGCGGATGTTTGTCTGGCATGACGGCAAAGTGAATCCCTGTGATACCGATTACAAGTCAACGCTGTCGGTGGGCAATATTAAAGAAAAATCCATCACCCAGCTATGGCGCTGCGCGTCCTATGAGGCGTTGAGGAAAAATCATTTAGATAAACAAAGGTCGAAGTTAAATCCGTGTCAAAGGTGTGTGGTTGTTTAAAAACAGCGTTTAGCGTATAGGGTTTAGCGTTTAGGAACAAATTTTTTCCTATACCCTAACCCCTGTACCCTAACCCCTAAATATGTTACCTATAAAAAAGCATCTCTCAACTTTAGTCCGCGTCAAGAATCCTGATGAGTCGCGTTTAGAATATCTTCGCCTTGATAAGAATGAGAATCTCATTCCCTTGCCTTCTCGAGTATTGGCGCGATTTAAAAAAGCCTTGAACACGGATTTTGTCTCGGCCTACCCTGAGCCGGGGACCCTTTATAAAAAATTAGCCAAACACGTCGGCTGTCAACGGAAGAACCTTTATTTAAGTTCCGGTTCCGATGGCGCGATCAAATCCGTTTTTGAGGCTTTTGTGGAAATCGGCGATAAGGTTTTATTGCTCGGACCGACGTACGCGATGTTTTATGTTTACGTGAAAATGTTTCAGGCGGAGTTGGGGGAGGTTAAATACGCGGCGGATCTTTCTCTGCCGGTGGAAAAAATTTTAGCGCAGATTGAATCAATCCAGCCTAAATTGATTTGCATCGCCAACCCCAACAGTCCTACGGGAACCATTCTGGAGCCGGAGGACTTGCGCCAGGTGATGGAATTAGCCCGGCAGAAAAATGCCGTTGTTCTCATCGATGAAGCGTATTATCTTTTTTATCCCAAGACCTACGCGGGATTTATTGACCAATATCCCAATCTCGTGGTGACGCGGACTTTTTCCAAGGCCTTTGGCCTCGCCTCGGCGCGTTTTGGTTTTGCTATCGGAAGCCAAGAGATGGTCGAGTGCCTGCATAAAACGCGGCCCATGTACGAAACCAATGCCTACGCGGTCAAGTTTGCCGAGATCATGCTGGACCATAGGGATGTGGTTAGAAAAAGTATCCGCGAGGCCCTTAAGGGTAAACGGTTTTTAGAGCGTGAACTTAAAGTAATGGGTTTACCGTATTTTAAAAGCTATGCCAATTTCGTGTTGATTGATGTGGGCTCAAAGGACAAAGCCATCGCCATCGAGAAGGCTTTAAAGAAAAAGAAAATCCTTTCCAAAGGCGGCTTTGGTTTTCCCCTGGAGCGCTGTCTGCGCATCAACATCGGCAGCGAGGATCAGATGAAAAAGTTTCTAAAAGCTCTACGGCAGATTATTTAAAGTTATTTATATGAAGTTTAAAGTCGCAATTTTTTTAACTACCTTCGCCCAAAACGATCGGGAGCCGTTGGCCTTGTTGGAAAAAAATGGCTGGAGGGTTGAGTTGAATCCTTTTGGTCGGATGGTAACGGCACCGGAAATAATTGAATTGGCCAAAGACGCCCAAGGGCTAATTGCCGGCACAGAGAATTTGTCAGCGGAAGTTTTGGGGCAACTAAAGTCATTAAAGGTCATTTCCCGCTGCGGGGTGGGACTGGACAACGTGGATTTAAACGCCGCTAAAAGATTGGGGATGAAAGTTTTCAGCACGCCCGATGGACCAACGCTGGCCGTGGCCGAACTGGTTATCGCCTTGGCTTTGGACCTTTCTCGGCAGATTTCTTTATCAGACAGGAATATCCGCCAGGGTCTGTGGCAAAAAAAAATGGGAAGCTTGTTTTCGGGGAAGAATATTGGTATTATTGGGTTTGGCCGAACGGGGCAGGCGGTCGCAAAATTGGCCGGCGCGTTTAAGGCCAAAGTTTTTTATTGCGACCCGGTCGTTAGGCCCTCGCGATTTCCAAAATTTAAGCGTCTTTCATTAGGCCGACTTTTAAAGATTTCCGACATTGTGACTGTTCATGTGCCGTTGCTTGAGGGGACAAAATATTTGATTGGGCGCAGCCAATTGGCTTTGATGAAAAAAGAGGCGTTTCTGATTAACTGTTCGCGCGGCGGGGTGGTGGAGGAAACGGCTTTTTATTCAGCCCTTAAAGAAAATCGATTGGCCGGCGCCGCGGTGGATGTGTTTGAACAGGAACCTTATCAGGGGCCGCTTAAAGATTTGGATAATGTTATTTTAACGCCGCATATCGGGTCATACGCAAAGGAAAGTCGGATTCAAATGGAAATTGAGGCTGTGAGAAATTTAATAAAAGGATTATCTGATTGAATAACCAAGATACAATAACCAGGAAGAACCAATATCCAATCGTTCAATTTGGTGATTGGTTATTGAAGATTATTTGTTTATTGTATCTTGGAGATTGAAATTTTAAGAGGTTATTTTATGAATATTATCGTCTTCGGTGGTTCGGGATTCTTGGGAAGTCATGTCGCGGATGTTTTATCCGAGCGCGGTCATAAGGTGACGATCTTTGATAAAGTTGTTTCTGCGTATTTGCGTAAAGACCAGGAGATGATGGTCGGAGACGTCTTAGATGAAAAGGCCGTGCGCGAGGCCGTCAAAGACATGGACATTGTTTATAATTTTATCGCTTTGGCTGATATCGATGAGGCGAGCAAGCATCCCGTGGAAACCGCCCAGGTGAATATCATGGGCAACCTCAATGTCCTGGAGGCGGCCCGGGCACAAAAGGTGAAACGGTTTATCTTCTCCAGTTCCATTTATGTTTACAGCGACGCCGGTTCTTTTTACCGCAGCAGTAAACAGTCCTGCGAACTTTTCATCGAGAATTATCAAAAAGTTTATGGTCTAGACCACACGATCTTGAGGTATGGTTCTTTGTATGGACCCCGCTCCGATGAACGCAACTGGGTGTACCGGACCCTCAAACAAGCTTTGATCGAAAAAAAAATCACCCGGGAGGGCGATGGGGAAGAAATCCGCGAATATATCCATGTGCAGGATGCCGCGCGTTTGAGCGTGGATATTCTTAAAGAGGAATATAAAAACCGCCGTGTGATCATCACCGGCAATGAGCAAATCAAAGTTAAAGACCTGCTCACCATGATCCAAGAAATGCTCAAAGGCCACGTCAAAATTGAATTCCAACCGGCCCGGCACAATGAGCATTATGAAATCACCCCTTATGTTTTTAATCCGCAAATCGCCGCCAAAATCCGCGGCAATGAACACCTCGATATGGGACAGGGAATACTCAATATCCTCAGTGAACTCCATCAAAAACATGTCCTTGGGCGCGTGGGTGCTTTGAAAAAATAACAGTGGCCAGAAATATCCTTTATATCTTTGATGAGCACGTCGATCCCAAACGAATTCAAAGGCTCTCGCGGAAGAATTTAAAGATTTGGCTTTGTCCTTTGACAACGCAGCCGGAGTGCGTCGCGGCCGTTACGAAGGCGTTGCAATCGCGGTCTGGGGATTGCGTTGAAACCGTGCCGTATCTCAAGAAATTCGATGAGAGATCTTTTGCCGTCAAAGATGAGTTTATCAAATTCATTCACGAATTTGCCGATACCCGCCGTTTTGAGGGGAAAAATTTAAAAGAGTATTTCAAACACCCTTCCGAAGATTTTTCTTTGTGGTGGCTGTCTTTGGTCGCTGAAAAAAATCCCCTGAAAAGCAATGCGTACGCTCATTTGATTTCTTTGCTGACGATTTTAGATATTAGAAGCGAACATCAATGCCGGGAAGTTTGGGTTGATATCGGGAATCCCGAGTTGGCCGCCGTTATCAGGAATAATGCCCGGAAGGATTTTGTCTGCAGGGATCTTCGTTTTACTTTTTTATTGCCGGAATGGATTTATATTCTGCTTCATGTCGTTAAAGGATTATGGCGGCAATGGATGTCAGCCGTCAGGATCTTTTCCCTTCGAGGTCAGATGAAAGATTTTACTAATCGAGTCCGGAGGTTGATTGGCAGCCGGTATCTTTTGGTCACGCATTTCCCGTTTATTGATGAAGGCAGGCTTGAGCAGGGTGAATTTATCAACAAATTTTATGGGCCATTACAGCGCGGCCTGGAACGGAAATATAAAGATCAGATTTCCTGGCTGGCCATGACCATCCAGACCAGCCGGACAAATTTAGGAAAGGATATCGCCTTAGCTCAAAAAATTAACACAGCGGGTTCCAACCTCATTTACATAGAAGAAGTGCTCCACTTAAAAAATTTGATTGAGATCGGGTTTGTCTTTTTTGACACCGCTTTGAAATTTATTTCGCGATACGCGTTTATAAAACGAAATTTTCATTTTGGCGATAACGCGATTGATATCTGGCCGATCTTTCGAAAAGAGTGGTGTTCTTCTTTTTGCGGGACGAGATTGGCGGAAGGATTGAGTTATTACCATTGTTTCGCGAACCTTTTTAACCGGTTAGAAGAAAATACGACAGTCATTCATTACGCTGAAATGCATGCCTGGGAGAAGGCCTTAAAGAGCGCGGCGTCGAAACATAAAAATTTAAAAATCATCGGCCTCCAACACTCGATTGTTTCTTTATTGCACCTTTTTTATTTTAATGACCCGCGTGACCTTGAGGAAGGGAATGATATTCAGAAAATGCCCCGGCCTCATTTTTTAGCCTGCGTCGGGAGAATCCCTCTAAAACTTTTTCGCGATTACGGCTGGGAGGAGCCAAGAACATTTACCTTAGGCCCTTTGCGTTTCGAGCATCTTAAAGGCCATCTTGAGCGAAAAATATCCTGGCGGGAAAAGAAAAATAATGTTGTTGCGGCCTTGCCCATTTCGCCTGCGGAAACAAAAGAACTATTACGGTTTGTCTATCAGGCTTTCGGGAAAGAGGAAGGTTATTCCATCATGATCAAAGCGCATCCCTTTTGTCCTATTGAGTCCATCCTAAAATCATTTCTATCCCAATTTGAGAAAAGTGTGTTTCAATTCACCAATACCCCACTGGAACAGCTGCTTTTAGATAGTAAGGTGCTGGTGGTCACGGAATCGTCCTCGGCATTGGAAGGACTTTCCTGTCAATGCCGGATCATTATCCCGCGTCTGGCAGGTACGCTTAATTTGAATCCTTTAGCGGGAATCAGCGATTTCCCCGTTTATGTCTATGATCCCCAGGAACTGAGGCGCGTGACCGGCGTTCTCATGCAGGAAGAGTTGCCGGGTTATTATGAACGCTGTAAACATTTTATCGAGAATTACTGCGAGTTTACCGGTACTGATGCAGATTATCTGGAAAGATTGGAAAAGGCGTTAGAACCGCGGGGTGAGAAACAATATGCTCACACTGGGCATGTATCTTTATGATTCGAAAATTTATTGATATCGTATTAAAGGTTCATCCTGTTATTTGGGTCCTGTTGTATGTTGCCCTCCAGGCCTTATTGTATTTTCAGCCTTATTTGCATGGAACCGCTTCAAGTTTTTATTTTTTGGCTGTTGACCCCGATTTATTTCCCCGAGATTTGGCCAGAACATCCAGCTTGGGAACATCCACGTTTTTTTATAAGTTTATGTATTTACTGTTGGGGCCAAACGTTACTAACCCATTTTATCTTTTCTGGCCTTATTTAGTGACGTGTTTTTTGATCGCGTATGCGGTTTATAAAATCGGATGTTTCGTCTCGGGCGGCCGCAGGGAAGTGGGACTTTTGATGTTGGTCTTGCTTCTTGTTCAAAAGATGCCGATCAACGGCGCCTTCGTGAGTTTAACGTTCGCGGATTACAATTATCAACACTTTGCTTTACCTCTGGTGTTGTTCGCTATCTATTTTTTTCTACGGGAAAAATATTTCTATTTCGCTTTAACGATGGTCATGGCGTTTTATTTTCATTTAAAGACACCGGCCGCCACTCTTTTATCCTTGCTGCCGTTATTGGCTTATGAAATTTGGCGTCGGCCAAAGATTTTGTCGAGTTTTATCGTGCCGTTTATTTTTTTTATACCTCGGATCGTTGCCTTGGCAAAAAGTTTTTATTCAACGAGCGGTTTTACTCAGTCAGAAAAAGCGGAGTTCATGCGGCTCATTATTCCAAGGGAGGGCATCGAAGGAAATTTGTTTTTCAATCTGCTGGGGACGACAAACCTCGTGGTTTATGCGGTGATAACCTTAGTCGGTGTATGGAGTATTCGCTTTGTTGCGGATGAACATTTGCGAAGAAAATTTTACTGGTGTTATGGCGGGATTGTCTTCGCCTTTTGTGTGGGACTGGCGGTCAAGGCAATAGATCATTTTTGGGGACCATTGGGAGAGATTTCGGTTTTAGGATATACCCGGGCTTCGATTTTAGGATTGATCCTGACATTATCAACGGTGGCGGTGTTTCTTTTTGGCAGAATCGAAGGGGCCTATCACAATAGACGGACGATCGTGTTTGCCGCCTTTCTATCACTTTTGATTTTTGTAGGATTAAATGATTTTTATTTTTGGAGTTTTTCGGATATTGTTCGAGTCATAGCCGGATCAAAGACGCTCGCGAAAGTTATTTTTTCCCTTTTGGCCGCGGGAAGTATTGCCGCTTTGGTTAAAGTATTTGATTTTCGGCTCCCGGTTATGAAAGTGATGACGATGGTCCTCATCGCCGCGCTGGGTTATACGGTCGTCAAAGGTTGTCCCAAGGTGTATCAATCTTATAAAATGGAATATCCTTTTTTTCCATTGAGTCCTGTTCACGAGGCTTTCTTTAATAAAAATTATTATGACTCTCAAGCCTGGGCCAAGGTTAACACCGACAAAAATGATTTGTTCTTAGTCGTGCTCAGTGACCGCCAAGAGGAAGGGGACTATTGCGATGGGGGTTTTCGTTATGGGTCATTACGCAGTGTCTGGTGTCAGGATGTCCCCTGCGCGTATGGCAACGGCGCGACCTTCCGGGAATGGAAACGTCGGCGGGAAGTATTAAGAGGATTTTTAGGCAAACCCTTTGAGCAGTGGGATCCTTTGGTTCAAGACGAAAAAATAGATTATGTCCTCAGCCCAAAGGATTCGGTATGGCCGCAGCATTACGCGAAGGTTTATGAAAATCAAGGGTATGTGATTTACAGGCCTTCGTACGAATAAGGGATTTTTTTATTATTAAAGAAGGCCAGTACTGATTACCATAAAAAAATTATTAAGAGAGAAATCAGTGCAAGGTGAATTGATGGAGATTGTTCATGGTTAAAAATAAAAAAATACTGGTCACCGGCGGTTTGGGATTCATCGGCTATAACGCCGCCTGTTATTTTGCCAAAGATAACCGTGTGTGCGTGATTGACGACTGCAGCCGGGTCGGCGTTGAACAGAATATCGAGCAACTGGAAAAGCTCAATATTGATTTTCATCACGTGGACATCGCCCGGTTTAAGGAATTGAGGAATATTTTTTATTCTTTCCGGCCGGATATCATCATCCACATGGCCGCGCAGGTGGCGGTCACGTTGTCGATCAGCAATCCTTTCCGTGATTTCCGGGCGAATCTGCAGGGGTCTTTTAATCTGCTGGAACTCGCCCGCGTGAGTCATCATAAACCGATCATTTTATACGCCTCGACCAATAAGGTGTACGGCGGCCATGCTCAGGACGTGGAATTAAGAAACGGCCGTTACATGCTACGTAACGCCGCCGGTTATTCTGAGGAAGTCCCGTTGTCGTTTGAGACGCCGTACGGCTGTTCGAAGGGAGCGGCGGATCAATATTTTGTCGATTACGCGCGCACCTACAATCTGCCGACGGTGGTGTTCCGTCAGTCCTGCATTTACGGCCCGCATCAGTTTGGGATGGAAGACCAGGGCTGGGTCGCCTGGTTCGCGATCTGTTCCGTTTTCGCGAATCCGATCACTATTTTCGGCGACGGCAACCAGGTCCGGGATGTCCTTTACGTGGATGATTTGGTTCAACTGTACGAAAAGGCCATTGTCAATATCGATTCGGTCAAAGGCCAGGTGTTTAATGTCGGCGGTGGCCCGGCCAATACTTTTTCTTTAAATGAGTTGGTGGATGTTTTAAAGAAGAAGACAGGAAAATCTCTTAAAGTATCGTTTGCCGGCTGGCGCTTAGGCGATCAGAAAGTTTTTATTTCGGATATCCGCAAGGCCGAAAAAATATTAGGCTGGAAGCCAAAAGTCAATCCCACCCAGGGAGTCGAAAAATTATTAGAGTGGATTTCAAAAGAAAAAGATTACATTGATTTAGTCCGGAAAAAACAGCAGAAAAGTAACCAGCAATGCGATGTCTCCATTGTGATACCGGCAAAAAACGAAGAGGCCTGTCTACCGTCGGTTTTAGATGAAATCAAACTTCTTCTGGAGAGTTCTTCCTATAGTTATGAAGTGATCGTGGTCAATGATCGATCGACCGACCGGACCGCCGAGATTGCTCGGGAATACGAGTTTGTGAAATTAATTGATAGTCAAAATTCTCCGGGCAAGGGCGGCGCATTGCGTTTTGGGTTTAATCAGGCGCAAGGTGTGTATATCACGATGATGGACGCGGATTTTTCCCACGATGTCTCTGACCTTCCGTATATGGTCGATGAGGCCAGAAAACATAAAGGTCTGGTCGTTGGCTCAAGAATTACCGGCGGCAGCGAAGAATACAGCCGGGTGCGGGCCTTTGGCAATGTGGTCTTGACCTGGTTTTTTGGATTTTTGCACGGGCGGTATTTATCCGACGCCTTAAACGGTTTTAAAGTGTTTCACCGTGATGTTTATCAGCAATTTGAATACACCTCCAACACTTATGAGATCGAAATTGAATTGCTCGTCAATACCCTGCGTCTTAAAAGACAGATCACCGAAATCCCTTCCCGCGAGCGCCGGCGTTTGGGCGGCAAAGCGAAGTCGCTGGTCCTTAAGCACGGCTGGTTTTTCTTCTGCCGGATAGTTTGGGAATGTTTCCGCAAGCCCGGCCTAAATTCCCACACGCGCAAGGAATAAATAGACCCTGAGAGAGAAGAGTTCTTCGAAATTTCGAACTGAACAAGCCCTTGACGTATTTTTATAATCTTCTATAATCTTATATATCTAACATATAAGGAAAGGATGCCTTCATGAGCAGTTCATTTATCCGCCGTTTAGAGAATTTACCCCCTGAAATCTGGTCAAAGGTCATCCAAATCGATGAATTGAAAGGGAGTTGGATATCCGGGGCTAAGCTGAACCCGGCTGTTTTGGGGCGGCTAAAAAGATACGTTCTGGTTACCTCGACAGGCGCTTCCACCCGCATCGAAGGGGCCAAACTCTCCGATGAGGATATCGAAAAATTGATGCGGGGCATTTCCATCCAGAAATTCGCCGACCGCGATAAGCAGGAAGTGCAGGGGTATTATGAGCTGTTGCAAAATGTTTTTGAGGCCTGGGAGACGATCCGTTTTACGGAAGGCACGATCAAACATTTTCATAAAGAGCTTTTAAAACATGTTGAGAAAGATAAAATGCATCGCGGTGAATACAAGCGAAGCGAAAACAAAGTCCACATGATCGATGCGGCCGGTAAATCCGTCGGTGTTCTTTTTGACACGACGCCGGCCTACCTGACACCTAAAGAGATGCAGGAGTTGATTGAAGCCGCGCAAAACGCTTTTAAGGAAAAGAAATACCCTGCGTTACTTATCATTGGTAATTTTCTGGTCGAATTTTTGCTCATTCATCCTTTTCAAGACGGCAACGGAAGGATTTCACGGATATTAACGAATCTTTTTTTATTACAACATGGCTACGCGTACGTTCCCTACATTTCCCATGAAAAGCTGGTTGAAGATCATAAACCGGATTATTATATGGCGCTGCGTAAAAGCCAGAAAACCATGCGAGATAAAAAGCCCGACATCACTCCTTGGCTGGAATTCTTTTTATCCATTGTCTGCACACAGGCGAAGTCGGCCATCGAGCTTTTGTCAACAGAGAACATCGACAAAATTTTGTCGCCCAAGCAATTGGCCGTGTGGGGGTATCTGCAAAAAGTTGAAGAAGCAACGCCCGGTGAGATTGCCGAACATGCTAAAGTCGCGCGGCCGACGGTCAATCAGGTCCTGGATAAATTACTGCGCCTAAAGAAAATCGAGCGGATCGGGCTTGGAAGGACGACGAGGTATAGGAAGGTTTAATGGGAAGCTTTAAAAATTTATCGCAAGTTGTGCAGATATTCCAAAACTAAATAAACTGGTAAAAATCGGATGGTCCCGGGTAGAAAATAATGACATCAGGATACGGAAAAATAATTTTTGTGTTCAGCCTCATCACTCTGATTTGGCTGGCGTTCTACAGGCCCCATGTATCGGAAGAAATATGTGCATCCAAAACGAACCCATCTGAACAAGATCAATGCCATCTACGTTTGGTGATCGATACTAAAGATATCCGTGTGTGCGGTAAAATCCATGATCAAAAATTTCATTACCGCACCTGCTGGTATAACGCCATTCATACAATAACATCTTGGAAAGTGGATACTCCGCCGTTTAAGGAGATGTGCGCTTCGCTGGTGACTCTACAAGATAGGAACGGATGTTATTTAGAAGTAGCCCACAAATTAGCGAGCCCGATGACGTGCTGGAATGATAAAAAAAATGTATTTTCAAGTGATGATTGCCCTAACAATAAATGGCAGGCTTTGGAATATTGCGGTTTAATTTCATCCGAAGTTGAACAGCAAGAATGTCAGGGATTTGTTGAAGAAAGTTTCAAAGAAGGAAGTTGGTTTACCGACTTATGGATGAAAAGGGTAAAAAAATTCATGCAGGAAGAGAAATATGATCGGGTCATCCAAGAATATGATTGGGTAATAGAAGCTGATGGCGCAAGTCCGTATGTGGATAATATATACGGACGATGGTATGAAGAGCGAGCAAAGACCTATGAAGAGATCGGCCAATACGATAAAGCTATTAGCGACTGGCGCAGGCGCCGAGAGTCCCTTTTAAAAAGTATGGAAATAATCGTTAATGAGGATACGCTCACCAAACATAAAAAGAAGATTGCTGAGATTGAAAAACACATCAGTATCCTCAACAATTCTGATAAGGATATTTATCCATGAGGTAGATAGGCACTAGATCAAATGCTTAGGCAAATGCTTCAAGGTCTCCCCGGCTATGTACGTTCAATATCCCAAAATATCTCTGGATGATTGAACGTGAGGAAACCCGAATTCAACCTTGAAGTGCAACACGAGTTAAGGAGAAGACTTCATACGGAGTCCTAAAGTTAAGACACTTACGAGGTCTCGAGTTTAACTGATGTTCAATATATGCAATCTGGTGATGCGATA
>Ga0247727_10010207_pt1 | contig 16714 bp, 15 predicted proteins | sample WisWelCaveWW1625_FD_202498 | JGI IMG/M metagenome (GOLD analysis project Ga0247727, IMG submission 202498) | Biofilm microbial communities from Wishing Well Cave, Virginia, United States - WW16-25 | ecosystem: Environmental > Aquatic > Deep subsurface > Groundwater > Cave microbial mat | place...
AGGAGGTCGAGCTAGCGTGAACGAGCGGGGACCCGTCTGGGGCAAGCTCGCCCTCGGGACGACCTCCCTGTTGGTGTACGGGTTCCTGTACCTGCCCGTGGCGGTGCTCATCCTGTTCTCGTTCAACGACGCCCGCACGGGCGGCGCGTGGCAGGGGTTCACGACCGAGTGGTACGGGGTCTTGTTCGACAACGAGCGGCTGCGTGCCGCTACCTGGAACTCGCTCAACATCGCCCTCGTCTCCACCACCGTGGCGGTAGCGCTGGGGACGATGCTCGCCCTCGCGCTGGAGCGCTTCCACGTGCGCAGGCGGGGGTTCGTCGAGCAGATCGTCTACCTGCCCGTCATCGCGCCGGAGATCGTGACCGGCGTCTCGCTGCTGGCGTTCTTCTCGCTGGTGCTCGGGGGGATCAACGACGTGCTCGGACGCAGCGGCCCCGAGGCGCTCCGCATGGGCCGCCCGACGGTGATCCTCGCCCACATCGCGTTCAACACCGCGTTCGTCGCGATCGTCGTGCGCGTGAGCTTGCGCAGCTTCGACCGTCGGATCGAGGAGGCGGGCGAGGACCTGGGTGCGTCCCCGTGGCAGACGTTCTGGCGAGTGACCCTGCCGTCCATCCTCCCGGGCGTGCTCGGCGGGGCGCTATTGGCGTTCTCGCTATCCCTCGACAACTTCGTGATCACGTTCTTCGTGGCCGGACCGGGTGGCGCGACACTGCCCATCGAGGTGTTCGGCCAGCTCCGCCGGACGATCCGGCCCGACGTGAACGCGGTCTCGGCGCTGCTGTTCCTCGCCTCCAGCCTGATCCTCATGCTCGCCCTCGGCCTGCAGGTGCTCGCGGCGCGGCGGCGGGGCACGGCCCGCTGACGCGCCTCCTGTCGCGGCGGAAGCTCAGCGCCCGGAGGCTCGGGCGCTCAGGAGATCCACCAAGTTTGTCCTTCTCTCGCTAGCGGCCTCCCGCAGCCCTGAGAACCCTCTCAGGCGTGACCGGGAGCGTCGTCGGGAGTGCGCCGACCGCGTCCGCGATCGCAGCGGGGATCACCGCGATCGGCGGGCCGATCGGGGGTTCGCCGATGCCGCGTGCGCCGAACGGGCCGAGGCCTTCGCCGGACTCGAGGATGATCGCCTCGACATCGGGCACGTCGGTCGCGGTCGGGATCAGGTACTGGAACAGACCCGGCGTGAGGTTCACACCCTCTTGTACGACGAGGTCTTCGAGGAGCGCCTGTCCGAGTCCCTGCACCGCTGCGCCGCAGATCTGCCCCTCCACGCTGAGCGGGTTGATCGCGCGGCCCACGTCGTGCGCCGCGAGGTAGCGCAGGATCTGCACCTCGCCCGTGTCGAGGTCGACCTCAACATCGGCCAGGTGCGTCCCGAACGTGAAGTCGGGGAAGATCCGGTCGCCTTCGAGGTCGCGCGTGACCTCCTTGCCCTTCGGTCCGAAGAACGTGCCGAGCGCCTCGACGGGGACGTTGCGGCGCCGGCAGACCTGGAGCGCCTGCGTGAGCGGCACGGTCGTCTCGGGACCGGCGACCTGCCCCGGCTGCATGCGGAGCGACTCGACCGGCTGGGCGGTCTCCTCGGCCACACCGCTCAAGATCTGGTCACGGAGCAACACCGCGGCTTCGTACGTCGCGTTGCCCGACATCAGAAGCTGCCGGGTGGCCGTCGTGGTCCCCGCGAGCGGGTTCAGCGCGCTGTCGCCGAAGTGCACGCTGATCCGGTCCATGTCGACGGCCAGGATCTCGCTCGCGATCTGGCCCAGGGAGGAGGCTTGGCCGCCGCCGATGTCGGGCACCCCGCAGCGCACCGTGAGCGAGCCGTCCATCTGGAACCCGATCCACGCCGCCGCGCTGTCGTTCAGCCAGACGAGCCGCCCGTAGGACTGCATGTTCGAGGCGATCGCGCGGCCGACTGCCTTGCGCGGTCCGGACGGCCGCGGCTTCTCACCCGCCCGTTCGAGGACGGCGTCGATCGTCTGGGGCAGCCAGACCTCGGTGATGATCTCCTGGCCGACCGGCAGGCGGTCACCTTTCACGAGCGCGTTCCGCTTGCGGATCTCGCCCTGGTCGATGCCAAGCCTGTGCGCGACCTCGTCGATCTGCGACTCGTAGCCCAGCACCATCTGCATCCCGCCGAACCCGCGGAAGGCGCTGGTGGGTGGGTTGTTCGTGTAGGCGGTGCGCGACCAGATCCGCACGTTGGGTACGCGATAGGGCCCGCACGCGTGGACGGTGGAGTAGAGCAGGACCAGCGCGGAGAGGTACGCGTAGGCGCCGGCGTCCGAGACGATCTCGATGTCGTGCGCCAGCAGCGTTCCGTCGGCCGCGGCCGCCGTGCGGTAGCGCATGACGTTGCGGTGACGCTTGGCGCGAGCGAGCAACGACTCGTTGCGCGTCCAGAGCATCCGCACCGGCTTGCGCGTGTGGTGGACCGCGACCGCGATGTACGGCTCGACCGTCATGTCCTCCTTGCCGCCGAACCCGCCGCCCACGTAGGGCGCGATCACGCGCACCTTCGAGTCGGGCACGCCAAGGATCTTGGCGACGTCGCGGTAGTGCTCCACCACCTGGGTGGCCACGCGGAGCGTGAGCACGCCGTCGTCGTCGAGCCAGCCGACGCCCGCCTCGGGCTCCAGGTAGGCGTGATCCACGAACTGGGTCCGGTACGTCTCCTCCACGGTGACCGCGGCCTGCGCGAACGCGGCGTCGACGTCACCTCGGTCGATGCGCCACTCGGCCAGGAGGTTGCCGCCGGGGTGGACCTCGGGGGCGCCGTCTGTGAGCGCGGCGATCGGATCGGAGACGACCGGCAGGTCCTCGTACTCGATCTCGACCAGGTCGCAGGCCACGGCGAGCGCGTCCTCGGTCTCGGCGATCACCAGCGCGACGGGCTCTCCGTGGAACCGGACCCGGTCGGTCGCGAGGACCTGCATGCTGGCCTTGAGCGCGCCGACGGCGACGGTCTGGCCGGGCACGTCCACGCGGATCTCGTTGTTGGGGACGTCTTCGCCGAACAGGACCGCGACGACGCCGGGGGCGGCGCGGGCTTGGGTCGCGTCGCGCCGCGTGAGGCGGGCGCTCGGGATCTGCGCGCGGACGAGGCGCGCGTGGAGCATGCCCGCGAAGGCGAGGTCGCCCGCGTAGCGCGTGGTGCCGGCGATCTTCTCGGCTTGGTCGTGCCGGGGCAGTGGTTGGTGGACGACGCGGAGCTCGTCGACCTTGGAGGTGCGGACCTCGCTCATGGCGCGCTCGCTGCCTGCGGCCGGCCCGCTTCCTGGGCCGCTTGGATCGCGTCCACGATCGGCGAGTAGCCGGTGCACCGGCAGAGGTTGCCGTGCAGGTCTTCGCGGATCTGGGCGCGCGTGAGCGGCGCGCCGTTCGACTCGTCGAGCATCGACTTGGCGCAGAGCAACATGCCCGGTGTGCAGAACCCGCATTGCGCGGCGTGGTGCTCGTGGAACGCGCGTTGGAGCGGGCCGAGGGAGCCGCCGGGCTCCGAGAGCCCGGCGGCGGTCGTGACCTGCGCACCGTCGACCTGGGCGGCCAGCACGATACAGGCGCTCACCTGGTCGCCGTCGATGAGCACGGTGCAGGCGCCACAGACGCCCTCGCCGCAGCCGTACTTCGGGTCGGTGACGTCCGCGACATCGCGGAGCCAGCGAAGCAGCGAGAGGTGGGCGCCGGCGGTCTTGGTCACGGGCACGCCGTTGACCGTGAGCGTGGTCGTGACGTCGTGGCGCTCGCTCATGCGGCCTCGCCCCTCGTCATGGCGTCGGTCAGGGCCCGGACGGCTAGGACGCGGGCGAGATGCGCACGGTGCTCGGCCGACGCGCTCGTGTCGGAGACGGGCGCCGATCCCTCGATGGGACCGATGCGGCCGTCCAGCTCGTCGGAAGTTGCGCCGGCGACCGCTGATTCCACGGCGCCGAACCGCATCGGCCGTTCGTGGACACCGCCCAATGCCAGCCGCGCTTCCACCACGCGCCCGTCCGCCACCCGCGCGATCACCGCGGCCGCGGCGAGCATGAAGTCACCCTTGCGTCGCGCGACCTCTGCGAACCCCCAGCCCCATCCGGGGCCCAGCACCGGCACCCGGACAGACGCGACCAGCTCGTCTTCTTCGAGCGCCGACGTGAAGTAGGAGACGTGGAACTCGTCGGCGCGAACGGTGCGCTCATCGGTGCCGTTGGTCAGCGTGTACTCGGCGCCCAGCGCGGTCATCACGAGTGGCAGCTCGGCGCTCGGATCGGAATGCGCGAGCGAACCACCCAGCGTCCCCCGGTTCCGGATCCTGGACGAACCGATCCACGCGACCGCCGCCGTGATCAACGGCTGCGCCGCCGCGAGCGCCTCGTCGCGCTCCAGCTCGCGGTGTCGGGTGAGCGCCCCAATCGCTGCGAACCCGTCGTCACCCATCGTGACGCCACGTGCCTCGGCGATCGCGCTCAGATCGACGACCTCGTCGACCTCGAGCAGACCGAGGTTCATCAACGGGAGCAGGCTCTGTCCGCCGGCGATCGCTTTCGCGTACCCATCGGCCGATCGCAGCAGATCGCACGCGTGCGCGAGCGACTCGGCTCGCTCGTAGCGGAACGGCTTCACGAACACCGCGCTGGACACCTCCCCGTTCGCGCGCTGCGACGATACCGGCGGCGCCCCACCGGGCTCAACCGCGTCTCATGAAGCGAGAACGGATACGAGCGGCGTGAACGGCGTGTCGGTCGCGTCGGCGACCCCTTGGTTCGTCACCGCGCCGTCCCAGGTGTTCACGCCGAGGGCGAGGGCAGGATCGGCGCGTACCGCCGCCTCGACACCGCGCGATGCGATCGCGAGCGCGTACGGCAGCGTCACGTTCGTGAGCGCGTAGGTCGAGGTCCGTGGGACCGCGCCGGGCATGTTGCCGACGCAGTAGTGCACGACGCCGTCGACCACGAACGTCGGATCGGCGTGCGTCGTCATGTGCGAGGTCTCGAAGCACCCGCCCTGGTCGATGGAGATGTCCACCAGCACGGCGCCAGGTTGCATGGCCTCCACGAGCTCCTCGCTGACCAGGTGCGGCGCCTTCGCACCCGGCACCAGCACCGCGCCGACGACCAGGTCCGCCGACAGCACCAACCGCTCGATCGCCAACGCCGAAGAGTGGATCGTCTGGATCCTGCCGTGCCAGATCCGGTCGATCTCGCGCAGGCGCTCCACGTTCTTGTCCACCACGGTCACCTTTGCCTGCATCCCCGCAGCGATCTCGGCGGCGTTCCAGCCCGCCATGCCGCCGCCCAGGACCACGACCTTCGCGGGCGCCACACCGCTCGAGCCGCCCATCAACACGCCGCGTCCACCCTGGGGACGCTCGAGCACCTTGGCGCCCTCCTGCGGCGCCATGCGCCCGGCGATCTCGGACATGGGCGCGAGCAGCGGCAGCCGTCCGTCGGGCATCTGCACCGTCTCGTACGCGACGGTCCTGACGCCGCGCTCGACCAAGAACCGCGTCAGGCCCTCGTCGGCGGCCAGGTGCAGGTATGTGAACAGGATGTGATCGGATCGGAAGCGCTCGTACTCCTCGGGCTGCGGCTCCTTGACCTTCACGATGAGATCGGCCTCGCCGAAGACGGCGTCGGCATCGGGCAGGATCTTCGCACCCGCGGCGACGTAGTCCAGGTCGGCGATGGCGGAGCCGACGCCGGCGCCCTCCTGCACGACCACGTCGTGGCCGGCGCGCACCAGCTCCCCCACGCCTTCGGGGGTGGCCGCGACCCGGTATTCGTGGTTCTTCACCTCGGTCGGGATGCCGATCCGCATCGTCTCCTACCCCACGTCGTCGAGCGCGGCGCCGATCCCGGCCGCCAGCTCGTCGACCTCGTCGTCGGTGATCACCAACGGTGGCGAGATCTGGATCGCGCCGCTCGCGAGCATCCTCGTCATGATCCCGTTCTTCCGCAACGCGGGGACCGCGCGGCGGGGCAACGCCGGATCCGCCTCGATGGCGCTCGGGTCGAACTGGACAGCCGCGAGCACCCCCACGCCGCTTCGGACCTCACTCACCAGATCGTGTTGCGCGAGCGGACCGAGCGCCTCGGTGAGCGTCGCCTCCAGGTCTACGGCGCGTGCCAGCAGCTCCTCGCGCTCCATGATGTCGAGGTTCGAAAGTGCGGCGGCGGCGGCGGCCGCGTGCCCGCTATAGGTGTAGCCGTGACGCCACATCCCGGCTCCCTCGGCGAAGAACGGCTCCCACACGCTGGGCGCCGCGATCACCGCGCCGAGCGGCAGGTAGCCGCTGGTGATGCCCTTCGCGCAGGTCATGAGGTCGGGCGCCAGGTCCCAACGGCCGGACGCGAACCACTCCCCGGTCCGTCCGAACCCCGTGATGACCTCGTCGGCCACGAAGAGAACCCCCGCCTCGGCGCAGACCTTGCGCGCCGCGGCCAGGTAGTCGGGTGGCGCGGCGAAGACACCGCCCGCGCCGATCACCGGCTCGCAGAAGAACGCGGCGGCGCGGGCGCCGAGCTCAAAGATCGTCGATGCCAGCGCGTCGGCGTCATCCCACGGAACCTCGACCACGTCGGTGATCAGCGGCCCGTGCCCTGCGGCGTTCGCGGGGATCCCGGCCAACGACGTCCCGCCGGTGTGCATCCCGTGGTAGGCGCGCTCACGGCGGATCAACACGGTCCGGCCGGGCTCGCCCCGCAGATGCCAGTAGCGGCGCACCATCTTCGCGGCGGTGTCGATCGAGTCCGACCCGCCGCTCGTCAAGAACACCTTCGAGTCGGGCACGGGGGCCATCGCGGCCACGCGCTCGGCGAGCACTTGCACCGGCGGGTTCGTCAGGTCGGCGAACGTCGAATACGACTCGAGCTGCCGCATCTGCGCCGCGACCGCGTCGGCGATCTCGGCGCGACCGTGACCCACGTTGCAATACCAGAGGCTCGCCGTCGCATCCAGGTAACGCCGTCCGTCAGCGTCGAAGACATGTGAGCCCTCGCCGCGCACGATCGACAGCTCACCGCCGGCCGTCACCGCGTGCGAGTCGGCGAAGGGATGCCAATACGAGCTCACTGGGCACCCCCCTCGCGAGCCGGCGTCACGTCGGGCAACGACGGCGCGATGGCGGGCGTCCACCCGGGCTCGAGACCCAGGAGCCGCTCGGGGTTTCGCTTCGTCATCTTCTCGAGGTACTCGTACGGCACCCCGACACCGAGGAGAGCAGCCAGCAGCATGCGCAGCCCCTCCGGATGGGGTGGGCCTGCGAACTGCCCCAGGTCGGAACCGAGAACGACGTTCTCCCCTTGCAGCTCGATGATCCACTCGGCCAGCTCGCCGGGCTGCTGCTCCCAGAAGATCGGCGACACGCACGAGCAAGCCACGTATTCCATCGTGGCGCCCTTCGCGATCAGCTCCTTCTGCACGGCGACGTCCAGCCTGCAGAGCGACCAGTTCGCGTGGGTCACGACGAACCGTTCGACACCGGCGGCGATCGCTGCGTCCTGCAGGGCGCGGATCTCGGGCAGCGACAGGTGCCCGGTGGCGAGCGCGACGTCGTTCGCCGCGACGATCTCACAGATGGCGCGCGCCTCGGGCCGGAGCGTCACCCCGTCTTCCTCGAAGACGCTCACGCCTTCCCCGGGGCGCTGCTTCAGGGGCCGGCCGAACTGCGGGTAGTCGGGCATGTCGAAGAAGTCGGCGTGGTACTTCGAGTGGTTGGAGGGCATCCACACGATCTTGGCGCCGTAGTGGATCGCGGACTCGGCCACGTAGGGGTTGAGCCCGCCGACCGAGCGGTTCAGCACGACGGCGCCGAACGACTCGACCTCGGGGAACATCCGGTTCACGTAGTAGGCGCGACCCGTCGTGGAAGCGTCGTGGTCCTTCAGCACGAAACCACGCATCCCGTAGCGGATCGCGTATTCCGCGAGCGCGGCGTCGTCGATGTGCCGGTTGAACAACGCGGGCGCGGTGTGCGCATGGGTGTCGATCGCGCCACGCAAGAGCTCCAGGTCGGGTCGGTCCACGGTCGTGCTCGCTTTCGGGTCATCGACCGCCTTCTCACTGAGCGAGAAGGCGTTTCGGCTGCTGGGATGCGGATGCTACCATCCGCGCCAGAACGGTCAACCCGACGGGAGGTCCAAAGGGTGGCATCGCAACCAGCCGTCACGTCCGTCGTGATCGCGGGTGATGAGGTCCGGGGTGACGACGTCGTGGAGGTCCGCTCCCCCTGGGACGGGGCCCCCGCCGGCGTGGTCCCGTGGCTCGGCGCCGACGAGGCGCGCGCGGCCATCGACGGCGCGTGGGACGCGATGCAGCGCGGTCTCCCCGCCTGGGAGCGAGCCGAGATCTTGGATCGCGTCGCCGCCGACGTGAAGACCCGCCGCGAGGACTTCGCGCGGATGATCACCGCCGAGAACGGCAAGCCGTTCAAACAAGCGCTCGACGAAGCCGACCGCTGCGTCCAGACGCTGACGTTCTCGGCGGTCGAGGCCCGCTCGCTCGCCGGCCGAGGGATCCCGATGGACGCCCACCCCGCCGGGACCGGTCACCTCGGGCTCACCATCCGCGTCCCCGTCGGCGTGGTCGCCGCCATCACCCCGTTCAACTTCCCGCTCACGCTGGCCGCGCACAAGATCGGTCCCGCCGTGGCCGCCGAGTGCGGCGTAGTGCTGAAGCCGGCCGACAAGGCGCCGCTCACCGCGATCGAGCTGGTGCGCGCGTTCCACCGCGCCGGGTTGCCACCCGCTTGGATGTCGGTCCTCGTCGGCGAGCCCGTGCCCATCGCCGACGCGCTGATCGCCGACGAGCGCGTGGGACTGCTGACCTTCACCGGGAGCGCCGCCATCGGCTGGGACCTCAAGGCGAAGGCCGCGAAGAAGCGAGTCACGCTGGAGCTGGGCAACTCGACGCCGGTGATCGTCTGCGCCGACGCCGACCTCGACGCCGCGGCGACCATGAGCGCCGCAAGCGGCTACGCCTTCGCGGGACAGTCGTGCATCAGCGTGCAACGCGCGATCGTGCATGCCAGCGTGCGCGAAGCGTTCGCCGATCGCCTGGCAGCCGCCGCGAACGCACAGCGCGCGGGCAACCCCTCCGACCCCGAGACCGACATCGGCCCCTCGATCACACCCGAGGCGCGCGAGCGCGTGACCGCGTGGGTCGACGAAGCGGTCGCGGCCGGCGCCCGTCCCCTCACCGGCGGGACCTTCGGCGACGGCCACCTCAAGCCCGCCGTCCTCGACGGCGTGGACCTGCAGCAGAAGGTCTGGGCCAAGGAGGTCTTCGGGCCGGTGATCTCGATCGCTCCCTTCGAGTCGCTGGACGAGGCCATCGACCTGGCAAACGGCACCGAATACGGGCTGCAGGCCGGGGTCTTCACCGCCGACCTGAAGAGCGCGCTCGACGCGATCCACCGCCTCCGGTTCGGCGGCGTCACGGTCAACCAGGCGCCGCAGTTCCGCGTCGATCAGATGCCGTACGGCGGCACGAAGGCCAGCGGCAACACGAAGGAAGGCCCGCACGACGCGGTCCGCGAGATGACCGAGGAGCGGATGGTGGTCGTGCACCTGTAGGGGTGCTCCGACCGCCCGAACGCCATGGCCGCCGTCACGCCGATCGGACAGCCCGAAGACGCCAAGCCCGCGTTCCAGGTCCTGGAACGCACGTTCTCGATCCTCGACCTGTTCGACGAGGACAGGCCCGAGTGGAGCACGACGGAGGTCGCGCGGAGATTGGACCTGCCGATCCCGACCGCACACCGGATCCTCAGCGCTCTCAAGCGCCACGGCTACGTCAGCCAGCACGCCGAGACGAAGCGGTTCCGCCTGGGGATCGCGGCGCTCTCGCTGGGCGATCGGGCACGCTCGGTCGTCGACCTGCGCTCGGTGGCGCTGCCGGCGCTTCGAACGCTGGCGGCCGATGCCGGTGAGACCGCGCTGTTGACCGTGCTCAACCCCGGGCGGGACCGGGCGGTCTGTCTGGAGCGCGTCGAGACCCCGCAACCCCTGCGCCTGTCCGTGACGCCGGGTCGCCAGTTGCCGCTGTACGCCGGCGCTTCGCAGAAGGCGCTCCTGGCCTGGCTGGGCACCGATGAGATCGAGGGCATCATCGCCGGTGGTCTCGAGCTGCTCTGCCACGCGACGATCACCGACCCCCGGATGCTCCGCGACGAGCTGGCCACCATCCGCCGCCGCGGCTGGGCGTCCTCCTACGAGGAGACCAACCTGGGGGTGTGGGGCGTGGCCGTGCCGGTCCTCAACGAACGCTCCGAAGTCGTGTGCGCGGTCGGGATCGCCGGGCCCAGCCCGCGCCTCACGCCCGAGCGCATCCGCGACGACGTCGCGCGGGTGCACGCCGCGGCGGGCCGCATCGCGGATGCGCTCGGTCTCACGGTCGGCCAGATCAAGAACACACGAGCCTCGATCACGAAACCAGCGAAGGGAAGGAAGCGCGCATGACCGAGAACCAACCGCTCGCCGGCAAGGTCGCCATCGTCACGGGCGCGGCCAAGGGGATAGGCGGCGTCGTGACCGAGCACCTCGCGCGTGACGGCGCACACGTGGCGCTGATCGGCCGCGACGAGCAGGCGCTGGCCGAACACGCGGCCTTGGTCGACGAGAAGTACCCCGGTCGCGAGAGCTTGATGCGGATCTGCGACGTGACGAACGAAAGCGAGGTCGCCGCGATGGTCGCCGCGGTCGTCGACCGGTTCGGCGGCGTCGACATCCTCATCAACACCGCGGGCGGTACGGGCCCGATCGAGACGCCCGCGCACGAGTATCCCGTCGACGAGTTCCGTGCCATCCTCGATCTCAACGTGATCGGGACATTCCTGCCCTCGAAGCACGCGCTCAACCAGATGATCGCCCAGGGGCGGGGTGGACGGATCGTGAACATCGCCGGGACCTCGGGGCTGCGCGGGTACCGGAACCGCAGTGGTTATTCGGCGTCGAAATGGGCGGTCCGCGGGCTCACGCGGACCCTCGCGCTGGAGGCCGGCCCGCACGACATCACGGTGAACGACGTGTGCCCCAACGTGACCCACGGGGCACGCATGGACAAGATCGTGGCCACGAAGGCCGCACGCACCGGCCGGACGCCCGAGGACGTCTACGCCGACTTCGCATCGCAGACCGCGCTCGGCCGGTTCGTCGACGAAGAAGACGTGGCCGCGGCCATCGATTTCCTCGTCTCCGCCGGCGCCAAGAACATCACGGGCCATGACATCCCGGTCGACGCAGGCTGGGACGTGTAGCCCCCGTTTCTCACCAGGTGGAACCTGGGTTGCGCCCCGTCGCCGCCGGAGCCAAGATGCCCACGTCAACGAGGGGGAGGGTCACATGGGCCAGTTCGATGCAGTGCTGAGCAACCGAGCCACACGGCGCACGTTCCTGCGAGCCATGGGCGGCGTCGCCGGCATGGGCGTGCTCGTCGCCTGCCGGAAGGATGTCCAGTCCCCGCCGGTCGGTGACGGGTCGACCTCGGTCACCCGGCCGCCGATCGACCAGGAGCCGGGCGTCCTCAGCATCCACGAGTGGGCGGGTTATGAGTCCAAGTGGTTGTGGAAGAACTACAAAGATGCCGGGTACGAGGACCCCAAGTTCAGCTTCCTGACCAACACCGAAGGCGTGATCGCGAAGACCGCCGGCGGCTTCAACTGGGACCTCACTCACCCCGAGATCGGATACATCCAGGACTACTTCGACATGGGCGCGATCCAGCCGTGGGACACCTCGCTGATCTCGAACTTCCCGAACCTGAACCCGGTGCTGCAGCAGGCGGGGCAGCTCAGCGGGTCGCAATACGAGATCGTCCTCGACTGGGGGTATTCGGGCGTGATCATCCGCTCCGACCTGGTGGACCCGTCGATCAACTCGTATTCGTACCTGTTCGACGACGCGCTCGAGGGCCACATCGGGTGGTTCGACACGCCGTGGATCTTGCTCCAGGCGGGGCTCGTCTTGGGCGTCCAGTCCGACATCTTCGACATGACCGAAGAGGACCTGCGCGCCTGCACCGACTACTGCATCGACAAGACCAAGAACCTGCACTCGATCTGGGTCGACTACACGCAGATGTGGGACGACGTGCGGCAGGGGAACCTGTGGGCGGCGTATTCGTGGCCCGACACCTACGTCGTTTTGAAGGAAGAGGTCGACGTCACGTACATCAGGCCGAAGGAAGGCGTGTTGTCGTGGGCCGAGGGTCTGGTGCTTCGCACCGACACCGAGAACTACTTCCACGCGCATGAATACGCGAACGCGTGGGCCGACTCGGCGGTGGCGCAGAAGCTCGTGACCACGTGGGGCTACGGGCACGCGAACCTGGACCTCGACCTCACGACCGTCGACCCCGACATCGTGTCGGTGTTCGGGCTCGAGGACGCCGAGGCGTCGCTGTCGGAGCCGCTCAGCAAGCTCGACCGTTACCAGCCGCAGCGGGCCGTCTACAACCGGGCCTGGGACGAAGTCAAGGCTGCAGCCGGCTAGGCACGCTCGATGGCGACCGACGCCGTCGCGGTCCCCCGACGTGAGAAGGGGCGCCGCCGCCGTTCCGGCGGCGGCGCCCCCGTCACCCTCGGGCTGCTCTCGGGCCCGTTGGTGTGGCTCATCGTCTTCTTCGTGGTGCCGGTCATCTTGATCGGTCTGTACAGCGTTGGCGCGGTCACGCTGCTCCGCAACGACTACTTCCTGTCGCTCACGCCGTGGAAGCAGTTCTTGACCAGCTCGACCTACACCGGGTTGTTCTGGAAGTCGTTCCGCATGTCGCTGGGCGTGTCGATCACGTCGGTGGTGCTCGCCTACCCTGTGGCCTACCTGCTGGCGCTGGTCGCGGGCAAGCGGAAGTACACGCTGCTGCTGGTGATCATCGCGCCGTTCCTCACGAGCTACCTGCTCCGCGTGCTGGCCTGGCGGGTGATCTTGGGCGAGCAGGGCGTGGTCAACTCGTTCCTGCAGACCGCCGGGGTCATCGGCCAGCCGCTCGAGTGGCTCTTCTACAGCAACTTCGCCATCTACGCGGTGCTCGCCTACGTGTGGGTGCCGTTCGTGGCGCTCCCCATCTTCGTGACCCTCGAGAGCCTCGACCTGCACCTGCTCGAGGCGTCGGCCGACCTCGGCGCGAGCCGGTGGCGGACGTTCTGGACCGTGACGTTCCCGCTGTCGGTGCCCGGTGTGATCGCAGCCTTCATCTTCGTGTTCATCCCGACCCTCGGTGAATACATCACCCCCACCCTGGTGGGCGGCCCGGGCGGCTACATGTTCGGCAGCGCCATCCAGTCGGCCATGACGACCGGCCTCGACTGGCAGTTCGGCTCGGCCATGGCGATGTTCCTCGTGGCCGCCGTCGGCATCTTGATCGCCGTGTTCGGCCGGTACCTCAACGTGCAGGCGGTGACCGAGTGAACCCGGCCGTCTCGGCCGGAGGTCGGCGCGGGCTGTGGGTCTCGTTCTGGTTGCTGTCGATCTTCTTGTACGCGCCGATCGTCATCTTGATCGTGTTCTCGTTCAACGATCGCGAGCTGGTGTCGTTCCCCTGGCAGGGGTTCACCGTTCGCTGGTACCGCGAGTTCGTGTCGAACCCCACCCTGGTCGACGCCCTGAAGGTGAGCATGGTCGTCGCACTGCTCGCGGCGGTGCTCACGACCCTCCTGGCCATCCCGGCCTCGATCGCGCTGGTGCGTCGCCGGTTCTTCGCCAAACCGCTCGTGAGCGGCATGTTGCTCGCACCGCTGGTGATCCCGCTCGTGGTTTTCGGCACCGCGCTCCTCATCTTGTTCAACCTGATCTCGGTGGTGCCGTTCGGACCGTTCACCGTGGCCATCGGCCACGTCGTGATCTCGGTGCCGTTCGCGATCTTGACGATGGTGCCCCGCCTCGAGCGCATCCCTATCGCGCTGGAAGAGGCCGCGCGCGACCTCGGCGCCTCGCTCTGGACGACGTTTCGCACCATCACGCTGCCGCTGCTCGCGCCCGCGGTGCTGTCGGCCTTCCTCATCTCGTTCACGATCTCATTCGACGAGGTCGTGGTGGTGTCGTTCATCGCGGGCGACACCACCACCTTCCCGCTGTACCTGTATTCCCAGCTGCGGCTGCCCCGTTCGTTGCCCCAGGTCATCGCGGTCGCCGTCGTGGTGCTCGTCGCCTCGGTCACCGTGATCGCGGCGAGCGAGATAGGGCGGCGCATCTCGGACCGCAAGCTCGAGGGCGACACCGCGGTGTTCGATGACGACGAGGAGGTGGTCGTGGCATGAGCGAGGTCGGGATCAGCATCCACGGGGTGCGGAAGTCGTTCGGCTCGGTCGAGGCCGTCCGCGACATCTCGCTCGACATCCACGAGGGCGAGTTCATCACGCTGCTCGGCCCGTCGGGGTGCGGCAAGACCACCACGATGCGCATGATCGCCGGGTTCGAGGAGCCCGACGCGGGTACGATCTTGCTGCGTGGCGAAAGCGTGCTGGGCATCCCGCCGAACAAGCGCGAGGTGAACATGTGCTTCCAGCACTACGCGCTGTTCCCCCACATGAACGTCGCGAAGAACATCGCCTATGGGCTGAAGCTCAAGAAGGTGCCGAAGGACGAGCGCGACCGGCGGGTGAAGGAGATGCTCACGATCGTGCGGCTCGAAGGCTACGAGGAGCGCAAGCCCGGGCAGCTCTCGGGCGGCCAGCAGCAGCGGATCGCGCTGGCGCGTGCGCTCGTGAACCGTCCGGCGGCCCTGCTGCTCGACGAGCCGCTCGGCGCCCTCGACGTGAAGCTCCGCAAACAGATGCAGCTGGAGCTGAAGCGCATCCAGCACGAGCTGGGCACGACGTTCGTCTACGTCACGCACGACCAGGAAGAGGCACTGTCGATGTCGGACCGGATCGCGGTCATGAACAACGGCGTGATCGAGCAGCTTGGTCCCCCGCGCACGATCTACGAACAGCCCGAGTCACCGTTCGTCGCCGACTTCGTGGGCGTGCTGAATGCCATCGAGTTCCGCATCCACCAGATCGACGGCCCCGACGCCGTCATGAAGGTGGGCGAAGGCGAGCGGCTCGTGGTGCCGCTCGCCGGCACGGGCGCGTCGGTGGGTGGGTCGCTGTTGGTGGCCGTGCGTCCCGAGCGGGTGTGGCTGCGGGTCGGGGCCGAGCCCGCCGACGCACACCACGCCTCGCGCCTCGGGGGCACCATCGGCCAGATGGTGTACCTCGGCACGTTGACCCAGTTCCACGTCGACACCGCGCTCGGACGCCGGATCATCGTGCACGAGCTTTCGGACGGCGCCATGTCGGGTGCCCATGAGGGCGACGCGGTCACCTTGAGCTGGCCGCGCGACGACGCGGCGATATTGCACGACGACCAGGGGTGACCCGGTCGGTCGATCCGCAGCTGTCCCGCGCGGTCAGCCGGCGAGCGCGCGGGAGCCGCGCTTGACCAGCTGGTCGGCCACGATGTTGCGCTGGATCTCGCTCGTGCCCTCCCAGATACGGTCGACCCGCACCTCGCGGAAGAACCGCTCGGCGACGTTCTCGCGCATGTAGCCGCGCCCCCCGAAGATCTGCACGGCCCGGTCGGCGACCCGGCCGGCCATCTCGCTGGCGTAGAGCTTCGCCATGGAGCACTGTCCGTGCGCGATCTTGACGTCGACACCGCGGTCGATGTTCTTCGCCAGCTCGTAGGTCATGAGCCGTGCCGCCCACAGCTCGGTCAGCGAGTCGGCCAGCATGTGCGCGATGGCCTGGTTGTCGATGATCGGCCGACCGAACTGCACGCGCTCTTGCGCGAACGCGGTGCCCTCGTCGATGAGACGCTCGGCGGCGCCGCAGCACCGCGCTGCGATCATGAGTCGCTCGTAGCGGAACCACTCGTAGGTGAACGCCATACCGTCGCCCTCGGCACCGATCAGCTGGGTTGCAGGCACCCGCACGTCCTCGAGCGCGATCATGGCGTGGGTGTCGGCGTAGGTGTGCATGTAGCGGGGCTCGGCGACCAGGCGCACCCCCGGCGTGTCCTTGTCGACGACGAACATGGCGTGGGCGCCTTCGTTCGCGCCGCCCACGAGCTTCGCCTGGAAGAACAGGTGGTCGGCGGTGTTGAACGAGGTCACGTGCATCTTCTCGCCGTTCAGCACGTATCCGTCGCCGTCGCGGCGGGCCGTGGCCGCGATCGCGTCGACATCGGAGCCCGCCCCGGCCTCGGTGATGGCGTAGCACTCGTGCCGCTCACCGCGGATGGTCGGTTTCAGCCACCGTTCGATCTGCTCGTCGGTCATGACCGACGGCGCCCACGCGGCCGGGGTGTGCAGCACCCAGCCCAACGCGTTCGTCACCCGGCCGATCTGCTCGGAGACCAGGACCTGCTGGAACATGGTGAACCCGCCGCCGCCCAGCTCCGTCGGCAGGTTCATGGCGTAGACGCCGAGCTCGTGAACCTTGGCCTGGTGGGCGGCCTTCACGTCGGGCGGGATGTGCCCGCCGTTCTCCTCGGCGTGCTGCTCCCACGGGATCAGGTCCTCGTCGACGAAGCGGCGGACGCGTTCTTGGATCTGGCGGTCGTCGTCGGTCATGGGGTACGTGGTCATGGTCCGCAGGATAGGCGCCAGGCGCGACGCACTGGTAGACGACGAGTTGACTCACCTGAAATGTCCTCGAAATGGCTTCGTTGCCTCACCAGCGGATGTCCTCGAGGGCTGACGCTCCGTCGGGGTCTGCTAACCCCGGAGGAGGAGTCCGGTGGGGCTGTCGATGGCA
>Ga0247727_10010208_pt1 | contig 16713 bp, 12 predicted proteins | sample WisWelCaveWW1625_FD_202498 | JGI IMG/M metagenome (GOLD analysis project Ga0247727, IMG submission 202498) | Biofilm microbial communities from Wishing Well Cave, Virginia, United States - WW16-25 | ecosystem: Environmental > Aquatic > Deep subsurface > Groundwater > Cave microbial mat | place...
AAAATTTCCCAGCGCCGGCCATTTTTTTGCATGTTGAAACCAATCCGGACGGGAAAACTATCTATCATGTAGTCGATGGCAAACAACGCTTAAGCACAATTTTTTCATTTATCCGCGAGGAGTTTTCTATTGCTAAGCCTAAAAAAGATTATAATCCTTCTCCTAACCTTGTTGGTAAAAATTTCAAAGAGTTTCCAGACGAGGTAAAAACTTCCTTTTTTGAGTATGAAATGCCTGTTCAAGAAGTTTTAAATGCGACTCAGGATGAACTTATTCAAGCGTTTGATCGATTAAACCGCAACGTCGCACGTTTAACAAAACAGGAACTCCGCCACGCAAAGTATACCGGTGCATTCATTGAATTGGTGGAAAATTTAGCTGACGAGCCTTTTTGGGAAGAATTCGGTTTGTTTGGAAGAGCGAAGACTCGTAGAATGGCAGACATTGAATTTGTATCGGAAATTTTTTTGCTTACGATGCATGGCATACTTGATGGCTCAGATAGTTTGCTGGATGATTACTACGCGAAATACGATGATGAAGTTCCTGATGTGGAGGAATATCGCAAGCGTTATGAAGCTAGCAAACAACTGTTTTCAGGTCTTGGTGTTGCAACAATCAAAAACACGCGATTCAGAAATCTTGGAGATTTCTATAGTTTATGGGCTACCTTTTTGCGAATATTAGATTCTGGCAAAAAACCTAATTTTAAAAAGGTTTCAAAACGATTAATAGAATTTGATAGTATATTGAAGAATCTACCTATAACAGACGATTTAGCAGCTAAATATTCTGACGCCGTTCGACAAGGGACCAATAAACTAGCGAATCGTCAAGCTCGTACCGATATATTAGAATCAGTGATTTTGAAAAAATGATCGTTCCAGCAACCTTAAAGAACAGCTATCTTGCTGCTGTATCGATTTGGAAAAAAATTCAGAATGATTCTGACGCAATTTTAGAAGTTATTGCGAAACGTCATGGGGGAACTTATACTAGCAGGATCAAGCCTCTCGAAAGTGCAGTTTTAAAAATTGAAAAGAATGAATACACTCGCCCGTTTTTTGATATGGAAGACATGCTGGCGGGTTCTATAATCGTACCCGTGATATCAGAAATCATCGCAACTAGAAGCGATGTCGAAAGAGAGTTTGGAATTGATGAAATCAGGCCATTAATGGTTCCAGATCCAGAGAAGTTTGGTGGCGCCTATGATTTGCATCTTATTCTCAAGCTGAAAGACAGTCCTTATAGAATTGATAAAAGTGTCTTAAATTTTCGCTTCGAAGTTCAAATCAAAACATTCTTACAACATGCCTGGTCAAAAGCAGGTCACGATATCATTTATAAACCTAAGCGAATGTCTTACGGACTGGTTAGAATTGCCAGCCAAATTCGGGCATTACTTGAGTTGGCGGACAATGTACTTGCAAATATAGAGAGCGCTGCTCAACTTCAAATTGAACCGGAATATCCAAAGTATTCGATCAGCAAAAAAATTATCGAAATAATGGAGAAATACTGGGAAACAAGCCAGTTACCGGCTGATCGACGGAGGGCTGCTGGGATTATTCAGCGTTATATGGAGTTGGCAAAGATTTCAACTCCTGACCAATTGGATGCGATCATCTCAAACCCGAGGTATGCAGATTTTCTTCAATTACGATCCGTTACACCGACTCAAACAATTTTTATAATTCTTTTTATCGAAAAAAACGGTAATATACCCAAGATTGTAGAGGAAAATAGTAAAGTATTGATAACAGATGAGATGCTAGATTTATGCCCATTGCTTTCGAGAATTCCTATAACCAATCGAATACTAGTGTGATTTAGAGCACCACTTTTTTGACTACTACGAATAGAAACTATCGGAATCGATGAGTAAAGTTCTCACCATCCCCGTCGGCGTGTCCAATCGTCATTTTCATCTGGCACAGGCCGATGTTGAAATTCTTTTCGGTTCCGGTTATCAACTGACGAAACTGCGCGATATTTCGCAGAAAGGCCAGTTTGCGGCGAATGAAACACTCACCGTGGTCGGGCCGAAAGGGAGGATTGAAAAAATTCGGATTGTCGGCCCGACGCGCGGCAAAACGCAATTGGAAATCTCGCGCAGCGACGCCGTGTTGCTCGGCCTCGATCCGCCGGTGCGTTATTCCAGCGATTTGGCTAATTCCGCGGGGGCGCATCTCCTCGGCCCGAAAGGCGAACTGGATTTAAAGGAAGGCGTGATCATCGCGCAGCGCCACATTCACATGTCGCCAGCGGAGGCGAAAAATTTCGGCGCCAAAGATCGCGATCGCGTCGTCGCCGCGCCCGTGGCAAAGTTGGCCTCGCCGAACTCCGAAGCGCGCACCGTGATTTTCGACAATGTGTTGATTCGCGTGCACGAAAGTTTCGTGCTTGATTTTCATCTCGATCTCGATGAAGCGAACGCGGCCGGATTCAAAACCGGCGATCGGGTTCGCATTCTCGGTTTTTCAAATTGCCCATCAGCAGAACCGCCGATAAAACTCATCACCGAGAATGACGTGCGCCGCGCTATTCTCGAAAAGCGCCGCATCAAAGTTCCTGCCGGCGCCAAAATCACCCCGGCGGCGGCGGAGATGGCCAAAGCGCATAAAGTGTTTGTGTAAAGCCGGCGACACGCAACTAAATTTCCGCCCACTTGCCTTCCCCCTCCCAAATGCGAATGGTAAACGGGAAATTCCATTTTTCATGAAAACGCTGGCGCAGCATTTCGCAAATGTTTTCCACCGACGGATAGGCGAGAAAATCATTGAGCGCGCGATGATCGTATTCGGCGAGCACCGCACGGATGGTCTGCTTCATATCGGCAAAATCCATGATCATGCCGGTTTTATTCTCGCCTTCGATGATCACTTCCACTTTGTAAGTATGGCCGTGCAGCGTGCCGCACTTTTTGTGTCCCGGCAGAAAATGCGCGCTATCCATGTATTCGATGCAGCCGAGTTTCATCAAAACCTCCATATTTTGTTTTATAAGTTGACCTCGCCTCAATATAAGCAACCGCAAGCAAATTTGCCGCAAAATTTTTATCTTGTTTTTTTGCAAGCATTTTGGCATATTTCGCAAAAAATTACGCTGGGCTTGAATCATGGCAATTAACCGCACCGTTATCCCTTTTGCCGGTTGTTTCACGGCTGGCGCGCAAAACAATGCTCGTCTGGTGTTCGTTGGCCTTCCCGATGATTCGCAATCATCGTTTCGCCGCGGCGCTGCACGCGGGCCGCAACGCATTCGTCAGGCTTACGACGGCAATTGCTACAATGCGACGACTGAATCCGGTGTTGATCTCACTGACGCCGTTGCCGATCTCGGCGACTTGCCTTCCAAAAGCTCGTGGGAGTTGACGGCGCGCTCCTATCAGGAATTTGCCGCGCGGCTCTTCCAAATCGGCAAAATTCCATTTTTCGCCGGCGGCGATCATGCGGTGACCGTGCCCGTCATCGCGGCGCTGGCAGAGTTGCATACGCCGGTTCATATCATCCAAATCGACGCGCACCCCGATCTTTATGCGGAGTTTGAAGGGAGCCGCGATTCTCATGCCTGCACCATGGCGCGGGCGTTGGAGATGAGCCATGTCGCCTCGGTCACACAGCTCGGCATTCGCACGCTCAATGCGGCGCAAATGCCGCTGCTTGAACGCTATCGTGAGCGGATTCATCTTTTCTGCGCGCGCGATTTGACGGGCGAGTTGCCGGCGCTGTCACACATTCCCCACGGCGCGCCGGTTTATCTCACCATCGATTTGGACGGCTTCGATCCCGCTTTCGCGCCCGGTGTTTCTCATTCGGTTCCCGGCGGCCTCGCGCCGCGACAAATGCTCAATTTCATACAACGAGCTGATTGGCAATTGGTCGGCATGGATGCCGTGGAAGCCAATCCGGAGTTCGATGTCAATGATCAGACGGCGATTCTCGCAGCGCGTATTCTGCACGAGGCCATGGGAGGGGCGGCTCGACACATTGTAAATTTAGCCACGAACTTTTGACAAAACAAAAAAAGGCGCCAATGAAGAGGTTACGTTTTCCATTGCTGAGTTTACTTGCGTTTTGTTGCCTCATCAAAAATGCAATAGCGCAAGAGCTGAAAGCGCAAACACAAAGGCCGGAAGCTTACTCGCTTTTGGGTGAGCCGCTTTATCCCATTCTTGTTGCCCCGGAAGAGAAAGCGAAATTGGATTCCAATCTCGCGCAGGCCCAAGCCGAATACGACAAGAATCCAACCGATCCCGAGCGCATTATTTGGTTGGGACGCCGGCTGGCGTATTTGTGGCGTTATCGCGAGGCGATCGCGGTTTATTCCAAAGGCATTGTCCTGCATCCCAACGACGCCAAGCTTTACCGGCATCGCGGCCATCGGTACATTACGATGCGCGAATTCGACAACGCGATTGCCGATCTGGAAAAAGCCGCGAAACTGATTCGAGGCGTGCCCGATGAAATCGAACCGGACGGCGCGCCGAATAAATATAATATTCCAACCAGCACGTCGCACTCAAATATCTGGTATCATCTCGGCCTGGCTTATTATCTCAAAGGCGGTTTCGAAAATGCGCTGCAGTGTTATCGTGAATGCATGAAATTTTCCAAGATCAACGATGACATGCTTTGCGCGACGAGCGATTGGCTGTATATGACCTATCGCCGGCTCGGACGCGTTGATGAAGCCCAAAAAAATCTCGAGCCGATTCACGAGAATATGAAAATTCTCGAAAATTTTTCGTATCACAAACGCTTGCTCATGTACAAAGGCGCCGTCGCGCCGGACTCGCTGCTGAATCCCCAAAACAGCTCCGATCTTGATATTGCCACACAAGGCTATGGCGTCGGTAATTGGTATTTTTATAATGGGCAAGCGGAGAAGGCAAAAGGGATTTTCGCGAAAATCATCAACGGAAAATACTGGGCGGCGTTTGGGTATATTGCGGCGGAAGCCGATCTGAAAAGAATGCAGAAAGGAAAATGAGCCATGACTCTCCTCCAACTCCTCGACGTTCTCCGCCGCGATCCGGAGTTTATGTACAACGTCACCTGCTGGAAGACGCTGCCCGCGAAGCCCGCGCAATGGGCCGATTTTCCGGATTGGCTGAAGCCCGAGCTGCGCGAAGCCATGCGCCAACACGGCATCAATCGTCTGTATACGCATCAAGCGGAGGCAATTGCCAAAATCGGCGCGGGCAAAAATATCGTCGTCGTCACCCCGACCGCTTCGGGAAAAACGCTGTGTTATAATTTGCCGGCACTCAATGCAGTTTTGGAAAATCCGGAAGCGCGGGCGCTGTATTTGTTCCCGACCAAAGCCCTTTCGCAGGATCAAGTCGCGGAGTTGTATGAGATTGTCAAATTACTCAGTCCGAAAATTAATTTCGATATCAAAACTTTTACGTTTGACGGCGACACGCCGCAAGCGGCGCGGCAGGCAATTCGCAGCTCCGGCCACATCGTCGTCACCAATCCCGACATGCTGCACCAAGGCATTCTCCCGCATCACACCAAATGGGTGAAGCTGTTTGAAAATTTGCGCTATGTCGTGATCGACGAGCTGCACAACTATCGCGGCGTCTTCGGCAGCCATCTCGCCAATGTGGTGCGACGTTTACGCCGCATTGCTTCTTTTTATGGCGCCAATCCGCAATTCATCTGCTGTTCCGCCACCATCGCCAATCCCAAAGAATTGGCGGAACAAATCACCGAAAGCGACGTCGAGCTGATCGACAACAACGGCGCGCCGCGCGGCGAGAAGCATTTTATTCTCTACAATCCGCCGGTGGTCAATCGCGAGCTTGGCATTCGCAAATCTTCGGTGAAAGAAGCGCGCAACATCGCCAGCAAATTTCTGCTGAATAATATTCAAACCATCGTCTTCGCGCGCAGCCGTTTGCGTGTCGAAATTCTCGTTACCTATTTAAAGGAAACGATGGCGGCGCATCAAAAATCATCGAACCTCATTCGCGGCTATCGCGGCGGCTACTTGCCCACCGAACGCCGCGAGATCGAGCGCGGTTTGCGCAGCGGCGAAACCCTCGGCGTCGTTTCGACCAATGCGCTCGAACTTGGCATCGACATCGGCCAGCTCACCGCCTGTGTCATGGCCGGATATCCCGGCAGCATGGCGAGCGCGTGGCAACAAGCCGGACGCGCCGGACGCCGCGCCGATTCCGCGGTTGCGGTGATGGTTGGATCAAGCGCGCCGGTGGATCAGTACGTCATCAATCATCCGGATTATTTTTTCGGCAAACCGCCCGAGTCCGGCGTCACGGATCCCAACAATCTCGTCATTTTGATGAGCCATATCAAATGTTCCGCGTTCGAGTTGCCGTTTGCCGACGGCGAAAAGTTCGGCTGCGGCAAAACCCGCGTCGAAGCCACCAACGAAATTCTTGAATATCTCGAAGAGAACAAAGTGCTGCACCACGCCGAGGGCCGCTGGCATTGGATGACTGACGCGTATCCCGCCGAAGCCGTGGGCCTGCGCACCGCCACGCCGGAAAATGTCGTCATCGTCGACACGACGAATGAAAAGCGCGTCATCGGCGAAGTGAATCTGCTCGACGCGCCGACGATGCTGCATGACGAAGCGATCTATATTCACGAAGCCGTACAATATCACGTCGACAAGCTCGATTGGGATCGCCGCAAAGCCTACGTGCACCAGGTCGAAACGGATTATTACACCGACGCCCACACGGACACGAGCATTCATGTTTTGGAGACGTTTGAGCAAACCGATTTGCCGCTCAATGCGATGAAAAAAGCGCACGGTGAAGTGAATGTGAATTGTCAAACGACAAAATTCAAGAAACTCAAATTCGGCTCGCATGAGAACATCGGCTACGGCCCGGTGGAATTGCCGGAGATCAGCATGCACACGACGTCTTATTGGTGGGAATTTCCGAGCGACATGGCCGAGCGCATGAAAGCGCCGCAATCGGTTTTGGGCGATGCGCTCAAAGCCCTCGGCCACGTTTTGCAAAGCGCCGCGGCGATTTATTTGATGTGCGACATTCGCGACGTTCGCGCCGTGCCGATGGTGCGCGCCCCGCTGACGCAAAAGCCGACGATCTTCATTTACGACAACCACGCCGGCGGCGTCGGCTTCAGCAAGCGTCTTTTCACCGTGCACGACGAGTTGAAAGTTGCGGCTCGTGATTTGATTACGAAATGCGGTTGCGCGGCGGGATGCCCTTCGTGCGTTGGGCCGGCGCTGGAAATCGGGGAGCAGGGGAAGGCGGGGGCGTTGCGGTTGCTGGAGATTGTAACAACATAACTCTGTCAGCTTTGAGGTGAACCAGGAAATGACCACATCATCCAACGTTGAGCAGCAAGCGCTCGCCCAATCCGGCCAGAAACTGCGATATGCCCCCACCGAAAAAATCGGCGTGATCGTCGTGGATAATTTTCCGGCGCTCGGCAAATTGGCGGCGCTGCGGTTCATCGAATGGGCGCAACAGAATGCCGGCGGCGCCGCGTCGCTGCCAACCGGCAAAACGCCCGAGCATTTCATCAAATGGGCCAAATATTTTCTGCGCCGCTGGGATGAACCCAATGCGCGCCAAGAGTTGGAAGCCGCCGGCATAGATCCTAGCATCAAGCCGGATATAAAAAGTTTGCATTTCGTGCAGATCGACGAGTTTTACCCCATTCATCCGCAGCAGCAAAACAGTTTTTTTTATTATGTTAATATGTTTTATCTACAGAGCCTCGGTTTTGATCCGGCGAAAGCGCTGCTCATCGATTGCGGCAAAATCGGCCGGCCCGCCGGAAAAGATTTGGACGATATTTGGCCGGGAAAAATCGTCGATCTCTCGCTGCGCTATCGGCACGGCAAAAACAATCAGGAGCAATCACAAAAGCAAGTTTTGGAAAATGTCGATCAATGGTGTGTCGAATATGAGGAAAAAATTCGCCGGCTCGGCGGCATCGGTTTTTTTCTTGGCGGCATCGGGCCGGATGGGCACATTGGTTTCAACGTGCAAGGCTCGGATTTCCATTCAACGACACGACTCACGCCGACAAATTATGAAACACAGGCGGCTGCCGCAACCGATCTCGGCGGCATCGAAGTATCGCGCCAACGCCTGGTTATCACTATCGGCCTCGCCACGATCACTTACAACCCGAACTGTGCCGCGATCATCATTGCCGCGGGCGAAGCGAAAGCGCCGATCGTCACCGCGGCGATTCAAGAAGAAAAACACATTCATCATCCGGCCACGGTTCTGCACGATCTGCCCAACGCGCGTTTTTATATTACGCAGGGCGCAGCCAAATATCTCAGCGAGCGCCAGCATCAAATTCTCGTAAAAAGTGAAACCATCAGCGATGAAAGAATGGAACAGATCGTCGTTGATCTCGCCGTGGAAAAACGTAAACGCATTCGAGGCTTGACAGCCGAAGATTTTAACAGCAATCGTTTTGCGCAGGAATTGCAGAGAAAATTGTCGATCAGCGTCGAAGCCGTCACGCAAAAAGTCGAGCAGCGTTTGGTTCAAAAAATCGAAAGTGGCCGCAAAACTTTGCTCAACCAAACTTTTCTGCATACCGAGCCGCATCACGACGATCTCATGCTCGGCTACTTGCCGTTCATCGTGCGCCACATTCGCGACGCCTCCAACCAGCATTATTTCATCACGCTCACCAGCGGCTTCAACGCGGTGACGAACATGCTGTTGCACAGGCTTTTGAAGAATCTCAAAGGCTTTCTCGAGCGCGGCGCTTTCGACAAGTTGTTGAGCGAAGGCTATTTCAATCCCGGTTACGAGCAGGGCCGCAATCGCGATGTCTGGCAATATCTCGACGGCATTGCCGCAAACCGCCGGACGATCAAAGAAGAAGGCGAGGCGCGCCGGCTGTTGCGCAATTTGATTTTTATTTTTGAAGACGATAACATCGATAATCTTAAACATCGCATCAATGAATTGCTGAATTATTTCGAGACGCAGTATCCCGGCAAAAAAGATTTGCCGCACATTCAGCGGCTCAAAGGCATGATTCGCGAATGGGAGGCGGATTGTTTGTGGGGCTATTTCGGTTTCAACTCGGCGTCGGTGATGCACGCGCGGCTCGGTTTTTACAAAGGCGATATTTTCACCGAGACGCCGACCATCGAGCGCGACGTGCTGCCGATGTTGGAGGTGCTGCGCAAAACCAAACCGAATATCGTGAGCGTCGCGCTCGATCCCGAGGCCAGCGGCCCGGACACGCACTATAAAGTTTTGCAGGTGATGTCGGAAGCGCTCAAACTTTATGAGGAGGAATCCGGCCGCTCCGACATTCAGGTGTGGGGCTATCGCAACGTCTGGTATCGTTATCATCCCGCCGAAGCCGACATCATCGTGCCGGTTTCACTCAACATGTTTGCGGTCATGGAAAATTCTTTCACGAACGCGTTCATCTCGCAGAAAGACGCCTCGTTTCCAAGCTACGAACACGATGGCCCGTTTTCCGAGCTGGCGCAGAAAATTCAAGTCGACCAATATCACGTGCTCAAAACCTGCTTGGGCCGCGAATATTTCAATGAGCATCCCAGCCCGCTCATTCGCGCGACGCGCGGGCTGGTTTTTCTCAAAAGCTTGACCCTCGCGGAATTCTATGAAAGGTCGCGGGCGCTGAGGAGGAGTACGGAAAATTTGTAGCTCAAAAAGAACCTCTCTACTAAAGCCGATTAAGGAGCTAATCATGCCGACAACTTATGATATTTTCGTTTCTTACTCTCACAAAGAACGTGAGTGGGTTCGGAGCTTCAACTTTTAAGCATGTTTAACTTGACTAGCTCAAATTTTTCTCGCAAATTTATGAAGCCCACTTGAGCGTGTTATCTTGGTGGGCTTCTCCAATATATGGAATAATGTTTTAAAACATTTTAATAAATCCAAAACCTCATGCCCGAACCCAAACAATATCCCGAAGCTTTTGGCCCGAATGCGTGGCTGATCGAAGAAATGTATCGCCAGTTTCGCGAGCAGCCGCAAACGCTCACAGAAAGCTGGCGCGATTTTTTTGAGGATTATCGTCCACTCGGCGCGCTGCCTGCGGCACAAGTCGAAACGGCGCTGCCACCGACGAAACCGGCAGAGCCTGCCGATAATGACCATGCGTCGATTCCGCCAAATGCCACAGCGTTGCGCGGCGGTTTTGCGCGCATCGTCGAAAACATGGAGCGCAGTCTCGGCATTCCGACCGCCACTTCGGTGCGCGCCATTCCGGTAAAATTACTCGAAGAAAATCGCCGCATCTCCAATCAATATCTCACGGATGTCATGGGCGTGAAGATGAGCTTCACGCACATCATCGCCTGGGCCGTGATCAAGGCGCTCAAAAAAATGCCGGCGATGGCAACGTCGTTTTTTGCATCAAATGGCGCGGCCTACAAAATTACGCCCGAGCATATTAATTTCGGCCTCGCCGTCGATGTCGCGAAGAAAGACGGCACGCGGTCGCTGATGGTTCCCAATATCAAAGCCGCCGACACGATGGATTTCAGCAGTTTTTTTGCGACGTACAATGAGATTCTCCGCAAAGTTCACGCGAATCAAATCACGCCGGAAGATTTTGCTAATACCACCGTGACTCTCACGAACCCCGGCACGATTGGAACGGTGCATTCAGTGCCGCGTCTCATGCCCGGACAAGGTTTGATCGTGGCCACCGGCGCGATTGATTATCCGCCGGAATATCAAGCAGCAGATCCGCGCACCATCGCGCGACTCGGTATCAGCAAGGTGATGACCGTCACCAGCACGTACGATCATCGCGTCATTCAAGGCGCGGAGAGCGGCATGTTTCTGCAGGCGCTGCACAAGCTGCTCATCGGCGAAGAGAATTTTTATGATGAGCTGTTCGCGAGCATGAAAATTCCATATCACGCCGTGCGCTTGACGCGCGACATCAACCCGATGCTCGAAGGCAGCGAGGCGCTGATCGAGAAGCAGGCGCATGTGCTCCAGCTTATCAATATCTATCGCGTGCGCGGCCATCTCATCGCCAATCTGAATCCGATGAGCACCGAAGCGCCCTCGCACCAAGAGCTCGATCCCGAGCGCTACGGCCTGACGTTGTGGGATTACGACCGCGAGTTCATCACCGGCGGTCTCGGCGGCAAACCGCGCGCGACGCTGCGGGAGATTCTCGATATTCTGCGCGAAGCCTATTGCCAGACCATCGGCGTCGAATACATGCACATTCAAGAGCCGGAGCAAAAGAAATGGATTCAACAGCGCGTTGAAGGCGTGCCGCGCGCGAAGTGGATGGACGCCGCCGCGAAACGCCGCATTCTCGCGAAGCTCAATGAGGGTGAAGCGTTTGAAAGATTTTTGCACACCAAATATGTCGGCCACAAACGTTTCAGCCTCGAAGGTGCGGAGACGTTGATTCCCATGCTTGACGCTTTGAATTTGCAGGCGAGCAAGCATGAAATTTCCGAAGTCGTCATGGGCATGGCGCATCGCGGCCGCATCAACGTGCTCGCGAATATTCTCGGCAAAAAGTACGGAGAGATTTTTCTCAAATTTGAAGACAATCCCGATCCGAATAGTCGCGAAGGCACCGGCGATGTGAAATATCATCTCGGCGCGCATGGCGTTTTTGAAAACGAGAACGGCAAACAAGTTAAAATCGAATTGGCGCCGAATCCGAGCCATCTCGAAGCCGTCGATCCGGTGGTGGAAGGCACGGTGCGCGCCAAGCAGGACATTTGGGGCGACGCGGAACACAAGCGCGTTCTTGCGGTGTTAGTGCACGGCGACGCAGCGTTTGCGGGACAAGGCGTCGTCGCGGAAACATTGAATCTCAGCGCGCTGCACGGCTATCGCACCGGCGGCACGATTCACATTGTGGTCAACAACGGCATCGGTTTCACCACGTCGCCAGTTGATGCACGTTCGAGTGTTTACGCGACGGATGTTGCGAAGATGGTGCAAGCGCCGATCTTTCACGTGAACGGCAACGATCCAGAAGCGTGCGTGCGCGTCATCGAATTAGCGCTCGCGTTTCGGCAGGCGTTTCAAAAAGACGTGGTGATCGACATGATTTGTTTTCGCCGGCACGGCCACAACGAGGGCGACGAGCCAAGCTACACGCAGCCGTTGATGTATGCGCGCATCAAAGACATGCGCTCCGTGCGCAAGCTGTACACGGAAATCCTCATCAAGCGCGGCGAGCTGAGTCTCGCCGAAGCCGAGCAAGTGTTGAACGATTTCCAAGCGCGTTTGGAAGAAGCGTTTAAAACCACGCAGGAAAATCTGCCGCCGAAAGTCACTGCGCCGAACGAGCCGCCGCTCGACAAAGTTTGGCCGCTGATTCCGACGGGCGTGCCGCGCGAGATTTTGGATGAGATTGCTTTTGCGTTGTCCAATTTCCCGAATGATTTCAACGTGCATCCGAAACTGGCGAAGCAATTGACGGGGCGCGGCACGATGCTCGATGAAGACGCGGTGGATTGGGGCGCGGCGGAATCACTTGCTTTCGGCTCGTTGCTGCTCGAAGGCATTCCGATTCGCCTCTCCGGACAGGATTCGCAGCGCGCGACGTTCAGCCAGCGCCATGCGGTGTTGGTGGATTATTATAATGAGAAAGAATTTACGCCGTTGAATCACATTCGCGAAGGGCAGGCGAAGCTGATGGTTTACGACAGCCTGCTCAGTGAATATGCGGTGTTGGGATTCGATTATGGTTATTCGGTGGCAAGACCGGAAGCGCTGACGTTGTGGGAAGCGCAGTTCGGCGATTTCATGAACGGCGCGCAAATCATCATCGACCAATTTCTTTCCTCCGCCGAAGACAAATGGGGGCAAAACAGCGGGCTGGTTTTGCTGCTGCCGCACGGTTTTGAAGGGCAAGGCCCGGAGCATTCCAGCGCGCGCATCGAACGCTTTCTCACCCTCTGCGCGGAAGAGAATATGCGCGTGACCATGCCGACCACCGCGGCGCAATATTTCCATTTGCTGCGCAGCCAAATGCACGCGGGCGTGCGCAAGCCGCTCATTGTTATGACGCCGAAAAGTTTGTTGCGCGCCAATTCCGCAAAAAGCGCCGCGGCCGATTTTACCGAAGGCGGCTTTCAAATTTTGCTGAACGATCCGAACCCGCCGGCCAATCCGAAACGTTTCCTGCTTTGTTCCGGAAAAGTGAGTTATGATTTGCTGGATTATCGCCGGCAAAATAATCTCGATGACACGATCATCGTTCGGTTGGAGCAGATGTATCCGTTTCCTTTTGAAGGCCTGCGCGAGTTGTTGCAGCGCTATCCGAGCGCCATGGACTTTCGCTGGGTGCAGGAAGAGCCGCGCAACATGGGCGCGTGGAGTTTCGTGCAAACGCGCTTGAAATACGTGCTGACGCCGAGCCATCGCCTCACCTACGTTGGCCGCGTCCCCAGCGCCAGCCCGGCCACCGGCAGCGCGCGCGTGCATCAGCTCGAACAGGAGAGGTTGGTGCGGCAGGCGTTTGAAAAGTAGCGCAGACATCTTGTCTCGGAGATAAGTCCATGTTAGATTTGTATGCTGAATTTGAAAAGGCGCTGGATATTTTAGAACAGAACCAAATCAACTATGCCCTGTGCGGCGGACTCGCCGTCACTTTTTTAGCGCAACCTCGTTTTACTGAAGACATCGATATTCTCGTGTCGCCAAATGACTGCGAGCGTTGCAAAGCAGCTTTGTTGCCGCTGGGTTATAAATTTTTTTCAACTCCGATGCGCTTCGACAACGATCTGGTCGAAGTCCACAAATTAACCAAAATCGATGCCAAGGTGAATGATTATATTTTTTTAGATGTGATTTCAGCCATTTCTCCGGCCGCGCAGGAAATTTTGTCGAAGCGGATGCGATTGGCCTGGCAGGACAAACAAGTGTGGGTGGTGTCGCGCGAGGGCTTGATCAAACTCAAAGAACATTCCAAGCGCTCGAAAGATCAACTTGACATCGAGGTTTTAAAAGGTGGAACTCCCTAAACGCACTCCCGACCAAACCCTCCAACGCGTTTCGCAAATGCGCCGGCTGGGCTTGAGTTTGCGCGAAGCCTACGACAAACAATATCACCTGCCGCAATGGCTTGCGCGTTTTGAAGTTTTGCGAAACTTGCCGGCGGCAGATTTTTCCAAGCAACTTTCCCGCGATGATCTCGACGCAATACGTGCCGGCATTCGTCAAAATTGGGCAGCGGGAAATTACGCCGACATTGTTAAAGTTGCCGAGAAATTGCCGGTTGAAATTTTTCGCCAGGATGAGGTGATTGCCGCGTTTGTGGGCGCGGCGCGCGAGCAAATAAAATGCAAAGTCGGACTTGCGCACGAAGAGCTTTAGAAATTTTATAAGTCCGTTTTTGCAAGTCGCGACTTTAATCGCGACGCATGATCAACTGCGTCAACGCCGGCACGCGCCCGAGCAGCCGCGCATACAGCGCCAACTGTCCACGATGATATTCTTCGTGTGAAATGCCGTGATTCATCCACGCCAGGCGCGTACCTTTGAAGCCGTCGAAGCGCGTGATGTATTGCAGCATCAATAACTCGCCTGCCGCACGAAATTTTTTCTCGCCTGCTTCGTGCGTCGATTTCAATAATGCCAACAACTTCTTCTTGGAATTTGTCGGTTTGATATGGCCGGCATATTCTTGCAAAAATCCCAGATATGATTTCCGCTGAAAATCGCCATCTGATCGTGTCAATTCGCCGCTCATCATCAAGCCGGATTCGATGAGGTGATGCGCCAATTCCGCGACGCTGCGGTTTTGCTCGGTTGGGCGAAAATCAAAGTTCTTTTCAGGAAAGTTTTTGAGCTCGGCGATCACGCCTTGACGCGTGTACGCCCAGGCTTCGAGCGTTTCTTCGAGAAGGGAATTGTAGGGGAGCATTCTTTTTGGCCTTTTATCTTTGTTGTCTTTTTTGGCTTACAGCCCTTCCTGCGCGATCACATAACACAAAATCGCCATCGCGGCCGCGCCGAGATTGAGCTCGCGTTCATTGACGCCGGCAATGACGTCGTTGTCGGAGTGATGAAAATCAAAATAGCGATGCGACTCCGGCACGAGTCCGATGCCGGGCACGCCCTGTCGCACCAGCACGGAAATATCCGCGCCGCTGCCGCCGCGAAAAATATTGTCCGCACCGATTTCTTTAAAGAGATAAGCCCAGTTCGCGAGACGCGCAAATCGCGTCGAATCGGCTTCCACCGAAAAACCGCGCGGCGCAAAACCGCCGCGGTCGGCTTCGATGGCGGCGATATGTTTGGCATTAGATTCTGATGCGCGACGCGCGTATTCGATGCCGCCGCGCAAGCCGTTTTCTTCATTAATAAACATCACCGCGCGAATCGTGCGCTTCGGTTTCAGATTGAGCGCTTTCAGGAGCCGCAAAACTTCGAGGGATTGCACGCAACCCGCGGCGTCATCGTGCGCACCCGTGCCTTTGTCCCAGCTATCGAGATGGCCGCCGACCACGATGATTTCTTCTGGCCTATCGGCGCCGGTGATTTCGCCGAGGATATTGGCCGAAGGCGCATCCGGCAGCGTTTGGCAAGCGAGTTTCAATCGCACCCGCACGGTTTTCTCTTGTGTGATAATCCGACTCAGTAAATTCGCATCCATCGTGCTAATCGCTGCCGCTGGGATTTTCGGCACGCCGTCTTGATGACCCATGCTGCCGGTGTGCGGCACGTCATCCAATCGTGTCGTCATCGAGCGCACTAACGCCGCAACGCCGCCAACTTTGGCCGCTTCAATTGCGCCGCTGCCGCGTTGATTCACCGCGCCGCCGTATGCTTCGAATGCATTGATCTTGCTCGCATCCATCGGGCGATTGAAGAAAATAATTTTGCCTTCGGCTTTTTTGCCGAGCGCTTTCAATTCCTCAAACGATTTGACTTCGACCACTTCAGCGACAACGCCCATTTCCGGTGTTGCAATGCTGCCGCCGAGCGCGCAAACCGTGAGCGGCGTCGTGCCCATCGTACTTGAGTTGATAATCGCTGCTTCCTCAATCGGGCCGCGCACCCAGTGCGGCACCATCACTTCTTGCAAGCGCACATTGTCGAAGCCGAGCTTCGTCATGGTTTGCCGCGACCATTCGACCGCCGCCGCAGCTTGCGGCGAGCCGCTCAGTCGCGGACCGTATGAAGTCAATTCGGCGAGCAGGCGATAGGCTTGCCCTTCGGCTAAAGCGGTGCGAGTAATTTCTTTGGCGATATCGGCGTATGATTCCGTGTCATTGGCCTGCGCCATCGTTTTTCTTGAGAGGGCAAGAATCAGCAAGATTGAAATTGAGGTAAATCCGCTAATAAAAAATTTTTTTGACCTCATCGCGTCTCCTTAATTGTTTTGCATATTGCCATCTTCTACTTTGCCCACGAGAATGTGACGGACACAATATAGCATAACCAACTTTGAATGTCAAAGCGCATCGAGCTCCATTAAGATATAACTTGACTATGCGATCTTGCCGCTCTACTATCTTGAAATGAATATCGAAAAAGCCGGCTTGGCGGATTAAGCGGGTAAAAACGGCGAATCTGAAGTGTAACTTCCGTGTTGCACTCACGATCCCACCGATTTTCTCTCCGCAACGCCACGTCAATCTGGTATAATCTTTGTAAGCCATATTAAGAATAAAATTAGCACGAACATGAAAAGATGATTTTACTAAAATTGTAACACTGGCGTTTCTCGTGTTCGTAAAGATCGTTTCGACTTG